>Ga0209606_1001843_pt1 | contig 25021 bp, 35 predicted proteins | sample AD_UKC057_MetaG_FD_184412 | JGI IMG/M metagenome (GOLD analysis project Ga0209606, IMG submission 184412) | Active sludge microbial communities of municipal wastewater-treating anaerobic digesters from USA - AD_UKC057_MetaG (SPAdes) (version 2) | ecosystem: Engineered > Bioreactor > Anaerobic >...
CCGCGCTGCGGGGCGCGTACGGCACGCTCAACCAGCTGTCCTGGACCGTCAACGGCGACGGGCGCATGTTCCACGGAGGGGCCGGGGTGCTCCCGTTCTTCGTCGGCAACGGCGCCGTGCGCCACTACGCGCACGCCGTGGAGAAACCGCCGACCCCCGAGTATTCCGCCGAGGTCGCCGCCCGCCGCGCCTCCCTGGTGGAGACGCTCCGCAAGACCCGCAGCCGCAGCCTGACGGTCGCCGAGGCGGCGGCCAAAGGGCGGGCGGGCGGCCTCTTCTCCTTCCTGGCCGATCTGCTGCCCGAGATGTCGGGCGCGAAAACGGCCGCGGCCGCGGCCCGGCTGGCCGCCGACGGCGGCGCCGGGCGCGTGGGGATAACGGGGAGCACGACAGTGTGGGACGCGGCCAAGATCATCTACCAGCTCAGCGTGCGCAGGCTGATGGAATCCGCGTGGGACGGCGGCATGGCCCCCGAGCGCTCGCTGGCGGACGCCGGGTTCGAGGCGTTCAACCGGGCGGTCGAGACGGTGGCGCACGAGACCGGGGACCGGATAGGCCTGCCCGGGGCGTCCTACCGCGAGGTCTACGACAAGACGGGGGCGCTGCCCCTGTCCCTGACGGCCGGCGAGCTGCTGGCCCACGCCGGCAAGCACATGGCCGAGGCCGTGCGTTTCCGCTCCTGCCTGACGCGCATGCTGCTCACGCAGGACGAGGACGGCATGCCCCTCGTCTACGCGCAGCCGGGCTCCGACGCGCTGGACGACACGGTGCCCGACCGCGTGTGGGAAATGGTCGCCCGCTGGTGGGTCGACGCCCACACGGCCGCCGGGACGAAGGCCGGCCTGTTCTACGACTCGACGGCGACCGGGCGCGAGAACGCCGTGCGGCTGTACCAGGAGATCACCCCGGCGCTCAAGGGTACCGGAGGGGAGCAGACCTCGTCGCGCGGCGTCCGCCGCCACGTCCTCACGGAAGTCAAGAAGCCGGACAACATGACGACCTTCGCGGCGATCTCGGCCATGAAGAACAGGGCCGGGGACGACACGAAGTCGAGGATGTCGGTCTGGGCCGGCGGCGAGGCCGCGGCGTACGTCGAGCAGCTGCTCGCCGTCGGCGGGTACGGGAACGACGCGAAGCTGGCCGGCATGAACCGGTTCCTGACGTGGAGCAAGTCGTGCTCGGTCATGGCGTCGTTCTTCTTCCCCATCGCCACGGCGCTGGAGTCCCCGTGGGCCGCGGTCGGGTTCACGCCCACGGTCCTCGGGCCGATCCTGCGCAAGGCCGGCATCGCGAGCGACGGCGGGGACGACGGCTGGCTGAAGAAACTGGCGGGCAACGACGCGGCCACGGCCGCCCCGCACATGGTCGACGTGCTCGGCATGCTCGGTTCCGACGACCCGGCGCTCCTGGACCTCCAGATGTGGGGCCTCCTGTCGAACCTCAGCCTCGCGGACCGCGCCCGCAACATGACGGACCACAACCGGCAGGCGATGGCCAAGGACATCAAGGCCACGGTGTCGATGGCCAGGGCGGCGTTCGGCTCCGCCAAGGCGGCCAGGACCCTGCAGGCCGTGCTCGAGGGCGCGATGGAGCACCCGGCCGAGATGGCGTTCGAATACGTCATCAACGCCACCAAGATCGCGGTGTTCGCCCAGATGAACGCGAGGCTGCGCCAGCGCGCGATCGAGGCCGGCCGCTCGTGGGACCCCGTCAGGGACATGCGCGAATGGTCGAACGCCGTCGTGAACCCCGAGGTCGGCGGCATCGACCCGGCCATGTACCCGTTCATGACGCCGGCCGTCCAGTCGTTCCTCAAGCTGCTCATGTTCTCGTGGGAATGGACGCTCGGCGCGTGGGACGCGGGCGGCGGCAACCTCCTGACGCGGAAGTGGCTCGGGACGACCTCGACGCCCAAGACCCGCGGCTATTTCTTCGGCCGCTGGCTGCGCATGTACCTGGGCGTCATGCAGGGCATCCCGCTCTTCATGCAGGCGCTGGCCACAGGCATCGCGAAGGCCGCCGGGGAGGGCGACGACGACGACCGCTGGCTGTACTGGAACAACGAGTACGGCAAGAACCGGAGGGACTTCGACATCACGCCGATCCTGCGCGTCATGGCGAACAAGCCGCTGCTGTTCATCCCGGGCCTCCCGACCCTCGGGGACATCAAGGACAAGACGCCCGGCCGCCTCGGCGTCCTGCCGCTCGGCGACTGGATCCCGGCGCTGACGGGCGACGAGGGCGACACCCCGACGACGGGCAAGCGCAGGTATTACGCGCATCTGGGCAAGCAGGGCTGGGAGGTCGCCGGGTGGTACGAGAACCCCGTCAAGTCGTTCCTCGGCAAGCTGTCGATGCCGGTCCAGCGCGCGCTCGAGGGCGTCTTCGGCATATCCCCGGCCATGGGCTGGGACCTCCCGTGGAAAGAGCTCGGGTTCTGGGAGCGCTGGCTCAACCTCGACCCGGAGACCTCGGCCACGATCAACATGCTGAAGGCCGTGCAGCCGTTCTCGTTCTCCGGGGCGGCGCGGGCCCCCGAAGCCGGCGTGCTCTCGGCGTTCGCCCCGGTGTCGAAGGGCATGTCGGCCGGCCGCGCGAAACGCGAGATGACCTCCGTCCTGAAGGCGTGGGCGGATTCCGACTCGTACGCGGCGGAGTTCAAGGGCCGCAGGGGCGCGTGGACGGACGTCAAGAGCATGTGCGTCGAGTGGCTGGAGGCGCTCAGGCGCAACGGCTACGACCCGAACGAGGCGCTCAGCCAGGCGCTGGCCGCGGCGCGGGAGCCCCTGTACCGCAAGGTGCACGAGGCGCTGCCCAAAGAGCCGGGAGGCAGGGCGGACCGGGCGAAACTGGCCGAGGCGGCCGCCGGCCTGCACCGGCTCAACTTCTCGGCGAAGAGCCTGAGGCAGTCCATCCGCAAACGCGACAAGAAGCAGAACATCAGCCGCGCCTCGGACGCCGAGCTGGCGCGCGAGACCGGCGAGGCGCTGCGGTGGGCGCTGGGGGACAGGCGGACCGGCACGGTCCGGGACGCCGCGCGCGGCGGCGACGTGCGGGGGCTGCTGGCCACGGACAGCGTGCCGGACACGCTGTTCGGCTACCCGGTCGTCGGCCCCGGGGCGCTGCCGGAAAAAATGAAGGCCTACTTCGAGGACAACCCGCAGGCGGCCGGCCACTACGAGATGAACGGAGGCGAATGACATGCCGGGAACGGTCTACATCAACCCCGCCGTGATGGCGGACAGGCGCGACGCAATGGCGGTCGCGGTCAACGAGGCGCTGCGCGTGGCGATGGAGGATCTGAGGTTCTCCCCCGCGGCGGCGCTCACGCCGGAGCAGAAGAGGATGCTCGCGGGCACCGCGTACGAGGGGGACGAGGACGCCTCGCGCAAGACGGTGGCCGCCCGCATAGCGACTTTCGACAGTTCGGTGGCCCCGACACCGGAGCAGAAGGAGGAGACTTTGGGATTCCTGAACCTTTTGGCGGAGGCCCTCGGGCCCTCGCACCGCGACGCCGCGCTGGTGGCCGCGATCGTGTCCGCGCTCGGCGCCTCCGAGGCGCCGGGCGGCGAGCCGCCGGCGGGCCCGGTCCCGGAGGCCGCGGCCGGCGGGCGGCCCGCCGGCACCGCGAGGGACGCGGCCGGGGCGGGGGACGTGGACTGGCACTCGCTTCCGCCGGTGCCGAGCAAGAGGCAGCTGTGGGAGCTGTCGGTGGCGGTGGCCGAGGCGATGCCGGGGCTGGGCAACGCCGAACGGCTCCTCTACGAGACCGCGGGGGCCGAGTCGGACTGGGGGGCCCATCCGGACACGTTCCGGAAAGGGTACCACGGCGGCGTCTTCCAGGTCGACAGGAAGGGATTCGAAGACACGCTGGCCACCGAGTCCCACAGGAAAAACCTGAGAAGGCACTACGACACGATCAAGAAAGCCTTCGGGGTGGACTGGACCGCGGTGAAGTACGAGGACATCCGCGACAAGCCCCTGCTGGGGGCCCTGGCCGCCCGCCTGCTCATCGCCAACAAGCCGGACCCCGTGCCCGGCGACGCGGAGGGACGCGCCCGGTACTGGAAGAAGCACTACAACAGCCACCACGAGAACGCCAAAGGCACCGTGGAGGAGTACCTGAAGCGGAACGGGTTCCCTTTGCCGTCAGGCTTCAAGGAATAACGCATAACTCATTGCAGCAGAGGCGTTTACAACTAACCTCCTGTAGATCGAAAAAAAAGAAAATCCCCGGCTCACGGCCGGGGATTTTCGATTCCTGGAGGGTTGGTTTTCAGGCGCGCCGGCGGCCGGGGCCCTTCACGGCCGCCGCCCGGCCGCCTTCGCGCTTCTCCCGCGCTTCTCCCGCGCTTCTCCGCCCGCCCGCGGCGCTCCATGTCCTCCACCCTGCGCCGCGCGGCGGAGATCCACGCCGGCTCCGACCCGTTTATCCGGTCGGCCGCCCGCCCGGCCGAGCTCCCCCAGGAGCTCGGCCGCCTTCAGGACGGCGAAGGCCGCCACCGCGGGCACCCACCACCACCACGCCCACAGCAGCAGCGTTTTCAGCCTGAACAGATTTATCCTCGTGCGGTATCCCATACATGTCCTCCTTTTCGTTCGACATTTCGTCTTTAAGCATGTCGGCGGCCTCCGCCATAAGCCCGGCCGCGGCGCCCGCGGCGTAGGCCGTCTGCTCCTCGGGGTCCCCGATCTCGTACCCGTCGGCGGTCCCCCAGTCCTTGCGGATCCCGACCCGCTCGACGTACCTGCGCGCGACGTGCACGGCCTCGTGCGCGATGTCCGCGAGCGTGGGCGGTCCGGCGAACACGGCGACGGCGAAGAACCTCCTGTCCGACTCCGTGGCGTGCACCCAGGCGGTGAACGACCCGGACACCCTGTTCGGGCGTCCGGACGCGCTCTCGGCGGTCCCGTACCTCCCGATGAACGAGGTGTTCCAGAACCGGCGCGCGTGCGGCGGCGAGCTGAACACTAAGATCTTCAGGCGCAGCCGGTCGCCCTCCCTCAGCGTGGCGTTCGCCTCCGTCACCCAACCGGGGAGCGCGCCGCCGGCGGTAGGCCGGCGGCGGCGGCGGACGGCCACAAAAACGGGCATCTGGCGGGGGGTCACGGCAGGTACCACCTCGTGAACCCGAACTCGCCGTGCTCCGGGTGCACGAGCCACGAGGTCTGGTGGGCCCGGCTGTGGCGGCCGCACTTGTGGTCGTTCTCGTCCGTGCCGCTCAGCGAACCCCCCACGAACCAGTCCTCGTGGTCGAGCGCCGTGTGGAAGTGCCCGATCACGATCTTGTGGAAGTGCCGGTGCTCCGGCATGTTCATGCGGGCCTTGGACTCGCGGGCCACTTTGCGCTCGATCCCGTAGAACGGGATGCCCCAGGTCCCGATGATGCCGTCGCCGTGGCCGCACAGGTACCGCCGGCCCTGCACCTCGACGATCTCCTGCACGCGCGGGTGCAGGTTGAAGGCGACGTTGCCCTGGTTCCTCAGGACCTCCTTCGCCAGCGACCCGACGACGTAGCCGTAGGAGTTCCAGCCGCCGGCCTGCGCCTGCGGCTTGCGGGTGAGCCGGTCGTGGTTTCCGGGGGTTATGAACTCCACCCGGACCTTGGGGAAGACGCCGGCGAGGGACTGCACGGCCGAAGCCATGAGCAGCCCCGCCTTGACCGCCTGCACCGGGGCCGGGAACTCGTTCGTCCGCACGAGCCCGTCGTGGATGTCGCCGCTGACGTAGTCGCCCGTGCACAGGATCACGCAGTCGTCGATCGTGTAGCCGTGGCGCATCGTCTCCGCGTACCGGGCCAGCGAGCCGACCAGCACGGCCGCGCGGCGGCAGGCGGTGTCGTACGAGTACTGGCCGAACCCCTCCACGTCCGAGGCCGGCGTCACGAGCCCGATGTGCCAGTCCGAGAACTGGGTGACGAGGGTCACCGGCCGGCCGAGGCCCTTTCCGGGCGCGGTCTTGGGCGGGGGCAGGGGCTTGGCCGCCTTCACGCTCTGCGCGATGCCGTAGAGCACGTCGTCGAACCGCCCCTGTTCCAGCTTAGCGCTCTTGAGGGCCGCGCGCAGCTCCCTCACCTCCTGCCTCAGGCTCTCCACCAGGGGGGACGCGCTCTCCCGCATCTCCGCGATTGACCTTGTCTTCATTTGCTTATCCCCCAGCGGCGCGCCAGCTGGCGCACCTCGTCGACGTTGGCTTTGAGCGACCAGAACACCGTGCCCCGGTCCTTGATCTGGCACGCGCGGAACTCCGGCAGGTCCGCCACCGTGCGGAAAGCCGGGATCGGTATGTCGCACCGCTCGCGGATGTCCGCGTCGCTGACGAACCGGTCGCGGCAGAATTCCCTGAGCACCCCGCGCAGCTTGGCCTCGTAGTCGTACCGGCTGCCGAACTCCTTGACGGGGATGCCCACGCCGGAGCGCTCCGGTTTCCGGGGCTCCGCGCCTTTCCGGGGCTCCGCGCCTTTCCGGGGCTCCGCGCCTTTCCCGGGCGCCGCCGGCGCGCCCGCCCGCAGCTCGCGCAGGATCCTCTCGGCCATGAACCCGGAGCATCCCAGCGCCGCCACCATCCGGCGGCGCCCGATGCCCGGGTTTTCCGCGAACAGGGCCGCGGCCTCCGCCGCCATCCCGTCGGGGATATGTCTTGGTGTCTTCATCTCGTGCTCCTCTTTTCTCGCGTTACAGGCCGCCCGGATAGTACCGGCGCCCCCTCGGTTCCGCCGGAACGGTATACACGTCCGGAAGCTCCTCCCCGCGCGCCGGCCTCGCCCTCGGCCTGGCGGTCTTGCGGCAGGCCGCGGCGGGCGCGGCGGGCGCGGCGCGCGCGGCGCGCGCGGCGCGCTCGGCGCGTGCGCCGGCGCGTGCGTCGGCCTCGCCGGCCTCGCAGGCCTCGCCGGCCTCGTAGCTGATGCCGAGCGACGACATGGCCCACATCAGGGCCGCGTACACTCCGCGCGGTCATAATGCTTGCCCGTCGCCCCGTCGTCCAGCATCCTGATCTCCAGCCACCCGGCGCGCCGCTTGAGCGCGCTCTCGTGGACTTTCCTCTCGATGTCGTTTCTCATGCCTGTCCTCTTTTCTTTCTCAAGAGCCACGCGGCCGTGCCGGCGGCCCGGTTCCACAGGTCCTCCGCGGTGCCGTCGTTGCGCAGCGTGGCGTCCGCCTCGACGGACGGCACCGTCCGTTTCTCCTCGCGGTCGGCGGCCGCGGTGCCGGGCCTTTCGATCCGGATCACGACGCCCCCCATGTCCTCCCGCACGAACCGGCCCTCGTCCCGGTAGCGGATGTCGGTAATCACGGCCCCCGGGCACCCGGGCGGCAGCCCCTCGATCCTGCGGCGCATGATGTCTATCCAGTACGCCCGGTCGGACGACCGCCGGCGGGCCCCGTGGGCGACGAGCAGGGGCCTGACGCTTTCCTTGAACGCCGGGTCCCCCTCATACTTCGACCGGAACTCGTCCGGGTCCATGCCGAGGACCCCGGCCACCTCGTCGCGGAGCGCGTCCGCGAAGGCGAGGCGCGCCCATCCCGCGGCGGCCAGCCCGAGGGCGGCCGTGTCTTTGCCGGCCCCCGCGAACCCGCAGAGGCCCACCAGGGGCACGGTTCCCGCGGCCGTCATTCGGCGCCCCCTTCCCTGAGCAGCCTGCCGGGCCGGAACTTGTACCGGATCCTCGCGGGGATCTCGACCTCCTCCGCCGGCTTTCTCGGGTTGCGCCCGACCCTCGCCTTGTGCAGGACGACGTGGACGGACCCGAAACCCCTGAGTTCCAGGCCCCTCCCGTCCGACAGGGCCTCGGTCATGGCGTCCACCGCGGCCGCCACGGCCGCCGAAGCGGCGTCGGGCGGCAGGCCCGTCCTGCCGGACACGTACGCCGCGATATCCCTGCGCGTGGCCGGCGGCCGCCCGCAATTCACGCGCGCGCTCATTCCGCGCCTCCCCCGGCCAGCTCGGCGTCGTAATCCGGAGACCACGGCAGGACGTACGGGACGCCGGATTCGGGCGGGCCGTCCTTATCCGCGCGCCCGGTTATCGCGTCCACCTCCCCGCAGAGCAGCTCGTTCACGCAGGCGAGCAGTTCCGCGCACTGGTCGTCCGTGACCACGCGCCCCTCCACGCCGGCCACCCACGGGAACGCCAGGCACGCGTGGTGCGCGGCATGGCCGCACTCGTGGTACCACAGCATCCTCTCGCGGTCGCCGCGGGTGACGAACAGGCTTATCTCGACAAGCGCCCCGCGCGGCGAGGCTTCCCGGATGACGCCGGGCAGCGTCTGGGACATGCTGACATAGCAGAAAGCCTGCGGGGTGCCTTTGCCGTCCTTGTCCCTGATCCACTGCCCTTTCGCCCGGCCGCAGCGCCGGGCCACCAAGTTCCTGAGTTCCTTCGTATCCCCGCACCGCGTCAGGGTAAACGAAAAACCGCTCCCCGGGTAACTGACCCGGCGGGTGCGGTTCTGCTGTGCGGCGGTCTCGCCGCCCTTGTCTGTCTCTTCCGTCGCTTTCATCCTTTTCACCTTTTCTCCTTCCGGCACAGGCCCTCCCGTGCCCTTACGCCGCGGACCTTAGCAGAAACCGAGGCCCGCGGTCAACACTTGTTTTTCAGTTTCCCGCGGGGCTGTCCCGCCGCATCCACCCTTCCTCGGCGAAAGGCGCCACCTCGACGTACACGCCGGGGCGGTCGCCCCAGCCCTTCGCGACCCTGCCGTCGGCGATCTGCGAGTCGTCGGTCCAGAAGCGCAGCTCCGTCATGACGTCGCACAGCATCTTCGAGGCGTTGTCGAAGTCGGGCTTCGAGGTCATCGGCGCCCAGCCCCGCGCCACGACGCCCTTCTTCTCCGACTTCCTCCAGGGCCACGTCAGGCAGACGCGCAGGCGCAGCGGGCCCTCCATCGGATCCGCGGGCGCGTGCGGCATGAAGAGCGAGATATAGTCGCTTTCCGCCTGGGCCACCTTTTTCTTGGTGAAGAACCGGATGCGCCCGCCGGCGCTGAACGCGCCTTTCTGCTGGGCCGTGGTCTTCGGCGGGACGCACGGCACGAAGAAGCTTATCGCGCTCATTCCTTTTCCTCCTTAGGTTCCCACTTCGAGAACGGCGCCGAGAAGGCTGCCGTCCGCAGACACGCGTGACATGGCTCCTTTGCCGCGGAAAGCCCGCTGTGCCGACAGGTATTACAGTCGTCGTTGACGGGATTACGTTCGCGCTCCTCCGAACCGACGGCCGCCGCGGTCTCCCTGCCGGTCAGCTCGAACGTGTCCTCGACCCAGCGGGCCGCGGACTCGATCGCGTCCAGCAGGCCGGCCGCCCCGCCGACCCGGACCGTGACGGTCCGGGCGTCCCCGCCGGCGGCCGGGAAAATCCTGCGCCCCAGGTCGGGCAGCTCGCGCAGGGCCTCGGCCAGGTGCGCCGCGGCGTACGCCGCCGGCGGCAGGGCGCCGGCGTACATCCCGCCGCCGAGCCTGGCCTCCCGCGCCCGTCCGGCAAACCCGGCGTCCGCGCCGGGGGCGGCCGGGTAGGCCTCGGCGGCGGCGAAACAGCCGTCCGCGAGCGCCCCGTTGCCCCCGTACCCGGAGGACTCCTCGGCGCGCAGGATGTTGCCGCGGGCGGCCAGCACCAGCGCAGCGTCGACGCCCGGCGTTTCGCCGCAGCCGCCCTCCTCCGGTTCCGGGAACCCGCTCAGCAGCGCGTACGCCGCGAGCAGGTGCTTTCTCGCGCAGGCGGGACAGTCCCGCCATATCATGTTCCTGTCGTTCATCTACCGTCTCCTCCCTCTCATGAATTCGCCCACCGCCTCGCCGAGCGCGGCCGGCCACGTCGCCAACCTCAGGAGAACCCCGGAAAGGGTCCCGTCCTCCGTCCCGCCGCGGAAGCCCGCCGCGACCCCGGCGGTGAACATCCACCCCGCCAGCCACAAGAACGCCGCCGTCATCTTCATAATCTCTCCGCCGTTTTCTCCGACGCGGGCGGCAGCCCGCCGTTCGGGAATATCATCACCAGGGGCTGCCGCCCCGTCGCCGCGACACCCGCCGCGGCCGTCCCGTCCGCCTCGCCGTAGGCCCTCGCCGACGCCTCCCCGGCGTTCCTCGCGACCTCGGACAGGCTCTTCAGCTCGCCGGCCGTGAGGTTCGGCGCGTCCAGCATCTCCTCCGCGCGCCGGCGCAGTTTGCGCGTGACGCGGATGGCGCCCGCCGTGTCCTCCTCGAGCTGCTCGATGCGGAGGCGCCTCAGGTTCTCCCTGACCAGGCTCTCCCTCGCGTCGTTCCGCAGCCTGAGCCTGCGGGCCCACTCCCCGTCCCTGGCCCACACGACCACCTCGTCGGCGGAGACGGGCTCCGCGCCGTCCGCCGACAGGGCCTCGGCTATCTCCGCCACGGTCCGGCCCCTGCCGAACATGCCGTAGGCCCTCATCCGCAGATCGGCGCCGCGGCGGCGGGCCGCCTCCTCGAACAGGAGGTCGGCCGCCGTCTCGGGGTGCGCGGAGGGAAGCGCCGGGGGCGCCGCCTCCAGAGCCGCCTTCGCGGCCGTCAGGGCCGCGGGTTCCAGGTCCGCCAGACGCACTGTGTCACTGTCCATTGTTTCCTCCCAACCCTTCGTAGCACCGGTCCGAGATCTCGAGGATCTCGTCCGGCTTCCTGATCGTCCACACGGTGCGGTTGCCGCCCCGCTTCACGCTGAACACGTTGTCCGGGAAGTTCGCGTGCAGCCGCGCCAGATAGCTTATCAGGGCGTTCCCGTTCTTGATGAGCGCTATCGCCTCGTGCTTGACCGGGGACGAGTCGTCCTTCAGCGCGCGCTCGAGGTCCAGCGCCGTCATCTGCACGAAGTCCGCCTCGGCCGGGCGGACGCCGGACCCGGAGGCGTCCGGCGCCGTGAACAGCGCCTGGCGCACGAGCTCCATCAGCCTCAGCTCGGGGGACACCGCGGTGAGCAGGCCCATCGTGTCGGGGTCGTGGTAGCACCGGATGCCCCACCGCGTGGGCGACCCGTCCGGCTCCATCGTGATCTCGGCCGGGATCGTGAACTCGTTCTCGAGCCACCAGCAGTACGCGGGTATCTGCGACGCGAACAGCTCCAGGTAACTGCGCTGCTCCTCCGGCGTGTAGGCCCTCACCGTGAAGTCGGCCTTGTGCGCCTTCAGGAGGAACGCCTTGTCGCTGAAGTCCCGGTCGAATACCGGGAGCTTGCTGACCACCTCGTAGGTGGAGTTCAGCGTGATCGACACGCGGGAAAACACCTGGCTGTTGATGGCCTGCACGAACTTCCGCTCGATGCTCTGCGTCTCGTTCGCGATGATCTCCTTGATCCGCGTGGCGAACGCCACCCGGTCCTTGAACCTGGACCCGAGCTCGGGGTCCTGCACCATGATGTGCTCTTTGCTCAGCACGTCGGCGTTGAACTTGGTCGACCCCTCCCCGAGGTACCGGTTGGCGTTGGCGGCCCGGCCGCCCAGCATCGGCGTGAGCACGCGCTGCTGGAAGAAGGACTTCCCGCAGTTGCGCTCGCCGATTATCATGAGGGCCGGCATCGCCCGCAGGTTCCGCGCGATCAGCGCGGCCCGCGACTGCTTGATCCACGCGTGCACGTAGACGGACTGCACCGGCCCGAACAGGGTGTCGATGAACCTCCTCACTATCGAGCAGTCCCCCTGCACGGCTTCCGGGACCTTGGCCTCGCTCTTCACCAGCACGTTCACGCCGCATACGGTGTGCAGCCCGGACGACCAGCCGGCCAGGTCGCCGGCATAGTAGATGGTCCGGTCCGGGTCCATCCTGCATTCGTTCAGCATGATTTCGACCTGCGACAGCTGCTCCCCCTCGGCCGGCGTCAGCCGGTACCCGCGGTGACCCAGGGCCATGGCCGCCTCCCTCGCCCTGAGCGGGACCCAGTCCGCGAGCCCGCTCCCCTTGCTCGTGTCCTGCATGAACAGGAAGTCGTGCGTGTCCGCGTGATAGTAGAACACCGGCGTGGCCGGGGCCTCCACCTGCTTCTTGAACCTGTCGATCCACGGGTTCATGCCCTTACCTTTCCTCCGCCCGGGGCGAGCCACAGCAGGCGCTGCACCCCTCTGGCGTTACCCTGTTTGTCGGGGCCTTCGGCGGACCGGTCGTACCCCGGCAGCCGGGACAGGCGCGCGTCCGTCTTGCATGCCGGGTCGGCCCCGAGCGGCTCCAGATAGTTCGGGAACAGATCCCCCTCCACCTGCGCGTCCCACTCCGCCTTGTCGGCGCAGTCCACGCGCACCCACCCGTGGATGGACTTCCCGCCGGACAGGACGAGCGCCTCCACCGGCAGGTCGGCCCACAGCCAGAACGCGATCTGGTGCTCCAGCGGCAGGCTGTCGGACTCGACCACGGCGTACCTGAACGAGGCGACGCAGTTGTCGCCGCGGTACGTGGGGCCGCCGCCGGCCTTGGTCGGCGCGGCCCGCCCGGTCAGCGGGTTCGGGACGATGTGGGGCCACGCCGGGCCGTCGGAGGCGAGCGCCGCGATCCAGTCCTGCACCTGCCTGACGGTCTCGCCCGGCTTTCCCGGCCAGTTGCGGCCGCCGATGTACAGATACTCCCCGGGGCTGTACAGCTCCGACAGGGCCAGCGCCGCCGAGTCCCGGTCCGGGACGCCCAGCACGGGGACGGGGCTCTTGGCGGCGATGTCGTCCGCCGTGGGCCCGCCGAACGCGTTGACGATCCGGGCTATCGCGTCTTTCGGGACCTTCGGTTTTCCGGCGGGGCGGCAGACCGTCTCGTCCGGCAGGCCGGCGGCTCTCCGCGCGGCGGCCCCGAACCCGGCCCGGACGCCCTGCTCGACCTCGCCCTCCCTGAGCGGCCTCCCGCCCGGGGGGACCGCCGCCAGCGTGTCCGCCACGATCTGGTCCTCGTCGATGCCCGCCTTGAACCCGAGCACGCCGGCCTTGAAGAACGCCGCGTGGGCGCCTTCGCCGCCCGGCCGCGGAAACGCCTTCAGCAGGCCGCGGTACGTGAACTCGGCCTTCGTCATCTTCTTTCCGTCTTTCCGATCCTTAGCCATACTCTCTCCTTTCCCTCACTTCGTGTAGAACCTGTGGACGCCGATGTCGATGCCCAGCGGGAGCCCGGCCGCCCAGCCGGGCGGCTCCGTCATGATGCCCGTGATGTCGGCGACCGCCCGGTCGGCGTCTTTCTCCGGAACCTCGAACACGAGCTCGTCGTGCACGTTGAGCACCGGGAGGTACCCGGCCTCCGCGCATTTCACCCACGCGTGCACCAGCAGGTCGCGCGCCGTGGCCTGGATTTCGTTCTCCGTCAGTTTCCCGCCGTACATGCGCGTCCGGTTGCAGCCGCGCGTCTGGGTCACCTCGATCTCCCCGCAGGCCAGGCGGGGCTCCCAGTAGGTCAGCACCCTGCCGCTCCTCAGCTCGACCTCGTGCGTGTCGTCCCGCCGGCGGGCCGAATAGGCCAGGGCGTCGTGGTGGTCGTACCACAGCTTCACGACCAGGGGGTTGCGCGACCGGTAGTCCTGGACGGCCTTCACGGCCTCCTCCTCGGTGAGGTCCAATCCCGCCATGACCTTGGCGACGCCCTTGAACCGCTCGCCGCCGCACTGGTACCCGGCGCCCAGACAGGCCGCCTTGCAGTATTTGTACAGGTGGGGGTCCTCCCTCTTGATGTCGCTGCCGGGCCCGCACAGGCCCAGGGCCTCGCCGTAGGCCTGGTAGACGCTCAGGCCTTTGCGGATCAGCGCGAGCTTGGGCTCGTCGCCGACCCGCCACAGGAGCAGGCGCGCCTCGATCTGGCTGTAGTCGGCCACGACGAGGACCTTCCCGGGGGGCGCCTTGAACATGGGCCTCACGTCCACCCCGTGCATCTCTGCCCGCGGCATGTTCTGCATGTTGAATTTTCCGCCGGAGTCGCCGGAAGACCCCCCGGAGAACCGCCCCGTCGCCGCGCCGAAATACTTGATCGAATACGGGTAGCGCCCGGACTGGCGCACGTACCCGTCCTTCAGGCTGCGCACGCGGCTCAGCAGCGTGTTGATGCTGCGGTACTGGCCCATCGCCCGGACCCACGGGAACCGGTCGCCGAACTCCTCCGCCCAATCGACGAAGTCCTGGCTGTCCTTCGCCAGGCTGAGCGGGAGCGGGATGCCGGCCCTGGCCGCCTCGAGTTTCGCGGCCGTCCGCGAAAGGGGCGGCGACCCCTCTTTCACCCAGGGGATCAGGTCGAGCTCGTCCTGCAGGCGGGCCTCGAGTTTCAGCGCGCCCTGCAGGACCAGCGGGTAGTCGAGGGCCATGCCGCGGTACCCGGCCTCGCGGTTGAGCCGGCTGACCTCCCGCTCCTCCGCCGGCCACGCGCCGAGCCACCGGGCGGCTATGCCGTAGCAGGCCACGGCGTCCCCCATCGCGTATTCGATCGCTTCCGCGTCGCCGGACAGCTCGGAGGCGGCCCGCCCGCTCATGCGCTCGCGGACGCTCTTGTCCAGGCTCATGCCGATCAGGACGCGCGCCGCCGTCTTCAGGTCGCGCTTGACCCCGAGATACGCGGAGAGGTCCGCCGTGCACACCCACTCCGCCGGACCGCCGCCGGGCAGGCTCCCGGGCGCGGGTATCCGGCCCAGCTCGATCAGCCGCAGGTAGACCTGCTCGTCGAACGAGGCGTTGTGCGCGCACACGGTCTTGCCCGACAGCAGGTTCCAGTCGAACCCGCGCGGGTCGCCGCAGTACCGCGTCCCGTCCCCGCCGTACGCGGACATCAGGTACGCGTCGAACCTGGGGTCGCCCAGGTACAGGTGGACCGGCATGCAGGACAGGGAGTATTCCCCGGCTTTGTCGTAATACGTCTCGAAGTCCACAGCGATCAGCTTATCATCCATGACTCAATCCTTTCGTTTCTGAAAACGCCCCGGAAAGTAACCCTAAAACCGGCGGGACGCAAGCGTAAAAAAACAAACGTTTCATTTTTGCGCCGTAACGGGGTGCGCCGCACCGTGTTACAACGCGAAACGGTTTTCCGTTCCCCGCGCAAGCGCAAAAGCCCCCCGTCCCTCGCGGGACGGGGGGCCGCTGCGGCCCGGGCGCTTAGAGGGGCACGTCGTCGGCCGCGGCCGCGGCCGGGGCCGAGACGAAGCAGCCGAACGCCTCTTTCAGCTTGGCCACGGTATCGTCGGAGCTGAACCGGATGAGCCGGGGCCGGGGGACCCACGTCGTGTTCCCGTTCTGGAACTGGCGCTCCCGGGTGCGGATCTCGTAGACGCCGCTCAGGAACCCGCGGGCCCGGAGCCCGCCGGTGCTGATGTCCTGCGCGAGCACCGGCAGCATCTCCTGCGCGGCGCTGCGGTCGACGAACATGCGCGCGGCCGCCCACTCCGTGCCTTCCAGCTCGAACCCGAACAGGGACGACACCGTGCCCTCGGGCTTCTTCACCAGCAGGCGGATCTCCGCCGCCGGGCGGTATTCCTTGGCGCCGGGGGGCGCGGTCCGCCGGTCGAAGGTGCCGCCCGAGTCGATCACGGCCTGCTTGGTCGGCTTCTCGTCCGGGATCGAGTTCGGGTCGTAGACCGGCTGGTTCTCCTTCCAGTACCGCCGCACCGACAGGATGATAACCTCCGCCGGTTCCCCCTGCTCGGCGACGACCCCTCCGTCGCCGAGGACGAGCGTGCCGTCCGGCAGCTTGGCCAGCTCCCGGTTCTTCGGCTTCCCGTTCTTGACCCTGAAAATCGGGTACTTGATCTCGAGGTCCTCGGTGTCGCCGCCGAACCCGCCGAGAACCGTCTCGGCGGCCGTCTGCCGGACGGCCGCGCCGCCCTCCATGCGCTGCAGTTCCGCTGTGTCCGGAAGCTCGAAGCCGCCGGCGGCCTGCGTCTCCACGCTGCCGTCCTGTTTGATTTTCGCCATGTTTCCTTCTCCTTCGCTGCTTAACTTTCAATGAGCGCGACGGAACCGAGCAGCTCGGTGTCCTTCGCGCGTTTCTCTGCCTGGAGGTACTCGCTGAAGCCCTCCTGCGCTATGCCCGTCAGGACGTCGCGCATTCTTTCCATCGCCTCCCCGGCCGACATGCCGTGGGCCTCCGCCGCCGCTCTCGCCGCGTCGCCCACCGTCAGGGTGCAGCACTTCGCGAGCGCGTCCTCCGCCAGTTTCGGGAACGCGCTCTTCAGCGCGGCCGCGGCGGCGGGGGTCTTTTCTTTCGGCACCCGCAGCCCGGTCGGTCTCCGCACCAGCCGGAAGAACGGCACCTGGCCGCCCGCCAGCGCGAACGCCGCGTTGGCTTTCTTGACCCGCTCCGCCCAGTTCTGCAGGGCTCCGGCGAGTATCTGCGCCACGGCCCGGTCCTTCGGCGGCGCGTCCGAGCCGACCTCGAACCTGGACGGGAGCGGCAGGCCCAGCCCCCGGCCGGCCGAGACGGCCGCGCCCGAGAGCGCCGGGCACCCGGCGGCGCGCGCGCACTTGCAGCACAGGTCCGCGTGCGGTTCCGGCGGGGTCCAGGGGTTCTCGATCCTCTCGTAGAGGGCCGCTATCTCCGCCCGCATCTCCCGCACCAGATCCCCGGCGTCGAAGACCGCGGGGTCCGCGGTCTCGCCGAGCCGCGGCGCGCAGACGTGGCACTCCACCGTCTTCACGAGCCCGGGGTAGTCGCGGTTGAGGCTTTCCGCCGCGCCGGCGCCGTAGGCCTTGATCTGCAGGGTGTGGTCGCTGTCCCTCCTCGTGAACTTGTAGTCCACGACGATCAGGCGGCCGGCCCCGCGGTTAAGCAGCAGCTTGTCCGCGGTCCCGTGCGTCAGCCCCTCCAGCTCCACGCTGGCCTCGTTCATCTCCTCCCACGCCTCCGGCGAGGACCCGCCGGTCCACTTCAGCGACTCGGCGTACCGCCTCGCGCTTTCCACGCACCCGCGCTGCTCTTCGTCGAGCCCCGACAGGTCGCCCGACTCGCAGGCCGCGTGCATGAGCGTGCCCTCGAAGGCGGCGTCCGCGTCGGAGTCGCCGTACTTGAACCGCACGCATTTCGACAGGGCGTCCAGGCTGGACGGCCCCCACACATGATGCGCCATCACTCCTCCTTGCCGAACGCGAACACGTCGCGCTTTTCTTCCCGGTACTCCGCGCTGGTCTGCCGGCCCGTGACCACGGTGTACCTGCCGTACCCGACGCCGCACAGCGCCGCCTTCACGACCGCCTCCCCGGTCTTCCCCGGGGCGCCGACATGCACGAGTTCCCCGAGGGACCCGCTCCCGTCTTCCGGCCTGCGGAACACGAACACCTTCATAGGTCCCGGAGCCTTCCTTTGCTCTTTGCCCATCGTTTCCTCCTTTTCTCTGTTTCAAAGCCCCTGAGTATACAGGCGGCCCGCGGCGTCGTCAAGGTTTACCGGCATTCTTTCCGGCAGGACGCGGGTCATACCGCGTCCTCCGCATAGCGGCGCCCGAGCAGCCTCCGGTACTCGGGCTCGCGGTCGCGCTTGCTTTCCGGCCTCGCGGCGAGCGGGTGCCCGTACTCCGCGCGGCATCCCGGGCACACGCCCCTGTCTTCTTCGGCCGCCAGCAGGCCGCACCGCGGGCACCACCCCGTGAACTTCTTTACCGTCATGTTTTTCCTTTCTCTCAATGGGCCCTGATGGCCACAGCCTCCCCCGGTTTCAGCCCCGCGCATTTCAGGCACTTGTCGCACCCTCCCGGACACCGGAACGCGCCTTCCGGTATGCGCGGGTCCGGGGCTTTCGGATCGTCGAGGTAGCACACGGGCCAGGCCCGCCGGGTGCGCCCGTCGAGCCTGACGCCGGGCCACGCGGACAGAACGACGTTCAGGTTGCCGGCCGACCGGATCATCTTTGCGTTCCTCCGCGCCGCGCCGTACCGTTTGGTGAACGCCCAGAACACGGTGTCCGGGAAGCGGTCCGCCACGTTGACCATCCCGCCGATGTACGCGTCCGCCTCCCCGGGGAACCGGTCCGGTATGTCGCCGCCCACATGCCAGCGGAACAGGGCCGGCCGGCGCTCGGCCACGGCTTTTTTGACCGCGCCGAAGTAGGCCGCGGGCCCTTCGCCGCGCCAGACCGCGTAATTCCCGTCCCAGGCCGCGCGCACCTCCTTGTACGGCAGGTACGCGTGCTTCAGCGCGTAGCACCTCCGCGCGCTGAAACAGGGCATCGACGTGTCGCAGGACAGGCGCGGGGGGAGCGAGATGTTCATCACCCTCCCCATTTTGCTGTTGCCGTCCGTCAGCGTGAGCCCTCCCTCTTTAACGGACCTCACCGTCACCTCCCTCCGTTTCCGCCCGGATCCCGGACGCTTCCGTCAGCACGCGCCGCAGGATCCCGTCGAGCGCCTCGCGGTCCGCGCGTTTCCCGCAGGCCTCTCCCTCGGCCGCGCCCAGAAGACGCCCGTCGAGGGGGATCCCGGCGGGCATCCCCCGGTATCCGGTGCAGACCGCGGCGCCCGGGATGATGTCCCCCACGTCATAGACGTCGAAGTTCCGCCCGTACACGCCGGACGCATAGGCCACCGGGGACCTCAGGCTCAGGATGTTCTGCATGCCGCAATACCCCGCCGAGAAAACTAGCGGGTATCCGTTTCTCACGGCCCTCGCCGTTGTCTTGTACTTCATTCCGTTCCCTTTCCCTTTTCCTCGCGGAAGCCGGAGATGACGCCCGAGGCGCCGCAGGCCGCGCATCTGCAGCCTGACGCCGGTGTCCACTCCACTTCCCCGCACATGTCGTCGTCCGTACCCTCGTCGGTCATGTTCAGCCACACGACACACGCGATCGAGAAAGGCCCCAGGCTGCCGCACGCCGGGCACCTCAAACCCGCGAGGCACCCCGTGTTGCCCGTCTTTTCCGCCATTTCCTACCTCCTTCGGCCGGTCACAGCCATTTCCACTCCCCGTCCTCGAGCACCTGCTCCCCCGTGCATCCGGCGTTGGGCTCGCCGAAATCGTCGAGGGGGGCAAACTCGTCCCCGCCCACGAGGTACCCCTCGTAATAGAGCGTGCCGTCGTCGTCGAACAGCCGGAAGCGTTTGGCGTCCGGGTGCATGACGATCTGCCGCGCCGTGAGCGTCGCGCCGCGCGGGCCGACAACCCCGACGGCGTCGCCGTCCCCGGCGGCGGGATAAGACCAGGTGATGACCCATTCGGTTTTCATATCCCCACCACCTCCACTTCCAGACCGTCCGCCCGGTACCCGTCGGCCAGGCTTTCTGCCTCGCTCTCCGCCCAGTCGCGCCCGACGTATCCCCAGATCGAGTCCTCGGCCGTCCAGAGCTCTTCCCCTCCGGACCCCGTGTATTCGAGCCGCTCGGCCACGACGCCCCAGACGTCGCCGCCGAGTACGGACGACATCTCCCGCACCGCGCTCCGGCACCAGCCCTCCACTTCCGCCCGGCGCTTCTTCGTGACGCGGCCGTATCCGGTCTTGCGTTTCGGGATATAGGCGAACCCGCTCCGCCAGCTGTCCCACGCGTCGTCGAACGGGTACCGGCGGTCCGTCGACAGCGCGACCCCGCCGTGCACGTAGGCGTACACCGGCAGGCCGATGTACTCGCCGGACCTGATCTTCGCGGATATGTCCTTCATGCGGGCCTCGTCGACGGCCTCGCCGCCGAGGCAGTAGCGGGAACGCTTCAGGTACGCCACGCGCACCCCGTCTCCGCTCCAGTGCTCGTCCGGCGTGTACCCTTCGTCGGGCACCAGCCTTATCCTGATCTTTCTGCCGTCTTCCGTCCGTTTCTCGGAATCCATCCCGTACCTCCGTTTTCCGGCCGCCCTACCACCAGGGCAGCGTGATGCTGTCGCGGCCCGGCGACGCCGCCACGATCTCGACGTCGCCGGGGTCCGTGTCCCATCTCTCCGCGAGTTCCTCCCTCGCCCGTCCCATCGCCTCTCCTGCGGTCCTGCCCTCCGCGTTCCAGAGGACCCTGTCGCACAGGTCGAGCGCGTCCTGCTCCGGCATGCGGGCAAGCACGCACCACGGCCGCGCGCGGCGCCCGCCCCCGCCCGGCGCCCGGTGTGTTTTATTCATGCCGTCACCAGCTTTCCAAAGGCGGCTGCGGGACGATGGCGAGAGTGTTCCCGTCTTTGTCCCTCGCCTTGACCGACCACACGCCGCCCGACAGTTCCGGCGGCGACAGGAACTCTTCGATATCGCGCCCGAGCGCCGCCCAGGGGCACGCCGACCATCCGGTGCCCCAGCGCTCGGACAGGCTGCCCAGGGCGTCCGGGCCCAGTTCCCGGCCCTCCGCGTCCGTGCCGGATTCCGCCTCGTACCCGAAGCAGAACCCGGAGCACAGCACGGCCTCCCAGTCGGCCCCGGCGCTGAACGCGGGGCGGCTGTAGCCGCCGCGCACGTCGCACCCGGTATGCGCGTGGATCACCGTGACCAGATCCTTCAGATACCACCATTCCCGGCCGTAGGACCACTCCCCCCGGTCGTCTTCCCTCCAGCCGCCCCCGCCCGGTTCCGGTTTCGCCCAGACCGACCACACGAAGCACTGGTCGAGGTCGCTTTCGCGGTTGTACGTGTTGTCCCTGGCGAGTTCGGCGTACCCCCGGCGCGTCATGAAGGCGATGGCGCTTTCGAACCAGCTCAGGGCGCGGCCGCCGCTGTACTTTTCCCAGTCCGCCTGCATGCGGCGGTCGATGGGGAACGCCGCGGACAGGTATCCGGCGGCCGACAGGGACGGGGGTCCCCCCTCTTCCCATCCGGACACCAGTTGCGGCAGGTTTTCCCCGGGGGGCGGCAGGTCGTAGATGCGGCCGTACGCGTCGCCGCTGTCGCACATGTGCGCCCCTGTGTTTTCGCGGCACAGCGCCGCGTATGTCAGTCTCTCAGCCCGCAGGCTCTCATTATCCGATGCCATTCTTCCGATCCTTTCTTGACGCGGGGCCCCGGCGAAGCCGACAGCCAGGCCCTCTTCTCGCTGTTCCACACTGTCTGTCCGTATGTCCGGTCCGCCGCGGCGTCCGGATCCGCGACGGACCCGGGCACGTGGCGCCTGTAGAACACGTCGGGCAGCGACCTGTTGAAGGGCGTCTGCCTGATGTATTCGTAAACCCACGGTCCCTTGCGCGACACCACCCTCCGGTGCCCGATCCCGTTGTTCCCGACCGTCTTCGTCTCGTCGCACAGGACGCGGCCCGGCGGTTTCTCGAAGACCGGCTCCCAGATGTTGCGGGTCCTCTTTTTTGTCACGGCCCCTCCTTTCACACCGGGACGAAGTCGCTGTCAAGCAGCGCGTCCAGGTTGCCCAGTTTGCGTTCCACGCTGCCGGCCACCCGCTCCATGACGGTTCCGGCGGCGATGACCACGTTCTGCACGGCTTTGGTGCCCCCGGCCCTCCGGGTCCTGCCCAGCGCCTGCCGGAACTCCGAGGCGGAGAAAGAGGGCACGAGGAACGACTCGCGCATCCTCTCGTGCCTCTCGTCGTGCAGCGACAGCCCGCACCCGCCGGCCGCCAGATTCACGACCGCCGCGCGGTTCGCGTTCGACTGGAACAGGTCGACCCCTCTCTGCCGCTCCGCGTCCGACTGCTTCCCGTGCACTTCCGTGATGTCCGCTATCCCCCGCGAGACCAGCTTCGCCGTGACCCGTTCCCGGGGTTCGGTGAAGCTCACGTAAACCACGGCGGAGTTGCCGTCCTCCACGGAATCCGCGGCCATGTCCGCCAGGGCGTCGGCGAGGAGGAACTCCACCCTCTGGCGTTCCTTCACGGTGTCCGCCATCTCCGTCTTGCCCCTGGCCTTGATGCGCTCGGACATCTCGGCGTACGCCCTCTCGATCTCGGCGGTCCCCTCTCCGGGCAGGTCCGTGTACCGGATCTGGACGACCTCCTCGGGGAATCCCGGGAGGTCCTCGGCCCGCGCCGTGATGATCGTGTCGCCGAACAGGCCGCGTATCCGCCGCATGCAGAGGTCCGCCTCCTTTCTGTTGCGCGTGAACATGAACGCGGACCTCCCGGAACCCCCGAAAGACACCCGCGAGCATCCGTGCTCCCGGCACCAGCGGTAATACTCGTGGTCCGCGTACCCGCAGAGCCCCCGCCAGTAGGCGAGGGCCCTGAGCTTCAGCGGATCCACGGCCACGGTCGCCGACAGCGCGGTCAGCGTCGTCCCGGGGTACGCCTTGAGCTGCGCCACGGCCTTCGTCGTTGCCGAATCCGGCCCCGAGGCGCAGCGGTGGATCTCGTCGAACACCACGTCGGCGCCCCCGGGCGGGAGGCGCCACAGGTCCCTCCGGTTGTACCACCGGCAGCCGCGCGGCTTGGATATCTGCTCCGGGTTCGTCACGTCCAGCAGCAGGCGCCCGGCGCCCATGGCCTCCGCGGCCCTGCGCCACTGCGTGAGCACCGCTTTCGGCGCGATGACGAGCAGCGGGCGGCCCCGCCGTCTGGCCGCGTCGCACACGATGAACGTCTTGCCGCTGCCCGTGCACTCGCACCCGATGGCGAGGCGGTGGTCCGCCAGCGCCTTCAGGTGCGCCGAAGCCAGCGGTTCCTGGTAATCCAGAAGCGGCACGGCTCAGCCCTCCCCGCGGTCTTCCAGGCGTTTCCGGCACAGCAGCCGGATGAGCCGGTCCGCGCTGTCATCGTTCACGCGGAACGCGTACAGGCCGGCGTTTTCGTCGTCGTACTGGCATTTCATCCCTATCCCGCCCGCCGAGAAGCGGACCCCCACGATCCCGGAGGCCGGGTTGAGTTCGGCCGCGACCGTTCCGGGATCCGCCAGCTTGTTCAGGGTACTGTAAGTCATCCTCATTGTTCCTTATCTCCTTTTCCGTTTCACTCTTTCACAAACAGAACCCGGCAGCCCACGCAGTCGCAGGGTTTTCCGAACGCCGGATACCGGGTGAAGTAAGGGTCTCCGGAATCCCAGTCCAGGACGACCCGGCAGCCTTTCCCTTCCGCGTCTTCAGAATATTCCGCCAGCCACTCGTCGGCGGCCAGCCCGTCTTCCGGGTCCGTCTGCCCGGAATCCCCGTATTCAAGATACGTGACCGCGTAGACGGGGACCGCCTCTTCGTGCGTTTCAACCACCTCCATCAGGCATTCTCCTTTCGGGTTAGCTGTTGGGTTTACCTTGAGACTGCACTTCGATGCTGACGGGTGTTTCCCCGCCGCCGTGCTCATGCTCAAATCGCCGGCTCTTGACAACACCAAGAGCCCGCGGCTTTGGCCTGCGGCGTTCAATCGTACCAGATTCAAACATCTGGTTTGCGATATGCGGAAAATCAAGATCGTCTAGTGAATCTCCCATTTCTTTCTTTCTTTCCTTTCTGGGCTTGCATGGAAATGTCCAGCAAGTGACCATTGTGGTTGGTGGCCTACTCACACACGGCCCCGGTCCAAGGCGGATGTGCTCTCGTGTGCTTTCGGCCATAAAAAGGCGGCTCACGTGTTGGGCTGATTGATTTCTTGCCAGTCAAAACAACTCAAGTCCATATCCGCAATCTTCATTGGCGGTGAGCCTATCGGATGTAACCACTGGTTGTCATCAGGGTCATTCCCGATGTAGCAAACGCGCCAGATACGTTCGTGTTTCTGCCTCCACCAGTAATGCGAGCCTGTCTCAAGCCGAACAATGCGCTTCACTTTATCCTCCGTTCGCTGTCGCTCGCTTTTCCAAAGTGAGCTTTGGTGTTAGGCATGCTCGCGCACAGTGTTGCGTGCGTAGCGCAGCAAATCCGCCAGGCCCACCCAGTCGCCGTATGGCCCGCTCCAGCCCCCGGCATCGCCCCAAAGGAGCACCTGGACGTCGTGGTTCAGCCGGCAGGGCTTGTATCCCGGCTTGTCGCTGCACTGCCAGTGGCGCACAACAAAGCTGGTGTCCTTGGTGGTCTTCATCAGGATCACCTTGTCTTCCGCGCTCAGGCCGCTGTCCCACCAAGGCCGCGTTTGGTGCGCCCTGGCCAGCGCGGCCATCAGCGTTGCGCCGTCGTACAGCATGTCGTTCGCTGCGGCCAAGTCGGCGCACTGCTGCTCGTACTCCAAGCACTGCGCCTCGGCGCGAAACTGCCTTCCGTCCTCAGCTTCGTACATCGTCACGGTTTTCATGTCGTCCTTTCGTTGTCAGCATGCCTAACCCGTCATTCGAGCCGACCGCTTCGCGGCGGCTCAATTCCCACGTTGTGCGTCTTGGGGCAGAAGCGCGATACCATCATAACGGCCAGTTCCGACCCGCCCATAAGGTCTGACGGAAGAGACGCGACCTCATGGAAAACCGTCTTCTCCGCGATCTTCGCCTGTTCAATTTCCGCTTTCAGCAGAGCTTGCCGCCGCATGGCCTCGCGCTTAACGAATCCGCACAGGTCGCTGCAAAGTGCAGCGGCCTCTTCCATCGTCAGTTGTATGAATCCTTCTTCTTGAATCTGTTTCCCAATGGTTTCCTGCACGCGCAACGGACCCGATGCAGTGACTTGTAGGCACACCCCGCGATCATCTCCGCCCCAATACTCCTTTGCAGTGTGACTAGACATCTTCGTTGTAATTTCTGTACCCATCGTTTATCTCCCGTGTTTACGGAACGCCCAACAAGGCGCTCCAGTTTACGCTCGTTCCTCGCGAAACTGAGCTTGGTTGTTAGCCGTCATGTCGGGCACAAGTCCGGCATCGGCTGCAATACGCGAGCACAACTTGTACAGTTCGTGGTGCAAGTGTTCGTCAGTGCCGGGGTCGTCTTCCCACTCACGGAGCGCGGCAATAACGTTCTCTGTGCGGCAATACTTCATGTTCATCATTCAACTGTCTCCATGCCGCGCGTGACGGCTAACAATCGCTCAAGCTCTGCGGCGACCCACCTGAGCGCGCAGTGATAGCCGAGGCAGAAGCACGCAGCCCCGCCCAGCAGTGCTCCGATGATGAATATCGCGTTAGCCGTCATTTCGTTTCCTTTCCGTTTTTCATACGCGCTTTTTTCCTCCTCGCAGCGACCGCCATGCGTGCCAATCTGCGGTAGTCCACATTCCGGCGTTTGCAGTCGCCGCGCCCGGCCCTGCCCATCATGCGTGCCGCCTCGCTGACACTCATAATTCTTTTTTTCATCCTCCGCTCCTTCGGTCGTCCGGCAGATAGGCC
>Ga0209606_1001851_pt1 | contig 24941 bp, 25 predicted proteins | sample AD_UKC057_MetaG_FD_184412 | JGI IMG/M metagenome (GOLD analysis project Ga0209606, IMG submission 184412) | Active sludge microbial communities of municipal wastewater-treating anaerobic digesters from USA - AD_UKC057_MetaG (SPAdes) (version 2) | ecosystem: Engineered > Bioreactor > Anaerobic >...
CGAACACGGAAGTTAAGCTCCTTCGCGCCGATGGTACTGCATGGGCGACTGTGTGGGAGAGTAGGTGCCGCCGGATTTAAAACAGGAAAGCCCCTTTGAAATTTCAAAGGGGCTTTTTTTATGGCGGAATTCGAATGCGGGGCGCCGAAAGGCTCCCCCGCACGTTAAGTGTTCACATTTCGTAGATGCGCTATCTATTCAGCGACGAATCCCGAATTCGGATAAACAGGATCGGCCAGGCTACTGATCTTTTTTTGCCTTGGCTTCTTCTTCATCCCGCAAGACCTTGCGCAGGATTTTACCGACGGCTGACTTGGGGATCGATTCCCGGAATTCAACCAGTTTGGGCACCTTGTAGGGCGCCAGTTTTTCTTTGCAGAAGGTGATGATTTCCTCCGCCGTGCAGCTTTCGCCTGCTTTCAGAACGACAAACGCCTTGACCGTTTCTCCCCGGTATTTGTCTTTGACCCCCAGCGATACGGCTTCGGCGATCTTGGGATGCTGGAAGAGGACTTCGTCAATGTCGCGCGGGTAAATGTTGAATCCACCGGCGATAATCATATCTTTCTTGCGGTCAACAATGAAGAGATAGCCGTCTTCATCTCTGACGGCGATGTCTCCCGTATGGAGCCAGCCGTCTTTGAGCTGTCCTTCCGTCTCGGCGGGATTATTCCAGTAACCCTTCATGATCAACGGTCCCTTCATGATGATTTCGCCCGGCTCGCCGTCGGGAACATCCGTTTCTCCCCGGTCCACATCCACCAGCCGCACATCATTATCCGGGAAAGGAATGCCGATGCTGCCCACTTTCTTGAGCCCCAGAACCGGATTGGAGATGCCCAGCGACGTCGATTCGGAAAGGCCATAGCCTTCACTGAAATAAATGCCCATATCCCTGACCTGTTCGATGAGCTCCACGGGCATCGGCGCCCCGCCCGAATTCAACAGGCCGAACTTTTTGTTCATATTCATTTCGGCTGCCTTGGGATGGTTGATGAGCGCTGTAATCAGCGTGGGAACCGTCGGGAAAAAAGTGATCTGATCGAATTTGGCGAGGAGGTCCATCATTTCATCAATATTGAAGCGGGGAACCTGGATCTGGGTGGCGCAGTTGAACAGCGCCCAGTTCATGACGACAATGTTGCCGTAAACATGGAAGTAAGGCAATACGGCCATGACATTGCGTTTTTCATGGGGCGTGATGGTAATCGTCGGGTTTCCCCAAAGCGAGCACTGAAGCGTTGCGGCTACAATGTTGGCGTGGGTGAGAACGGCGCCTTTGGGGACGCCGGTTGTGCCGCCGGTAAATTGAATCAAGGCCGGGTCTTCGGGATTGACCTGGACTTTTACCCGTTTGGGATTCGGATATTTGGCGATGAGTTCCGAAAAGTGATGCCAGCCTGGTTCCAGATCGAGGCTCTTGGCGGAACTCACGGGGAATCCCTTGATATAATCGGTGACGGCGGTGACGATGACGCGAGAGATCAGGACTTGCTTGCACAGGGTTCGAATGGCCGGGAGAGCCATATCAAAGGTGATCAAAGAGGTCATGCCCGACGTGTTGGCCATCAGCTTCAGTTCGTCGGGGGTGTATAACGGATTGAGATTAACGACAATGCCGCCCAGCGATAGGACTGCAAAATAAGCAATCAGATACTGAGGGCAGTTGGGCAGATGCAGACCCACCCGGTCTCCCTTTTTGATGCCGAGTTCGGCCAGCGCGTTGGCAAAACTTTTGGAGACAAGGCTCAGCTCCAGAAAAGTCATCTCACTGCCGAAAAAAATCAAGGCGGCTTTGTCCGGATAAGCGCCAGTGGGCAGATTCAGCAACTCATGAGCCGCCAAGCGTGGATAACGGATAGTGGTGGGTACGTTGTAATCGTAGTGACGATGCCAAGGTTTCTCTATCATTTTCCCCCTCCTCAATAATTAAATTTATGAGATTGACCACCTGTGACCGCTGAGCCGGTGTGATGCGGGAAAAACGCGCTGGGATGGATGTACATTGATCTCTCCAGAGCTTTGAGAAAGAACGGGGCAAAACGGTTTTTACCCATCAGGCGACTCTACTTCTCTCTTTTGACGAACCGCTGCTTCTGTATGTGTATGGCTAAATCCATAGGGTTTTTAGGCGTGTCTGTCAATAAAATATTGAAAGTTTCCGATTCAGGCGCTGGGCAAGGCGTTTTCCCAGGGCGGCAATTGTCCACATCGTAGGAAGACCGAGCGCAGCAGGCATGACGCTAGCATCGCAGCAGTAAAGGTTTTGAAACTTTGTCTCGAGATTTTCATCCACCACTTCTCCGATCCGACAACTCGCCGAGGGATGCGCGCCTGAAGGTTTCAGTGCAATCATGCTTTCGTCTTTGGCGCCGGCCTGCTTCAGCACCTTCTTTATAATGGAGACGCCCTTGTCCAGCTTTTTCCGGTCGGTTTTTGTCACCTCCTTGGAGAATGACGTTCCCCGGAAAATCTCTCCGTTAGTCTCATCCCTGATCTTGACCATGATCCCGGAGTATTTCCAGAAATTCGCAAATTTCGAAATCCTGTTCATGCCCATAAAATAGAGCATCACCAGGAACTGAGACCAGTTGGGAAACACGGGCAGTATCGCAATGCCATCCGACTCATAGTGCTCAAGGGTGCCGACGGTCATCGGATTGGCTTTGGCTGTGTTTATTCCAGGGACGATCCCTCCCACAAACTGAAGCCAGTCACAGGCAAAGCCCTTGCCGGCTTCCTTGACCCCCAGCCTCCTCAGGAGGTGTACATTGGAAACTCCTGCGGAGAGGACAATGATCTTTCCCCAATACCGTTCTTTACGGCCCCTTCTACTGACTTCAACGCCTGTGGTTCGGCCGTTTTCCAAAATCACATCGGTGACCTTTGTATGAAGTTGCAGGTCGGCGCCGTTGCGGATTGCCTCATCCCCGTAGTTTCTTGCCGAAAACTTAGCGCCCGTCGGGCATCCCAGCATGCAGTCAGCACATTCCTCTCTGCACTTTTGTGGATCAATGAAATTTTCAATTTTATGCCAATGGTATCCGGCGCTGTTGGCTGCTTCGAGAAGCCGTAAATTCGCTTTTCCAACAAATTCATTCGGCAGCGGCTGCGCAAACATATCTTTTCGGGCTTCTTCTGTTTCGTTATCCAGATCAATCCTGTGAGGGGCAAAAATCGATTTGGGCGGTGGTATCGCACATCCCGCGGCCAAGACGGAAAGTCCGCCAAAGTTGTTTGCAAATGTGACGATGTATTTTTCCCTGCTGAGGTTGAAACCGCAATTCTGCAGAATCATGGGGATGGACAGAGTGTTTCCCAGAAGGTTCGTCCGTCCGCCACGCTCCAGCATAAGGACACGCTTTCCCCTGAGGGCCATCTCCCGCGCGACAGTGGCGCCTCCGATGCCAGTCCCGACGATAATGACATCATATTCCATTTCCAGAATCCGCTCCTTCCTCAGTTAGCTCCCCCGCCTTCAGCATATCCAGATCCAGGGGGACGGTCTTGTTTGCATCCCGGTAAAGCGAAAGGGCCTGCTCCGGGCAGTGTTCCGTGCACAGGCCGCAGCCCATGCAGGACGTTCGGTCGTATATCCAATCCTGCTCCGTCACTTGTATCGCCCCGAAGTGGCATACCTGAGCGCATGTGCCGCAATGCCTGCATGCTTCGTCACGATGATACGTGGCGTAGCCCGAGTCGGCGTTCATCGTCAGGTCCGGGCTGAAGCGCCGGGCGAAGCTGGTTGCCTGAAGGCTGACGCAGGTGTCCGGGTGACAGTTACAGATGATTCCCGTACTACCCCCCGTCGCAACCTTGAAGAAGGCCTGTGTGATATAGCCGTGTTGTCGGAATTTCCGGATGAGATCCAATGCATCCTCGGGCGAGATCCTGCGGGCGTGGTACTTTTCACCGCAATGATCTAACCAGAATTGAGAGGTCTTCCTGCCGATGCTGAGGCAAGAATTAATTGTCCACGCCGGGGCCTTCAGGGTCATTTTGCAGGGACAGTCCATGACGGCGATGAAGTCTGCCTCTTCAAAAAGAATCCGATAGGCGTAGGCGAAGGGGATGATTCGCTTGTTCTGCTCCGAGTCAATATCGATATCCTCATGGAGAGTCAGGAATTTGCGAACATCGGAAAAAGAAATGACCTTGGCGTGGTAGCGGTCAAAAGACATCCGGAGGATGGGCTTCAGGGGTTTGAACCATGACAGATATTGTGAGATCAGACGCAAGCCGTGGTAAATGAAACGCACGTATGGATAATAAAAAGAAAAATAGAGATAATTGTGAAATGCCCGGTCGATCCGCCAGCCATGCTTCGCCATCAAAGCTTTTGTTGACGACCTCAATGCTGCACCCTCCCCGGGAATTTAATCCCGCTCACGCGGGACGAGAGTTCATTCTCCGTAGCTTGCTGCGATATAACAATGTTCACTTCAACCCTCGACAGCTTGCTGCGAGGCGGTTGATTGCAGAGTCCGAAGTTACTTTTTATAAAGAGTTTTTGGCTCTTCCGGGTTTTAGTACAGGAAAAGCGCGACAACATCCAGAAATATATTGAGAAACGTTCTTTGAAAGGACATCTTTCCTCTTGACAATCCCCGGTAAAAACCGCAAACACCAAACCATTCCGGACGGCGCGTGCATTTCCGGAACAATCGGAGGTAAAGCCATGGACAAGCCAATGACCTATAAAGGAAGAACGTATTGTGAAAATTGCCTCTATCGCTTCCGGCAGTAACGGCAACTGCTATTATCTTGAAAATGACGATGATGCCATTTTGATCGATGCAGGCGTGAGCACGAAGCAGATCGTGGAGAGGATGGCCCGGCTCGGGCTTTCTTTGTCCAAATTGCGGGGCGTCTTCATCTCCCACGAGCATACCGATCATATCCGCGGCATTGACGTTTTTTCCCGGAAACAGGCCGTGCCGGTCTTTATGACGCAAAAGACGCATGCGTCATCAGGGCGTTTCATTAAAGACAATCCTGTCAGCTTTTTTTCCCCCGGTAGGCCGGTCCAGCTTAGCAATATCTGTGTCCATCCTTTTCTGAAATCGCATGATGCGATAGAACCCTGCGGTTTTTCTGTCTCTTCCGGAGGCAGGAGTGTTGCGGTGTTGACGGACGTCGGTTTGCACTGCGAAAACGTCATTGAGCATATTCGGAATGCCGACGCCCTGTTTTTAGAGTCCAACTACGACGACCAGATGCTCAAGACGGGACCCTATCCTGTCCATCTGAAAAAAAGGATTGCCTCCGATCGCGGCCATCTGTCGAACACCCAGGCCGCCATGATTACTCTCGAATATGCGACCACCCGGCTTAAACACGTCTTCCTGTCGCACCTTTCAGCCAACAACAACACGCCGGAACTGGCGCTCGCGACTTTCCGGCGGATTACAAACGAAAGAAGCGATCTGAAACTGGAGGTGAGAATTGCCTCCCGAGAAAAAGAAAGCCCGGTGGTTTGTCTGTAGGACCGGTTTCGTTTCCGCCCGCTTGGAGACCAAATGAGACCAAGTGGGATACCCTTAAATCATTAAATTTCCAAAGAAAAACTCTGCCTGTAAAAAGCGACCCCTTCCTGAATCAGCCAGACCTGAAGCTCCCGGTGTTTTGTTTTCCATTTACATATTATGCTAAAAAAGCTACCTAATAACCGAGGATGAACAAACTCTCCCTTACTCATGATTGTAAATGAAGGAGAATTTATGAAGATCAAGGATAAAGTAGTGGTTGTCACGGGCGGGGCTTCCGGCATCGGCCGGGGATTGTGCAAACGGTTTGCCGCCGAGAAGCCAAAAGGGATAGTAGTCTCCGATTATAACACAGAAGGCGCGGCAAAAGTGGCCGAAGAGATCGGCGGACTTGCCGTAACGGTGGATGTCGGCAAAGAGGCCGACATCCAAAAATTGGTGGACGTCGCCACCCGGCGATACGGCCCGATCGATCTGTTCTGCTCGAACGCGGGAATCCCTGCGCCGGGCGGCGCCGAGGCCCCGGATGAGGTATGGCAGCGCTCGTGGGACATCCATGTCATGGCCCATGTCTATGCGGCCCGCGCCGTTTTGCCGTCTATGATCGAGCGCGGCGCGGGATACCTGCTTCAGACAGCCTCGGCCGGAGGATTGCTCACGACCTTAGGCCAGGCCCCTTACGCCGTTTCCAAGCATGCCGCCGTGGCGTTCGCGGAATATTTGTCTATTACCCATGCCCGCCAGGGCATTAAGGTCAGCTGCCTTTGTCCCTTCGGCGTCATATCCGGGATGCTTCCGGAAGATGCGGAAGGCGTCGGTAAACTCATTTTGAAAACAGCCATAACGCCTGAAGCGTGCGCCGACTACGTGGTGGCGGCTCTGGACAAAGAGGAGTTCTTTATTTTTCCCCATCCGGAAATTCTCGAATATTTCAAGGCCAGATCCAATCACCATGAGCGCTGGCTGCACCACATGCGAAAAGAGCAGGAGCGTTATATCGGCTAAAAAAATACAGAAAGGAAAAACGATGATGAATCTTTCACAATTCTCGCTGGAAGGAAAAGTTGCAGTCGTCACCGGAGGAAGCCGGGGAATCGGCCGCGCCGCCGCTTTGGCAATGGCGGATGCCGGAGCGCACGTTGTGGTGAGCAGCCGGAAAATCGCCGATCTCGAATTGGTTGCCGCGGAAATATCGGCCAAAGGCGTAAAGGGAAAGGCCATTGCGGCACACGTCGGCAAGATGGATGATTCCAAAGCGCTGATTGATCAGGTCATGAAGGAATTCGGACGCCTCGACATTCTCGTCAATAACGCCGGCACCAATCCCTATTTCGGAACGATGATGGACCAGGATGAAAAAACCTACGACATCACCATGAACGTCAACGTGAAAAGCATCTTCTTTCTGAGCCAGATGGCGGCAAAGATTATGAAGATTCAGGGCGGCGGATCGATCATCAACACCTCCTCCATCGGCGGAATCCGGGCGGGTGAGTTGGGCGTTTACTGCGCCACCAAGGCAGCCGTCATCATGCTCACCCAGGTCATGGCCAAGGAATGGGGGCAATACGGCATTCGAGTCAACGCCATTGCCCCGGGCATCATCAAAACCCGTCTCAGTGAAGCCCTGTGGAAAAATCCGGAGGTCAACGCCAGAGCCGTGGCTCAGATCCCCATGATGCGCTTGGGCGAACCTGAGGAGCTGGCCGGCATTGTGGTGTTCCTGGCCTCCAAAGCGGGGAGTTACGTCACCGGCGAAACGATTGTGATCGACGGCGGCCGCGTTCACGGCGAACCGGCCTGGCGGGAAAAGAAATAGGAAAGGCAGCAAGGTTAAAAAAGCATAAAAAGCCAAAGTCGTCTAGGGGACATTATAATGTCCCCTACGTCTCCCTATCGTCCTCATTTATTCGTTTATCTCGCCGGAATCAGTGAATAAATATTGACATTACTCGACGCTTTGGCTTATTGTTCGGCTTAAGAAGGAATGGCACAAATTTACATTTGCATAAGCTGATTAAAAACAAAAACCACTCAAACCGTTGGAGTAACGCCATACTACCCAAACCAACTAAAGCTGAAGATAAAGGCGAATATCGAATCTGGCTGAAGTTTGCCGATGCGACAGAAGGTGAAGTAGATCTTCAAGAAGAACTGTGGGGCGAAATGTTCGAATCGTTGAAGGACAAGGATCTGTTTGCAAAATTTTCCCCCCACAAAGAACTGGAAACAGTCGTCTGGCCGAACGGCGCCGATTTCGCGCCGGAGTTTCTCTACCAAAAATTACGTTCCGATTATGCACTTCAGTCGAAAACAAAAATTAACGCGGCATGACGGCAAAGTTCAGTGTCTAGACCGAACTTTCCCAATAGGCCGAACTTTCCAGTCCGGCATCGCTTAACTGTATGGTTTTAGGGTTAAGCGAGGACTGGCATCCCAATATTGTTCATTGAATGATGGAAATGATATTTCAAGACCTGACCCTATCCCTATTTTTTCTGGAAAGCCGAAAAAATAAATCTTTATTTATCTCTTTATAAAATAATTCCGTAAGTGATAAAAATAATGCTTGACTATATATCCACATATGATATTTATATATCAACAATAACGAAATATGCACGAAAAAGGATTACTACTATGAAACAAAAAATTATCAGATCAGAAAGATTACCAAAGTATGGCACTCCTTTAAGATCACAATTTGTTAATATGGTTACAAAATTGCCTGGTTATCAAGAAGGCATCAATAAAGGATTCCCACTTTTTACCATCAAAGAACTCGATGCATTTAAAGAACATTTCAAAGATGGCTTGACCTGGGAAGAAATAGACAAAATACTATCAGGGAAAGGAATATTTTTTAAGAAAGCAACCTTTCGCAAGTATATCCAAGAAAATTACCTTTCTAAAGCAATTGGTTACAAAAATACAAAAAATGGACGGGTAGCAATATTTCCAAAGGATACTATTTCCCATATCAATTTTATCCAATACTATTTCAAGGTTATTGATGGTGAACATATAGATAACATATTAGATATGATCAAAAATCTACAGATAACATATCTCGATGCTATCGAGTCTAACCTGAGTTGGTCTAGTAATATTTATGGATCAATATTTAATTACATTTGTTTTGATGATGGTGACATCGCAAGTGCAATCAATAAAGCTCTTGCCTGTAGACAACCCGAAAGAGATAAATATCTTAAAAAACTTGATGATATTCGAAATAAATTTGACAAAATTATCCGGAAAGATATCGAAAAGTTGGAATCATCGCTTCAAAACGAATATCTCGGGGTGGATGAAGCAATGACTTACCATGAGGAGAATAAAGATGAATAAAACTAAGCATTTCATAACAAGACAATGTCAGCGTGGCATTTCTGACTATTTGCTTAAGATTATTGAAGAGAATGGAAAATACACAAATGCGCCAGGTGGCGCAATTAAAATCGAGATAGGTAACCGTGAATATCAAAATATTGTGAATGAAACAAAAAAATTTCTCCAACTTCTTGATAAAGCAAAAGGTGGAACAATAATCATTCAGGACAATGATTTGTTAACGGTTTATAAATAGAATTAATAAAACATAGGAGTGATAACATGCTAAAGCCTTATTCTCTTCGTTCTAACTGGGAGATTGTAGCCTTTTATTTAATCGAGCCATTTATAGGTGAAACAAAACGCCGATTTTCCAGGCAACAAATTATGAGAGGGCTTTATGATATTATTCCACTGTTGCATCTTTTTGGTCACAAAAAAAATCCAAGTCACCCTGAGGAAACCCTGCAAAAGACTTTACAAAACATGCGAGATAAAAAATGGTTAATTATCTTAGGAGGTGGTTATACAGGACAATATGAATTAACAGAAGAAGGCTATAAGACACTTATGAGTGTTAAAGAGGCTCTGAACGGAATCAGAGGCGCCAGTAAAGGAATAGCCTTTCTTAGACATGTGAAAGAATGAAGATTTAATAAGAGATCATAACAGCGTGGATATCGGTCTCGGCATTAAATTCACAAAGGCGAATTATTTTAGATGAGCAATCCTCTTTATGAAATAATCCGCAAAGCACACGAGCAAAAATGGTGTGTGACGCCTTACTGCACAACATGCGGCGCTCATGAATATCGGAATGCACTCCAAGAATTATCCAGTCCTTTAGGTGGAGGACTTGCAAATGCTCTTGCTGACATTGATCTGCAAGAAATTTCCCTGTTACCCAATTGGCAAGATGCATTGCTCGTCGCAATCATGGATTTACCTGTTTCGCAGCAAGTAGAAGGTGTCCTGAAGGCATGGCTTCCAAAAATGTCTGATAATATAGCTTTGGCCGATTTGATCTTGTATAAAATAGTCCGCTATATGAGAAGAGATAATGCGACGAGAAACAATTGGATTGTACGCTGCATAGATATCGCTATAAATTCAAGAAACTTCTCCTTGATAGAGTCTCTGCTTCTCGTATTAAGGCGCGAAGCATGGAACTATCGAAAGTTAATAACGATAGCCAAGGAATACTCTTATTCTTCTGCGCAGATGGACAGAGTATTGCGAAATTCTTACAAATTGAGGGCAATGGAATCAGTTTAATTATGAACAAACCTAAAATACTAATCGTTGATGATGGTGATTCGCAACGCTTTGTGCTCAAAGGGTTTCTGCTCCGAGAGGGCTATCTGGTCAGCGAGGCAGAAAACGGCATCAAGGCTCTCCAATCTGTAAAGGATCAGCACTTTGACATTATCCTTCTTGATCACAAGATGCCGGGCATGAACGGTGTGGATGTGCTGAAAGAAATCAAAAGAACGAATCCCGAAATCGCCGTGGTCATTATTAGCGCCTACGGAACAATTGAACGAGCTGTGGAAGCAATGGAAGCAGGAGCTTTTTATTATATTACAAAGCCGGTTGAGCTGGATAAATTATTGATTCTTTTGGATCACATTTCCAAGCGTCATTCTCTGATGAAAAAGGATAACCAGTTGTTGCGCCAGGAATTGGGAAATAATGATTCTGTAATCGATATCATTAGTGATCGGCGCTATCAAAAAGAAGAGAGCATAACGGGCAACGAACTAGCCAGCATGCTGATACGTTACTTAAATGCATGCCCTGATAATTACAAAGTGATTTGATATGATGATCTATCGAAATTTTGAAAAAGAGAAAGATGTGCCTATGAAAACAAAAATCATATTTGTATGCGCCTTCCTTCTTTTGATTTCAGGATGTGCTACCAACTCGCCATTAATCAAAGCTACAAAAGACGGTGACATCTTGGCCACAGAGAAACTGATAAGAGAGGGCGCCAACATCCATGAATCTGACGAAAGTGGATACACTCCGTTGATGTATGCAATCTGGTCTGGGAAACAAGAAACCGTTACACAGCTAGTCAATATCGGCGCTGATGTAAACAAACGTGACAATAGCGGTTATACTCCTCTTCTATGGGCGGCAAGTTATGGTTATCTGGACATGGCCAAACTGCTTATCGACAAGGGAGCTGATGTCAATGCCAGAGGCAATGATAAAAGCAGCCCTTTATTGTTGGCTTTGGCCGCAAATAATCATGAACTGTCAAAGCTACTCATAGATAGAGGCGCTGACATACACGTTGTAGATGTCAACGGAACTACGCCTCTTATTCTGGCCGCAATGTATGGTGATTACGATATCGCCAAAATATTAGTTGAAAAGGATGTGGACTTGTTTGCCGTGGATGCATCCGGATACAAGGCCTCAGACTATGTAAAATTTTCATTAAAAACGGGGAAGCGTGTTTTTCAGTCAGATGATTATGAGCGCAATTTATCGTTTCTCAAATTGATAAAGAAAGCCGAAAACGCTCAAATCCTAGCTGGACGAATGAATACGAAGAACCCCAAGATGGCACGCATATATTCAATAGTTTATAAAGTCGGCAAATGTATCAATTCGGATGTAGATTATGACGTATTCATCAGCAATAAAAACGAACCGAATGCCTGGGTTAATATATCTGGCAATATTACATTCACAAAAGAGGCCCTTGAAAAATTTGATGATGATGCTCTCACTTTTGTGGCGGCGCATGAAATTGCTCATGATAAACTGGGGCATGTCGCAAAAAAAATGGCGGTAAGTTCTACGATTACGGGCGCATTGGTCGTGGCTAATGTTTTTCTTCCCGGCGCTGGGTTGTTGAATCATATCATTAATCCAACGATTACCAATAATTACAGCAAGACCCAAGAGTACGATGCGGATCAGATGGCATCCGTTCATTGTGCTCAATGCTTTGATATGTCGATCGAAAGGCAGATCGCCATCATGCAAAAAATAGAAAAAATATCTAAATCAAGTGGTGGTGGTTTTTGGGCGACACATCCGTCATGGGAAAACCGGATTAAAAGCGTAGCCACGACAACGAAGGCTTCTTCAGAAATTAGAAATACCAAAACGACGACACAATCCCCTTCGCCGCTAATGGAAGGAGATCAGCGACACAAAGAAATAAAAGGGATCGTGTTAAATGACGGAAATGTTGTCGAAGGGAAAATAATCAAAATGAGCGCTGACGCCGTGATGATTCAGGCAGAGGATGGAAAGGTATCAACCTATTCATTTGAAAAAGAAGTTCGTGGATTTGTCAAATAAAAAACAAAACGGTTCTATTTTTTTCTATTTGCTTAAAGCAAACAGCAATCGCTGTAAGTAATACCAGATCACAGTGATGATGTCATCGGGAACGGCTCATACATATTCAAGGCGCTTTAAACCAACATGTTCTCTGTTTTGATAATGGAAGGATCAAAAAATTTATATAACAACATACAAAAATGAGGGATTATTATGAAAAAGTCTTTCGCGTTAATGCTGTCATTTTTATTATTTGTCAGCATTTATTTGCATGGCTGTGGAGTTGCCAATCAACCGTATGTTAAAAATGATGCGTCTGAAGCCGCACCTCTCAAAATGATCCGCTACGAGACGCCGAATGTTCGTATCTATACCACTGGTGGAATGGTGGGTGTTATTGTTACGTCTGCTGTTCTTTTTGGAATCATAGGCGGCGGTCTAGGTTATGCAGCTCATTATGCTTCAACAATAGAGTCAGATACCCCTGAACGCCTCGATTTTGGCAAACTGGTAATGGATAAGTTTGTTGAAAGATCTAAAAAGGAAATCCCCAATTGGCCCGCAATGATTGTTCAAGAGAAAGCCGTTGAGAAAACCGTTGAAAATGCCAATGCAAAAGACTCTAATTTTCTTGTTGAAACATCCTCCTATCTTATAGAACTTTTGGTTAACGACATTAAAATTGAAGAAGGTTCCGGATTAGGAACAAAAACGACCATAACCATGAAAGATACTGAAGGAAAGACTATTTGGGAAAAAGGATATGTTTATGACTGCACGACTTTCAATCGTATAAACAATTTTTACACCCTAAAATCACACAAATACAAAAAACTGAATGAAGAATTCATTTTTGCTGCCGAACAAACGGTGAGCGATTTCATAACCCACTTCAATGACTCGCTTCCTGTTAAACCATACGCAAGCGCCAAACATATGTACAAAGAACAAACCCAACCTGTGAAAAAGATTGAAAACACCACAGCAAACCCTACTTATAGCAACATAAAGGGAATTGTTTTGAAGGACGGGACTGTTATTGAAGGACAAATAATAGACATCAAAAGCGATGTGTTGTTAATTCGAACAAAAGATGAAAGAATATTGTCATACGATTTTATGAACGATGTGAAAAATTACATATACACCAAATAAACAAGGGTTTGATTTTATCATGTTGAAAAGATCACAAAATGATTTTTTAGAGTTGTTCAATGTTGCCGGTTTATTGCTGGCCTTTGTTCTAATTTCCGCATCAATAACCGGCTGTGCATCCACCAGTATGATGCGCAGCGCATCAATAGAAGCTGGTGAATCTAAGACATTCAACGCTTCTTTTGAAAAAGTTTTAGAAGCGGCCAGAAGATCAGTTACCCAATCAGGACTCGAATTCGAAGAGGATACTCAATTAGATGATCAGACGTGGATTATTATTTGTAATAAGGGCGTAACAGGATGGTCATGGGGAGAGCGCGCACGAATTACGGTTCAAAAGAAGAGTGAATCAAAAACATTAGTCCGCGTCCTTACAAGAAGGAAACTCCCTACTAACATAACAGCGACATGGGATTTTTCACCCGAAATCTTCTCTAATATTGAATCGAATCTTCAAATAGTAAAGCCTACTTCATCCGCTTTAAAAACAGACCAGAGCTTAAAGGGAATAAAAGGCATTGTGTTGTCTGATGGAAGTGTCATCGAAGGGAAAATACTCAAAATGAGCACGGACACTGTGATAATTCAGACACAGGACGGAAAGGTATCATCATATTCATTTGAAAAAGAAGTCCGTTGTTTTGTTAAATGATAGGAGAGCAAGTGGTTCAACATTAAATAATCAAGTTTGCAAAGTTAGTCTCTGCCAGTAATAATCAACCCATGCTTGGATCAGCCAGACCTAATGCTCCCGGTGTGATGCAGCACATCTACTGTACTTTTAATCTCAGGATGATGGGGATCATAATGAAGCTCAGGAGAAAGCTGACGATGACGAACGGCCAGCGCAGCCCCGCGTAGGACGCCATGATTCCGCCGAACAGAGGTCCCAGCGTCATGCCGAGCGACGTCATGGAAGCCATCAGACCATACGCCTTTCCGTAGCTTTCCTTCGGGGTGAGTTTTCCCACCAGGGCATTCATGGTGGGCAGGTTCCCTCCGGCTGCAAATCCGAAAAGGATCCGGACCACAAGCAGCTGGCTGATGTTTCGCGACAGAGCATGAGCAATCCACATGAGGCTGGTGATGAAAAGATTAACGACGAGGACTTTCTTGTGACCCTTGCGATCGCTCAGATAACCGATCGCGGCGGCGGAAATGCAGGCGGTGGCGCCGCTGACGGCAAGCAACAGGCCTGTCGTAGAGGCGACGCGCGTCTTCAGGTGTCCGACTTCCTCGATGAAAAGCGGCAGAATGGGGATGGCGATATTAATTGAAAAATGGAAGATGAAAAAGACAACCAGCAACGAGATGAAGCCCGGCATGGCAAAGAGCGTCTTCATGCTCCCGCCCTGTTTCAATGATTCGGCGGAGGGACGGGTAAATTTCTCCTTCGCCCCGATCAACACCAGCAGACCGCCCACCAGCAGGATGACGCCCCCCGCGATGAAGGTAAGACGATAGCCGATGATGTCGGCAATCATGCCGCCAATCCAGGGCCCCACGGACATTCCCAGAAACACGGCGACCTGCATCAACCCCAGTCCCAGCCCCATTCTCGTGCCGGGCAGGACAGAGGAGACCAGCGAAATGGAGGCGGAAATGGTTCCCGTGAAAGCGCCGGAGATCAGACGAAGGACGAGCAGTTGATAGACGTTGTCGATCATGCCCATGGCCATGGTAATGAAAGCGCCCGCAAACATGGCCCGTTCCACCATGACTTTCCGGCCAAAGCGGTCTGAAAGAAATCCCCAGATGGGGGCAAAAATGGTCATGGTGAGACTTGACGCCGCTAAAAGGATTCCAGACCAGACCGGGACCAGCTTTTCATCCGTTACGCCGATTTCACGGATATAGAAGGGGATGAAAGGCAGGACAAAAGCAAACCCCACGATGGAAAACAATTGCGCGACGCACATGACAAGGAGAGTTGAACGCCATGGCGTGGTTTCCGTGTCCCTGTCGGAATCTTCTTTTGCCGTTGCGGTCATTCAACAAATTCCTGACGCTTTCAACGCTTTCACGAACGGGCCGTCTTCCCGCCAGGCGTGGCAGGTGTTGATCAGGTATTTAAGGATGATTTTTGACTGCCCGGCATCCACGCTGGAAGGACGGCGCGACCGGGCGGCGGCGACGCCCTGCAGGACCGCCGGGGCCATGGCGAGCAGAAGCTCCACCACGTGCGCGCAGCCTTTGGGCCCGCCCACCAATTTTTTGATGCGGGCGGTGAATCCCCGGGCGATGGTCATGCCTTTGACCGGGGCCAGAAACCCCATCGTTTCGTGGCACACTTCCCGCGGAACGGAAATCAGCTCCATATCCAGATCTTCGATCACCAGGGTGGAGCAGTTGACCAGCAGCCGAATGCTCATGTGATGAAGCGTGCCGCGGGGAAACGTTTCGCCGGTGATGGTGTGCGTGTCCTGGTAGCGGTCGTCCCGGAGAAAGCCCTCGACGACAATCCTTTCCGCGTCATATTCCCGGGTCGAGATATCGATGGCGCGCGTGTAAATTTTTTCACTGCCGGTTTTCCATGTGGTTTGCATTTATTCGCTCCTTGGCCGGTTTTCGGTCGTTTGTGACAAATATCGGATCCAGTGGTAAGGCTTTCGATTTTTCAAATAATCTTTGTCGTGCTCATGATAATAGGCTTCCCGCTCGAAGCTGATCCTTCGATAGGCGCTGGTTTTTCTTCGAAGCCGGAAAAGCCATTCCAGAAAGTACCACAGATAGAAAAAAATAAAGAGCATTTCCTTCATTTGCGCCGTGTGGATCGCTTCATGGTTGAGCGTTCGCGGCGCGAGGATTTCTCCCTTTGGCGCAAAAACGATGCCAAATAGATTGATGGCCGCGAGCCGGCGCCGCGAAACCCAGCGTGTGCGAATGATTTTCATGATTCTGCGATCACCCGATTGCTCAACGTTCCGATTTTTTCAATTTCAACGCGGATCTCATCGCCGGGTTTGAGAAAGAGCGGCGGACGGCGCGCAAATCCCACGCCTTCCGGCGTGCCGGTCAGAATCACGGTTCCCGGATGCAGGGTCATGGAACGGCTCAGGCGGCTGACGATCGTCCGGACGTCGAAGATCATTTCCGACGTGCGGGATTCCTGAACCGTTTTTCCGTTCAGCACGGCGCGGATTGCCAGATCATCGGGGTTTTCGATTTCATCCTTCGTGACGATCCACGGCCCCAGCGGACAGAAGGTGTCAAAGCTTTTTCCCCGGGCCCACTGGCCTTTCTGCCGGTCAAACTGCCAGTCGCGCGCGCTGACGTCGTTGGCGCAGGTGTAGCCGAAAATGTAGTCCGGCGCTTCCGCAGGCGCGATGTTTTTTGCCGTCTTCTCGATGACCACGGCCAGTTCCGCTTCGTAGTCCACCTGATCGGGCCCGGCGGCGGGCAGCAGGATGGGGTGGTCGGGCCCGGTGACGCTGCTGGTGGCTTTGAGAAACAGAATCGGCTCTGCAGGAACGGAAAGGGCGGTTTCCTCGCCGTGCTTTCGGTAATTGATGCCCAGCGCGAGAATGTTGACGGGCGCGACGGGCGCCAGCAGCCGTTCAATCGGTTCTTCGCGGCCGCCGTTTTCCGCGTTCCAGGGATCTCCTTCAATGGGTCTGGCCGTACCAGGCCGTTGTGGGTCGTAAACGCCGTATAGGGTGTCTTGTCTTTTGGAAATAAATCGGACAATTTTCATCTCAAAACATCTCCTTTTCCAGAATGGCATTGAATTGGAAAAATACCCTGCGGTCGCTCAGGATGCCGTCGTGCGTGCAGTCGAATCCATACACGCCGGCCGCGCCGGCCACCGCCCGGCTGTCCAGCGCCGTATCTCCCGATAGTTTATCCGTCTTTCCGTAAAAAAGATAATATTGGATTGCGGAAGGCAGCTTGGCGTCCATCGTGGTGGAAATAAAATCGCTTTGCGTTCCCAAATCCAGCCAGACCGGAATGCTTTTATGCGGCAGAATTTGGGACGCGTCGGCCAGGCCGAATCCGCTCCAGGGTGTGGCAAAGGATGCAAACAGCCGGAGGAAGGCATTGCTATCTTCCGACCCATAACGGTTCAGGTAAGATCTTGCGGTCAGGCCGCCGACGCTGTGCGCGGCGAGGGCCATTTTCCGGAAGCCGTATTTTTCGTGAAGTTCCCGCAGCTCTTCCTGGAGCAGCGCCGCGGCCAGTTTCAAGCGGATTCCCGAAGGATAATAAAAGAACCAGGGCTGATACCGGTCGAGGTCCAGGCGCATATAAAAGTATATCCAGTTCTGCGGGGTACCCTCCGTGCCGTGCACGAAGAGAAGAGGAATTTTCCGGGGATCGTAGGCTTGTGTCAGATAGATATGCGCGCCGAACATTTTCATGAAGGACGACGGATTCCAGTAGCCAATCTGTGCGTATTCCAAAGAAAAATATTCATGGTAGATTTTGAGAAGATCTCCGTTGCCGGTTGCCTGCCGGATGATGGGCTCCTCGATTTTCCAGCGGCACTCCCGGGGCAGCCGCGCCGGTCGTTCATCGTTCGCGGCGGTCCGGATCTCCACGCCGGTGATCAGTTCGCCTTCCCGGACGGCAATTTCCTGCACCTGACGCGGTGATCCGTAGACGCCGGAAGCCTCGTCCTTTTCATACTTTCCGTCGTGGTTGTAGTCCGTAACGGCAATAAGCCGGTAGCGACCCTCGGGCAGATACAGCATGAACGCATCCTGATTGACGCGGGTGGCCGCGTATTCGGCGCCTCCGTCTTTTTTATCCGCGGGGTTGCAGGCCACGATGATCGTGGAGTTTCCCTTCCACCCGGGGCCGGTGACGCGCCCCTTGATTACCGCCGAATTATACATGGTCGGCCCTTTTTCTCCCTTCGATGGAAGGAGAGCGGGCACGGCGTCATCCTGGGCCGGGATGCTCAGATACCGGCAGCCCGTCAGGCCGGTGGCCAGGATGATCGTGAGGGCGGCGGCAAGCATCCGTCGGAAATCGTGCAGGCGTCCTTTCATGGCTTCCCCATTTTTCTTTCCAGATAGTCAACAATGGCACCGTGTCTTTTTTCCCTGGCCAGATCAAGCGCGGTTTTACCATCCTTGTTCTTCACCTTCAGGTCGGCCCCCCGCTCCACCAGCAGAACGGTCATTCTTTCCGATCCAGACTCGACGGCGAGCATCAATGGGGTGAGCCCCAGCCCGTCAAAAGAGTTCAGGTCTGCTTTTCGGCGAATGAGGGCGGCCGCGATATCCGGCAGATTTCGGACGACAGCCAGGTGCAGCGCCGTCTGGCCTTGTCGATTGGTCGTCTGAAGGTTCCCGGTTTGAGGGAGAAGCAGCAAGGCGATCGAAGCATGGCCGCCCTGGATGCTTTTCATCAATGGATTTTCGCCCGCTTCATCTCTGGCGGAGGCGTCCGCGCCTTCGGCAAGCAAAAGCCGGACATTGTCGTGGTCGCCCTTTTCCGCCGCCAGATGCAGTGGAGTTCTTCCTCTGGTGTCTTTCAGGTTCACATGGGCGTGGCGCCGGATCAGCATCGTGGCGATGTCGGAGCAACGGTAGTCGAGCGCCAGGTGCAGCGCCGTTTCCCCAAAGCCGTTTTGCAGGTCGAGGCCCTTTCCCGCTGCCAGCAAGGGCGGAATGCAGTCCCAGCTCTTGTTGTAAATGGCCCACATCAATGCCGTGTAGCCGTGTCGGTCCTGCAAAAGCGGATCCGCGCCGAACGCCAGCAGCAGTTCCACAATGTCCGAATGCCGCTCATTTGCCGCGATCATCAGCGGTGTCAGCCCGTCTATGTCCTGCCGGTTGATTTGCGATTTCCGGAGGAGAAAATATTCGGCAAGGCCGGTGTGTCCGTTTTGAACGGCGTACATCAGGCCTGTCCAGGCGTAAGCGTCCGTCTGATTGACGTCGATGCGCTTTTCCTCCAGCAGGCGCATGACCATGGCGATGTTCCCTTTTCGGGAGGCTTCAAAGAAGGAGGCCTGAGGATCGGCTAGGGCCGCGCCAACCTTATCGTTTTTATTCTGCAGCGGCGGAGGCGTGCAGGCGGCAACCGAGGCGATGAAGAGCAGCCCAACAAATGTCGTGATGGCCTTGTGCATGAATCAAACCTTTCCCAACCGACAGTGTTCATGAATGATTCGGCTCAACCTGTACCACGACGGTTTAACGAATTCAACCTTCGGCTGGAGCAGAACAGTCCTTGTCATGGCCGGGTGTTTTCCTGTATAAGAGCAATGCGGGGCCTGCGCCGTGGACGGATGTCAGAAGGCGCCCCTGCAAGCCCCTGCAGGAAAGGAAGTTTCCTTCATGACGGACATTCTGGATTACATCAGCACCTGGTCGGTGCTCAAGTGGGTCGTTCTGGTTCTGATTGCGGGATTTATCGGCCAGTTCGGCCGGATGATGGCGGAAGCCATTGCGAACAAGGTCCGCCTTCGCCGCGCGAAAAAGAATCCGGGACCGGCCGGCAGGCAAGAACCGGAAGAGCAGAAAGCCTTGAGCGCGGGCGCTGTTCGGGAAAGCGGGCTTTCCGGCCCTGTGCAGGAAACGCCGGGTTTGCCGGCCGGAGTCCCTGCGCCGGATTCCGTTCCCCAGCCGGTAATCCTGCCGGACAAAAAAGCGCTGAAGGCGATGGCCAAAGCCCGAAAGAAAGAAGCGAAGAAATAAGGAAAGCAATAACCGCCGCGGCGCGGGTCTTCAGATCCGTTGAAATGTGCATTCAAAGCCGACCGCTACGGGATATCCGCATGATCCGGTTGCTCTTGAGTGTGTTTCTGCTTTCTGCTGCCTTCATAGAGCTCATACTCCAGCAAACGGCATTCAATTTCCCCGTTGTAAAAGGGCATCCGGCGCTTCGTGCGCAGGCCCACTTTCTTGATCACGTCCAGATTGCCGGTGAAAAGATATCCATGGTAGCCGCGTCCGATGCTTTTAAACCAATCGCCGCAGCCTTCGTAAAGCGCTTCCAGGCGCTGCAATGCATTGGCCGGGGCTCTTTTGTGGACAAGATCGGCGGCCTTGCGGAGGATGACTTTTTGCCCCGGCGCGATTTCCTTTTTTCGCTCGGATCGCGTCGGTTTGATCTTTAGAGGCTCCAGCCGTTCGCCGTAGGGCGGATTGATTACGATGACGCCTCCACCTCCCGGCGTGGGCGTTTTTTCGAAGGAACAGACCTTGAATTCAATCAGGCGGTCAACGCCGGCAGTCTGCGCGTTCGAGCGCGCGGCCTCCACCGCCCGCGGGTCGATATCCGAAGCGATGATTGTTGACGGGAGTGTTTTCAAAGAATCGTTGCGTGCCTTTCTGCGCAGCTCCTGCCAGGATTCATAGGGGAAATCTCTGATATGCATGAAGCCGTAATTGCCGCGGCCCAAGCCCGGCGCGCGGTGAAGCGCCATCAGGGCCGCCTCGATCGCGAGGGTGCCGCTGCCGCACATCGGGTTGACGAGCGGCGTCCGGCCCTGCCATCCCGTGGCCTTGATGAGGGCGGCCGCCAGCGTTTCCTGCATCGGGGCCGCCAGCGGAATCTTGCGGTAGCCGCGCAGCGAGAGCCTCTCCCCGGACGTGTCGATGTATGCCATGGCCTGATCGTTGCGCCAGTAAACATGAATGACTGCCCTGTTTCTTTCCGGTCCGGAGTCCGGCCGGATGCCGGTTTTCTCGCGGATGCGATCGACGATGGCATCCTTAGCCTTGAGGTTGGCAAAGCGAGAATCGGTAATCTCCGGGTGATCGACCACGGAGGTGACGCAGACGTAAGCGCCGGCGCCGGAGTCGTGCAGAATGGTTTCCCAGGGAATGGCGTTCAGGCGCTCGTAAAGAGCGCCGGCGGAGAGGGCCTTGAAGATTTGCAGCTGATACAGGACGTGCTGGGCCGTGCGCAGTTGCAGGTTTAAAACCATCGTGTCCGTCAGGGTTCCCTCGGTGGAAACGGCCGTGTCGATTTCCTGCAGGATGGGGAATCCCAGCTCTTCGATTTCCGCCTTCAGATAAGGAACGACCCCCTTCGGGCACGTGATCAATATCCTGTTTTTCTTTTGCCAGATGGACATGGGCAGGCTTTAACACAGCCCATAGGTCTTGGCAATCTTTTAAAAAAATTCAGCTCTTCGGAAGCTTCAGAAACTCTTTGGATCAGGCGGCCTCCGGCAGGGGCGGCGGCTGGATAAACGGCGGGAGGGGGCATTGCAGCGCAAGCGCGACAACGCGCAGGAGTTCTTCTTCCTCGAACGTGACGGCCTGGTCCGCGAAGGCGCAGTGCGCGCAGGCGTCCACGACGGATTCCTTGATTTTGAAGGAAGCATCGGTAAGCGACTGGAGCGCCCGGTTCACGGCGGCGTAGGAAGCGTTTTCTTCAAACGCAAGCGCCGGTTTCCGGGCGGCCAGCTCCGGGATCCTGGCCACGCCAGCGTCAAAAGCCTTTTGCGCTTTTTCTTTGTCGCTCGCGTGTCCGGCCGAGGCCAGAGCGGAAAGAAGGGTCACAATGTCCAGTCCCACCTTGGAGAAGGAAAATTTCCTGATCGTGCGAAACAGGTCTTCGGACGGGTTTAAATGCTTTTCCAGAATCCATTGAACGGACAACTCCAGCAGGCTCAGTTTGCCGTCGGCATGAATCAGGGAATGCAGCATCAGCAGGAAATTTCGTTTTTCCATGCCGGTCATGACCGACAAAGACGGCATGGCCAGTTCCAGAAGAGGCAGCTTCAGGCTGTTGGATAAACCGGCCAGCTGAACGCCCAGAGAGAAAACCGTTTCCGTGTCTCCCCGCAGGATCATGGTCCGGCCCAGCGCCGCAGTCTGCTGTCCGCGGCGCGAAGGATCCTTGCCGATGAGGAGCGCGAAGACGATGGAGGCTGCTCCCCTGGGCGTCGCGGCAATCTCGCGGACGTCCTGCGGCAGGGCGGTCAAAATGTCCCGGCTTTCTTCAAGATGGCCGGGCAATGGGCTGCCGACCAGAGATGTAACGCCCGCCGCCGGCGCCGACGCGCCTCGAACGGCGGGCCGGTTATACTGTTCGGTTCCCCCGAACGGCTCCGCGTACATGGGCTTGGGCGCGTTCAGCTCATTGGTTATTTTTGGAAATTTGCCGTCAAAGGACGGATCCAGCAGGCGGATCCGGGTGATGAGCGGCGGATGCGTGTCCAGAAAGGAAAACCAGCCTACGGGGTGACTTTCGCTGAAAAATAAGTGACTGGCCTGCCTTGCCTCCGGCGACCCGATGCGCGAGCCGAAGGCGGAGCCGCCGATTTTCTTGAGGGCGCCCGCCAGCCCCGGAGGATTCCGCGTGAACTGCACGGCGGAGGCGTCCGCCAGAAACTCCTGCTGACGGGCGATCGCGCATTGCATTAACCGGCCGAGAAACGAGCCGGTGTGGCCGATGATGACCAGAAAAATTCCCGCGGCCATCGCCGGAAGCCCCGCCCGCATGGACACCCTTCCGCCGGAGAGAAATTTTTGGCCGGCAATGCCCAGGAAAAGAATGCCGAAGAGGATGCCGATGAGCTCGACGTTGAGGCGCATATCGCCGTTGAGAATATGGCTGAACTCATGGGCGACGACGCCCTGCAGTTCGTCGCGGCTCAGCTTTTTCAGGGCTCCCTGCGTGACGGTTACCGCCGCATCGCTGATTTCCAGTCCGGCGGCAAAAGCGTTGATGTTGTTTTCGGAATCCAGAACAAAGATCTGCGGAACGGGAATGCCGGATGCAATGGCCATTTCTTCCACGACGTTGACCAGCCGCCGTTCGTCCGGATCGGTCGCGCCGGGGGCGACGCGGCGGGCGCCCAGCATTTCCGCCACGGCGGCGCCGCCTTTTTTCAGGGTGTGCATCTTGTAGATGCTGGCGGACAGGATCACGATGACGATGGCCATGGACATGAAGATGAAAAACGCGGGGTCGAAAAACGTGAAGGTGGAAAGCTGCCGCTGGTAGCTTTGGGCTTCGCCGGCGTTGAAGGAGGTGTAGGCGTTTGTGCCGACATACAGGTACCAGGCCAGGCGAATGGCCAGGCTGGTGACCAGCACAATCACCGCAACGGCGAAGGCAAACGCGATGAGCTGGCGCCGGCAGTTTCTGCGGGCGCGCGCCTGCCTGGCAAAGAAGTTGGTCGAACGGCCGGTATTCATGCTTCCCGTCAAGTGAAGGACACTTTGGGCGCCGTCCGCTCTTCGGCCTTTTCCACGACTTCCAGAAGGGCGGCGGCCTTGAAATCAAAGGTGGACGCGATCACGTTCTGGGGGAATTTTTCCCGGTGGATGTTGTAGCCGGTGACGGCGTCATTATAGGCCTGGCGGGCGAAGCTGATCTTGTTTTCCGTGGAGGTCAGCTCCTCCATCAGATTGGCGATGGTTTGATTGGCTTTCAAATCCGGATAGGATTCGACGACCGCCAGCAGTCTGGAAAGAACTCCGGAAAGCGCCCCTTCCGCCTGGCTTAAGCCCGTCATGGCCGCGGCACTGCCGGGAGACTGGGCGGCGGCGCGGCTCGCGTCCAGAGCGGAATTGCGCGCTTTTATGACGGCTTCGAGCGTACCGCGTTCGTGCGCCAGGTAGCCTTTGGCCGCTTCCACCAGGTTGGGGATCAGATCGTAGCGGCGCTTGAGCTGGATGTCGATCTGGGTGAAAGCGTTCCGGTAAAGATTGCGCAGGGTGATCAGTTGATTGTAAACTCCGACAAAATAAAAAGCGACGACGGCGAGTATGACGACCAGAAGCATCAATGGAATCATGTTACCCTCCTTCAATGGCGCCCGGACGGGCGCAGGTATGGCGCCGATCGGCTGACCGGATCATCACCTGCTTTTCCTGGCGTCGCCGGTGACGACCAGGTTGTCGCGATGAATCACTTCATCGTAGTCTTTGTGACCAAGAACGGAGTAAATTTGCGATGTCTTCAAACCGATGATGCGGCGGACGTCGCCGGCGCTGTAATTGACCAGCCCCTTGGCCAGCAAGGCGCCTTCTTTGTCCACGCAGGCGACGGGATCGCCTTGATCGAACTCCCCTTCGACGTCGGTGATGCCCGAGGGCAGCAGGCTTTTGCCTTTTTCGAGCAGGGCTTTTTTAGCTCCGTCGTCGAGGATCAGGCGGCCGCGGGGGCGGAGTGTAAAGGCGATCCAGTACTTGCGGCTGGCCAGTTTCGCGGTCTGCGGCAGAAACAACGTGCCGATTTCCCTGCCCGCCATGATGTCGGACAGAATTTTCTTTTTCTTTCCCGGCGCGATGATGCAGGGAATGCCGATGGAGGTGACTTTTTTGGCGGCGGCGATTTTGCTTTTCATGCCGCCCGTGCCGACGGCCGAGGTTTCCTCCGTGGCGGCCGCTTCGATGGCGTCGGTGAATTCGCACACCAGAGGAATCAGCTTCGCTTTTTTGGACTGGGCGGGATTACAGTCGAAAAGACCGTCGGTCGCCGTCAGATTGACAAACAGGTCCGCCTCGACGATATTGGCAATCATGGCGGCGAGGTTGTCGTTGTCGCCGAATTTGATTTCATCGACGGCGACGGAGTCATTTTCATTGAGAATCGGCGTAACGTGCCATTCCATCAGCGTGGAAAGCGTATTGCGGATGTTGAGATACCGCTGCCGGTCGGTCAGATCCGACATGGTGAGCAGAATCTGCGCGACGTAGAGGTTGTTTTTCTCAAACGCCTTGGAATAGATGCGCATGAGCCGGCCCT
>Ga0209606_1001855_pt1 | contig 24929 bp, 22 predicted proteins | sample AD_UKC057_MetaG_FD_184412 | JGI IMG/M metagenome (GOLD analysis project Ga0209606, IMG submission 184412) | Active sludge microbial communities of municipal wastewater-treating anaerobic digesters from USA - AD_UKC057_MetaG (SPAdes) (version 2) | ecosystem: Engineered > Bioreactor > Anaerobic >...
AGGCTGCACCCAGAGAACCTGTCTGTATTGATGGCTTTGTCAGCTTTGATCGCTCCCAGTACTTCCCCAATAATATTACTATCTCACTCACCGCCCATAGCCAGTTCATCCTCAGCCTTACCCATGCCACATTACGTCGCTCTGGCCGTTGCACTGACACTCAAAAGCATAGAAAAAACCTGCTCTATCGCTCAGTCACCTTCGAAAAGGCTGCCCTCCAACGCTCTTTCTCAGAGCTCCTCGACCAGCTATATAGCGAACGCTGTACTGCTCTCACTTCTCCATCATTGCTCATCACCGACGAAAAACCTGACTATGCATGGGCACTCACTCGCCATATTAGCCGTTTCTCTCTCCACCATCTCACCGTCAATTCTAAGGCTCCTCGTACCCTACATAACCCACTGTTTGCTTCCAACTATATAGATCGCGAACTTCGTAAGGACCTCGCAGACCATCGCCGTGAAACAGTCTGCTTCTCCAGAAATGTCGCTAATATGCTCAATCGCCTTGTCGTATACTTAGGCTGGCATAACTATGAAAAACCTTTTCGAATAGGACAATCCATAGAGAGCACACATGCAGAACATGCAGGTATCAAAAAGAGCGCAATTTATAAGGCAAGGCTAACACAGTTCAAGCAACGCGCATTCCTTACTCGAACACACTTGTTCCCTCATGAAAGAAAACTCTGGCTCCGGGGCTTCCCCACTCCCCTTAAGAAAAACTCAGAGTATGTGCCCGCCTATGCCTATGCTTGAGACAATTCCTTATAGAATGCCTAAAGTATACACAAGGTTCGTAGCAGTATTGATAGTGTGCGATCTCTAGGCTGCCCCAAGGGATCGGGCTACTTTGTTACATCAATTCCTCTTCTTCGAGCAAGATCATCTCGCGGCTCACGGGCAGCACGCGCCACACCGGGAGCTCGCAATTCTCGCCAGGTTCGAGGGCTAAGGTGATGGTTTTTTGTTCGAGGTGGTGGAGGGCAGGTGGCTCGCTTAAAATGGAAAGGGTCCATGTTGCGGGGAGTAGCTCGTCGAAGGCGAAGTTGCCGTTTTTATCGGTGACGGCGTAGAAGACCTGGCCAGCGTTTTTGGCCATCACGGTGACGCCGCTCCAGCATGATTTTTCTACGAGCTGGGATTCGCCATTTGTGGGGGAGCTGTTATTGGCCGCACCGCTGGCCGCACTATTTGCACCGCTGGCTGCATCGTCGGTCGCACCATTGGCCGCACCGTTTGTCCCGTTTGTGGTAGCGCCACCGCTGTTGGCCGCGTCATTTGCGTCATTTGCGTTTTTCACGGTATTGCTATTGTTAAGAAAGCCCTCTTCCTTGGGGCCAAAGATGGCAATGCGACCACGCAGGGAGGCTGCTTTGACAACTTCGATATCGATCTGTTTTTTCTGGTGTTCTTCGACAGTGATGGAGAGCGGCACCTTGATGAGCGGCATGGTGCCGATGCCGAGCGTGGCGCGGTCCACTTCGAGGTAGTAGGTGCCGGCAACAAGGGACGGGAAGATATAATTGCCATTTTTGTCGGTGACGGCGGTGGAGCCATTCACACGCAGAATGACGCCTTCTATGCCCTCGTGCCCATCGAGTGCGTGGTAGATTCTGCCCTGCAGGCTGCCGATGTTTTTTTTCTTGCTCACAGGGATGTTTATGGGCGCAGCACAGACAATTGACACATCGATATTTGGCGCTGCAGTGCTATGCGAATAATAGCCATGGATGCCGCACTCGAGTGAGCCACCTTGCACAAAGCTCCATATGAGTTTGGCAGAGCCGCCATAGTACGGTAGCCACGGATCCTGCTTATTAAAGTAGAACGAAAGGCCAGCTTTAAGGCTTTCTGCCAACTTTCCTTCCACATTAGCGCTCGCGCCATAGCGCACGGGCGCAAGAAGAGCTTGGCTATAGTACGCGCTTGCATTCCAGTCCTTAACCGAATACGAAAGGGATGCACCCACATTCATGCTCGGCTCTTTGGTGTCTTTGATGTTGTTTTTGTATGCTCCCCATTGATAGTAGACTTGAGGTTTTATGTTATTCCATGTAAAAGAATAGCTCAAGCGATTGATATCGTTCTGGTAGGAATACGGTGAGCTAGCAATAGGGTTTTCCCATTTCCAATACAAGTGCGAAAGCGAGATATCGCCAAGGGGCGACCATGTTATGCCATACTGTGCGCTCTCCTGGAGCGAAGGACTTGCAAGGGACAGTCCTCGTTGCTCGCGATAGTAATTGCCCCAGAGCTTTATATTTTTGATGGGTACAAGCGAGAGGTTTGCAGAGCCTTGATACATATCGTGTAGCGAGCTTGGAAATAAGGCCGATGCGTAGAGCAGGCCTGCGGCCGCTTCCCATTTGCTGCTCTTCCATATTGTGCCACTTCCAGAGAGTCTTGCTCGCCCCGCACCTCCGCTAGGAAAGCCTTTGGCTGCTTCGCCTTCGAGCTTTACGGCTCCTATGCCCGCCTTACCTTCGAGGCTTGTGATCGATCCTTGCGTATCGGAAAAAAGCCCATGCAAGAAAAGCCCATTCTTCTTGTCTTTGTCTGTGGAATATCCGACGGAGAATGCGCCGATATTCCGCCCCATCCAGTCGTGGACATAAAAGCCATCCAGAGAAAAGGGATTTGTCCTAAAAAGAGAAAGCTCGACGCCCCTACCATAGCTTTGGTAGCGTGTGAGTGGTGAAAGGTAATACGATCGATCCCCCGCATAGAGCGCAGTTGAGGGGTTCTGATAGCTCGCGGTAAAGGAGAAATCTTCTGGCGAGAACTGCCCGCCCTGCGTCAAATACGGCGAAATAAAGGAAAACTCCACCACATCCTTGCCATACTCCTGCAGCGTGCCCTTGCCGGTGTATTCGAACTGGAGCGAGCCGGTACCTTGGCTTTCATGCGTCTTCATCTTGAGTGTGGTAGGGAAAAGATGATAGAGATTTGTGTCGCCTGAGATGCGCGGAATAAGGTCGACCCAGCTGCGTGCTTCTGCAACGAGTTCTTCGCCACCGCTACCCACTGCGTGAGCGGTGAGCTTTACCCAATGTCGCGTTGGCCGATTGAGCGAGGCATCGGTCTTTACGGTTGCGCTTACGCTGCTACTCTCCCCTGGGGCAAGAAAAACGCTTGTGGGTGCAAAGGAAACAGGGTACTTCGACTCTGCTTCGCAACTCAGGCTTATGGTGAGCGCGATATTGCTGCGGTTTTGAAGGGAAAAGGTGACCTCGTAGTCTTCTCCGGCAATTACATAGTTTGGATAGCGCACTGCAAGTATGCTCAAGGCTAAAAAAGGCGATACCGAGACCTGCACCGCGAGCTCTTGCGCAGCACCATTTACAGTGTCCTCAATGCGGTAGACAATGTCGTAATTGCCTGCCGCGGCGACAGCTGGCACCTGAAAGCTCACTAATCGGACATCCGAGTCGCCTGCTTCGATGGAGAATGGCACACTTGATATAAGAAGAGGCCACCCAGTAGGCAGCTTCACCTGCTCTTCAAAATTGTGGGCTCTATCGTTTTTATTGGTGATGAGAAAAGAAAAAGTTACTGCTTGCAGCGGAGAGAGTTTGGATGGCGCATTGGCAACACGAATAGAAACACCACTTTCCTCTGCAAAAAGAGTAATAGGAAGCGCAAGGCATGCAAGAAAAAAGAACAAACATATATCGGCCGTTTTTTTCGTTTTCATTTCCTGCAGCCCTTTTGTTTCGCTAACGCGAGTTACCAAAGCACCTTACTGGATATTCACTGCGTATTGTGCTCCCCATACATATTGATCGCCATTATCGAGTATCACAAGCACCTTGTATTTTCCTTTTGGAAGACTGCCCAGCTTGACCTTTCCTTGCACCGAGGTCCCTGGATAGATGCGATATTTATCTCCCTCTTTTTTACCGACAAGCTTGCCTGCCTCGTCGTAGATCTCCGCGCGCAGCGCAGGAATAAGCCATCGCTCTCCTGTATTCTCTATATCGAGGGAAAGAACGAGGTCCTGGCCATCCTGAGAAAGTTGCCGCCCAATAATCTTGAGCTCGCGTTTTCCTGAATCGCCGATGTGGGTGACGATCTGGATGCCATAGCGCAGTACCGTGCGGATTCCCAACGTGACCTTGCCTTCTTCCTCTGGCGGCGCCTCTAGAGGCGGCACATATGGCTCGGCCATCACCATGCTCCAATATGTACCGGCAAGCTCAGTATCTGGCACCACAATCTGGTAGTGCACCTGCACACTTGTTCCAGGGGGGATCGAAACCTCTTTTGGGTATATTGAGATCCATGGTGCATTAGAGCGGGCTGTTGAACCAGGCTCCCCATAGAGATTGCTGCCATCTGCATAGAAAAGATAGTCGGTTTGATAGAGCCTCACCGTCTCAAAATCTTCGCCACCCTGAAGGGTGATAACGCCTTCCACACGCTGGCCAGGGATAAGGGTTTCTTGAACGGTGAGGCCACTAGGCACAGAGAATGCCATGACTGATAGGGGAATTAGAATTACTACACTGAGCAATAGAATGGATAGTCTTGTTTTCATTATGTGTCCACCACCGTATACGTAATAGTAGTTGAGTAGGTGCCCGGAGCAATCTTGATAGACATGCCTTCCAATTTATACTGAAGAGCGATATTTGATGTATCTCCTGATCCGCTAAAGAATGTGGCCTGTGTAGTAGTGATAGTTTGATAGTTTCCACCACTTTTTTTCACTGAAAGGCTAAACGGCCAATTAGAAGAACTATAACTCACATTGACTTGCCACGTATCGTTGCTGTTTAGGCACTCGGAGATGGTAAGGAGCGTAGCATTGGTTACGCTTTCATAAGTACTTTGTAAATCGCTCCCTGCTCCTGATGTTAAGTCATTTTCATCGATTGTCTCATACCACGCGCCACTCGCAGAGATAGAGAGAGCAAAGGAGGCTCTTGGAGAAAAAAACACAACAATCAACATCGCAAGGACAGCAAGGACTAACGTGCGCATCTTTGTTCCTTTAAAAAAGCTGGTAAAAGAGCGAGCAAAAGAGGCAAAGTGAAAGGGCAAAAGAGGGAGCTTGAGCTCCCTCTTGCTCTCATCATTGAACTGCGTCTGTTATAGTATATGTTACGGTGTTAGTCTCCGCTGTTACCGTGCCTTTTGAAACGTCGTATTCAACAGTGTATTGAATGTCACAATCTCCGGCAGAAGTAGCAATAGACGTAATAAAATCTGCAGCAGTTGCGTTGAGCGATACTGGCATTGTTGCTAAAGTTCCAGCTCCCTCAGTGATATTTGAGCCAGTTACTTTCAGCGTATACTTCGCCGGTGCGGCAGTAACCGCAACTGTGATCTTTTTGCCCGTTCCATTAGTAGTCCACTTTAATTCATCTGTTAAGACATCTGAGGATTGGCTAACTGTAGCAGTTCCCGCTGTCGCATCAGAACTGACAATAGTAATATCAATTGATTCTGTAACCACTGAGACTTCGTTGATATCCCCTACCGTTACAACAACATCCTGTGTAGCTGCCCACACCGTGCCACTTAAGGCGATAACCATAAAAGCTGTCAGAACAAGAACGAGATATTTTTTCATTCTTTTGACCTCCCTTTTCTTATTAATTGCTCGCTAATGCGGCAATAATTGACCAAAAACTCCAAAAATTTACTTTTTTCATCTTCTATTCTTTTGATAGATTTCACCCTTTATTACATGGAGATCGTTCTGGCATGTCGAAATCCACCGACGCTTCTGCCATTTCTCATCTCACAAACTTTATGAGTATCGACGCTTTTTCGAATAATTTCTTTTTTATCTATCAATTGGCCATAATGTTGAAAAGAAGATTGTCGGCATAGAGACCAGGAGTGGCGTTAGAGGGAACATTTCCCAATGCTATACTAACCGGCAACATTTGGCCTTCCATTGGCGTAGTTCCACAGCAGTTGAGCTTAAAGCTGTCTCCTTGGCGCAGCGCTGGGATGCCGCCCAATAGAAGATCGTACTTGACCGTGCCCTGAGAATCCTGATTCTTCAATGCGCAACCATTCATAGACTGAACGACTATTGAGTAACCTGAGGATAGATTGGAAATGACGTGAGCGGCACCAAGGGAGACGACGGAATTAGATTTGAGCTCAAAACCTTTTCCGTTTGCATCCGAAGTATCACCTAGATAACCAACGAGTTCTGTGGCTCCGCTTGTACTGAAGTCCAGAGTCAGATTGAGGATCGCCGGAACATAGGCTACAATCTGTATAGAAATGCTCTTCTTGCCAGTTGACTGCGCATTGACGGACGGAATGCCCGCCAACAGAATTACCGCAGCAATAGCCAGCATTACATTTCCTAAAGAAATGTCTTTAATCCCTCTCCTCATAATATTATTGTAGAGAGAGAAGCAGAATTAGTATTGCGGAAATACTGAAATAATTATTGAATTATGAATAAATCATAATAGTTATTGGAGATATTTTATCGAATAAACTCCATTATCTCCAAGTGGACAGAAATATCGGCTCTAATCTCTATTATCTCCAATAAGCCAAATCGGTTTCTAATAAGGAGATAAGAGGCGACAAATCCCTTCGTCTCATGGATTTTTGATATAGGCCGGGGCTTTGCTATTGTATGGAGACGAGTTCGATTTCGAAAACCAAAAAGGAGTTGGGCGGTATTACATCACCGATGCTCTGTGCGCCATAGGCAAGCTCTGGAGGTATGATTATCATTCGTTTTTCTCCTTTTCTCATAGTGCTTATTACAAGATCCCAACCATCAATTACTTCTCCTTGCCCAATGGTAAATGCAAAAGGGCTACCAGAAAGCGCAGATTGGTCGAAGACAGTGCCGTCTAGGAGCATGCCTTTATAGATCACTGAAACCTTGCTGCCAGGTGCAGGCATAGATCCGAAGCCCTTGCGTACGATTTTTTGGAAGATACCATTTTCGTCGACCTGGAGGTCAGGCCATTTCTGCGCGATGAGCTCGAGGTCGGAATCGCGTTTTTGCTTATTGAGGGCATTGAGTGTGGCATAGGCAGCGCTGAGTCTTTGATCCCAAGCCTGCTGAGAACTATCGAAGGATTTTGCCTTAGTGCCTACTCTTTGGATTGTGATTGATTCGATGCGATCCCCTTGCTGAATCTGTTTCACGACATCCATGCCTTCGATGACTTTTCCAAATACAGAGTGCTTACCATCGAGCCATGGAGCCGCCTCCAGAGTTATGAAAAATTGGCTACCATTTGTGTTAGGTCCGGCATTGGCCATAGAAACGACGCCAGGTCCATCATGCTTTAGTTCAGGCACGATTTCGTCGGGAAATCGGTACCCGGGCCCGCCTGTACCATCACCAACAGGATCTCCCCCCTGCACAACGAAATTGGCAACAACCCTATGAAAAGTCAGCCCATCATAGAAATGCTTGCCTTTGGTTGCATCGAGAGATCCTTCCGCAAGTCCGACAAAATTGCCTACCGTCATGGGTGCTTTCTCGAATTCGAGGGTTATGACTATCGTTCCTCTATTTGTTTTCATAATTGCATACATACCATCCGGGCGAGCCGTCTGTGCGCTGCATGATTGAATCGGAACTGCTAGAAGTGTTAGAACGAAAGCGAGTGGCATAAAGCGCTGCTTCATCTGAAAGACTCCTAATGGGTTATAAATTTTGCGTATGTTCGCATCGATCTGCGATCTTGCCTATGATATTATGCGGTATAAATGGAGAGGTCGGCAAGGAGGAAAAGCTGATGTCGGAATATCGCCGCCCAACATGGGATGAATATTTCATGGAGGTTGCCAATGCTATTGCTAAACGAGCCACTTGCGATCGCGGTCGCTCAGGCTGTGTCATAGCGAAGAACAACCAGATTCTGGCTACAGGATATGTGGGTGCGCCTTCTGGATTGCCGCATTGCGATGATGTGGGTCATCAGATGAGAAAGATGCTGCATGAGGATGGCAGCATAACCGAACACTGTGTCCGAACCGTGCACGCAGAGCAGAATGCTATCTGCCAGGCAGCGAAAAAAGGTGTTGCCATCGAAGGAGCAACTCTCTATTGCCGCATGACTCCATGCCGGACATGTGCAATGCTCATAATAAACTGCGGCATTGTCAGAGTTGTCGCTGAATATCGCTATCATGATGCAGAGGAAAGCGAGGCAATGTTCAAAATGGCTGGCATCGTACTCGAATATGTGCATAGAGAGGTTCTTCAATACTCAAGACAATGAATGAAAGAAGGCCGGTCAAAGGGCTCTATTTTTTGAAATATTCGCAGAAGCCCGTTGTAGAAATAGCGAATTCCCGCTAGCATAGCACATTGTGGGAATAACGATTGTATTTCTTGGTGAGATTGTCGGAAAGACCGGTGTATTCACCGTAAAGAGCACTATGCCTGAGATCAGGCAGCGCTTCGAGCCCGACTTTATCTTTGCAAATGCAAACTCTGCAACGGGATGTGCGGGCTTGGGTATCCAGCATGCGGTCTATCTTCGCAAATTGGGGATCGATTGCATAACTATGGGTGAGGCTGCTTATTATAAGCCAGACATGACTGAATTCTACCCTAAAGCAGGATGGGTTCTAAGGCCGGCTAATCTTCCCGAGGGGGATCCCGGACGCGGGTGGAGGGTTTTCGAGAAAAATGGCAAAAGAATGGCGGTTGTCATGCTTCTTGGGCAGTCTGGATTTGCAAGGATCCATGCAGACAATCCCTTTTTGGCAATAGATCGGCTCAGCAATTTCCTGCGCAAGGAGACCGCCTGTATCACCGTCAATTTTCACGCTGCGACTACCGCTGAGAAGCTCTCTATGGCAAGGCACACGGATGGAAAAGTCTCCGCAATGCTTGGTTCGGGAGGCAAGGTGCTCACGGCCGATGCTCGCATTCTCAGCAAAAAAACGGCTGCTATTACCGATCTGGGCAGAACTGGCAGCATGCTATCTGTAGGAGGCCTTGATCCGGATGCTAAGGTCAAGGAATTTTTGACCGGTATACCGTCATGGTCAAGAGAAGCCAGCGCTCAGCCGGAAGCACAAGGAACATATATCTGCTTCGATGATGACGGGAAGGCGATTTCGATTGAACCATTCCGCATTTGCGGCAAGGAGATCGTAGATGAGGGAAAGAGCGATAGTCAAAGAAATTAAAGGTGATATGGTGACAGTTTCGATCGAATTGCAAGAAGGTTGTGCTGTGTGTGTCAACAATGGTAGATGCAAGATACGCAAGAGTGATCTTTCCGTGTATAACAAGGATCATATCGATATAGATGAGGGAGATCGGGTAGTAGTCGAGATTCGCACAAGCGAACAAGCAAAGAGCGCTTTTTGGGTCCTGGGTTTTCCTCTTATCATGCTTTTTGTTGGTTATGGTTTTGGAGCTTTTATCTTCAAGGGTTCGGGCGAAGGACCTGCCGTGGTTTGCGCCGGCTTGGGTTTTATCTTTGCCATGGGAATAGGAATGCTCATTCAATATCGCAGAAAGCTAAAATCCTTTCCTTATATTCTAGGAAAAGAGGGCGAAATTCTCTAGAGAAGCGATAATCGATGAATCCGAACGATAGGCGAATCCACTTTTTGATTTTCTTCTAATTTTCTTCTGATTTTCTGTTGATAAAGGTGTGCCATGATTTTTTGTAAGGCGTATGCGCTATGATTTCTTGAAAGGGCAATCGCTCTTTATTGATGTAATGCATGATAATTTTATGCGGAGGTGGGTTCACGAGAATTTTGCGCTAAGATAATCAGGCAGCATATCTTCGAGCCCAATAATTTTCATCGCGGTTTATCTATTGACAAGAAGAGACAAAATCCTCTATTGTTCTGTCTTAAAGGAACACTTATGATTCAGACACAAGATCTTTCATGTTTCATGCAAAGCGGCCAGAGGAGGCCGCTGATCAGGCGCTGGTAGCGCATCTTTCCCACCAGACCTCGCATCGCGGGGGGTCTATAAGCCCTAAAGGGGCCTTTCCCAAGGACATTGATTATTCTCATAAAAAGAAAACCGAGCTGGCGATCTACATCGATGAAGTGTCGAAGTCTTTTGGCAACCATAGCGTGCTGAGCAAGGTATCGCTCGCCGTGCCCAGGGGAAGCATCCATGGCATTATGGGCAAGAGTGGAGCGGGCAAAACTACCTTGATCCGCATTGCTGGTCTTCTGGAAAAGCCAGACCAGGGCTCAATTTGGTATGAAGGTATCGGAATGCCTGTGCATGAGCTGCATGGGCGTGCAATGCTCGAGGCGCGCCGGCAGGTTGGCTTTGTGTTTCAAAGCTTTAATCTCTTTTCTTCGCGAAGCGCATCGGGCAATATAGCCTTTCCTCTCGAAGCCGCGGGTTGGCCTCGAGAAAAAATCCGTGCGCGAGTAGAGGAACTTCTTGAGTTCGTCGAGCTTTCGGACAAGGCTAACAGGCCTGCTGGCAGGCTCTCTGGCGGCGAAAAGCAGAGGGTGGCAATAGCTCGCGCGCTCGCAAATAGCCCTTCGATGCTTTTGAGCGATGAAGCAACGAGCGCGCTCGATCCGGAGACGACAAGAGCGGTGCTAGATTTGATTCGGTCTCTGCGAGACAGACTAAACCTCACCGTAATCATGGTTACCCATCAGAAAGAGGTCATACGGCGCATCTGCGATACCGTATCGGTGATCTCCGGCGGATCTATCGTCGAACAGGGCTCTGTGGCGGAAGTCTTCTCCAATCCTCGTTCCGAAGCGGCAAAGGCTTTTCTCAAGGAAGAAGAAGAAAAGGGGCACAGCTATGTCTGAGATACTTCGACTCCTTATTCGACCCTTAGGAGAGACCATCCTGATGATAGCCGCTTCGACATTGATATCGACTATACTTGGTGGCGGATTGGGAATATTGCTATTTACTCTTTCGCAAGATCGCTTTGCGGGTAAGTATCCTGGAGCTCTCTTAGTAAAGCGTATAGCTGATCGTGCAATAAATATGTTCCGCTCTTTTCCATATGTCATCCTTATGGTGCTCGTCTTGCCGCTGTCCCGCCTGATAGTTGGAACAAGCCTTGGAACTATCGCGTCCATTGTGCCTCTGTCTATAGCTGCAATTCCTTTTCTAGCGCGCATTGTGGAATCATCGCTCTCCGAAGTAGATTCGGGAGTAATCGATGCAGCAATTTCTTGTGCAGCCTCAAAGACGCGCATCCTATTTGCCATTCTAATTCCTGAGGCGCTACCATCGCTTATATCCGGCCTAACACTAACGATGATCAGTTTGCTCGGTTATTCAGCCATGGCAGGTGTTATAGGAGGTGGTGGGCTTGGAGATCTGGCTATTAGATACGGCTATCAACGCTTTCGCGCGGATGTCATGGCTGTAGCGGTAGTGGCTATCGTTGCGCTGGTGGAACTTATCCAATGGACCGGTTCAATGATTATAAAACGAATCAAGGCGGCGCGCTGATAGGGTAGCTGGGTTCCAAGAAGCGCGCGAGAGAGATAAAGCGAGCATCGAACTTATTTTCGAGTATTGCGCGAGCGAGGTCGAAGACATGAGCATTGGTCCGCCCAATTATGGCCGAGTCAGCCGTAGCTATGAGCTCACCTTCCCAATATGCCAGAAAGTGATCGACTCCATTTTCCAAGCGAACTTCGGCATTGATAGACCGCTGAGCAAAGGCTTCTCGCAGGAATCCAGCCTGTCGACCGCTCGAAGAGACCGGAGCGTCGAGGAAGAAAGTCAGACTCTGGAGATTGAGGGCGGCCAGGTATTCTGCCGTAATTTCCGCCATACGCTCGAAACCACGGTGATCCGCTATGCGCCCATGCGCGCCGCCCACATCGCGCAAGAATCCGTCCGTAGCAATGAACATAGGGTGACCATGCATATAGTTCATGAGAGTGAAAAGGATATTGTAACCATCGACACCGAGCGAAGCTCTCTCCCATGGACTGCGGACAAGCTTGGCGAGATTGATCTGGGAAGCTTTTAGAGAAAGGATACCTCTATATAGCATCATGCGCCCATTGTGCGAAAGCCTATAGCGATCCCCTACTAATTTGAGGCTTGCATCGAGGGGATAGTCCTTATCGAGTAGCATTCGATAATCCCTTGCAGCGGCAATAAATGTATCATCAAGGACTTCAGTATTCTCTTTCTTTTCCATAGAACTCGCTCTAAAGGATCCAAAGGACCTAAATGGTCTAAAGGAGCTTCTTGCTCAGGTCGATTTATGACCAAGCCTGACTTATTAAGCATATACTACACTCTTTGGCCTGTCAGCCTGCTTTCTGCCCAAGCGCTTATTTATGCCGATGATCTTTCGCCTTCCTTGCCGGTTTTGCGGCGCTCTGTTATTGTTTATTCTATTTACATGCCTATTAAAATATGAAGGAGAAGCTATCGATGATTCATGAAAGCAGCTCTATCTATCAGATATTTTTGCGTAATTTTACTAAAGAAGGAACTTTTTGCGCAGCTATACCAGAGCTCAAGCGCATCGCCGACATGGGTTTTGAATGGATATATCTCACGCCTATACATCCTATAGGTGAAAAGGCTCGCAAGGGGACTCTTGGCAGTCCCTATGCCATAAAAGACTATCGTAAGATCAATCCTGAGCTGGGAGACGAAGATGATTTTGCTGCCTTTGTACAAGAGGTGCATGCTCATGGGCTAAAGCTCATGATAGATGTTGTATTCAATCATACTTCACCCGATTCGGTGCTTGTGCACGAGCATCCGGACTGGTTTCTTAGAGCCGCGGATGGGCTTCCATGGAGAAAATGCGAAAATTGGAGCGATGTGGTAGATTTTGATTACAGGAGCTCGCCTCATCTCTGGCTTGAGCTAATCGACACACTGACAATTTGGAGAGATAGGGGAGTGGACGGTTTTCGTTGTGATGTGGCATCGCTTGTCCCGAGCGAGTTTTGGAGACAGGCTCGACAACGCGTAAATCAATACGATCCCGGAATTAAGGAGGAGAGAGCCCAGCTTCTTTGGCTCGCGGAGAGCGTTCATCCAGCTTTCTTAAGGAAAATGCGATTGCTTGGGTACAATTCATGGAGTGAGCCTGAGTTGCATGTAGCTGCTTTCGACCTGACTTATGATTACGATGGTTGGGAAAGGCTTGAGAAAATATGGGAGCAAGGGATGCCCTTTGAGCGATACTTGGAATATCTCTACGTTCAGGAGACCCTCTATCCAAAAGGGGCAAAAAAGCTCAGGTTTCTTGAAAACCATGATCAAGAGCGTGCGGCTCATAGATTTGGAAATGGAGCGAAGCTGCGCGCAATGACTCCTTTTTATCAATTCTTGCCTGGAGTAGCGATGAGCTATATGGGGCAGGAATTGGCTTTAGAGCATATGCCCAGTCTTTTCGAAAAGGATCCTATAGATTTAGAGCGTGGAGATAAAGAGTTCGAGCGCTATTTTATTGCGAGCCTGCGGGCTACAAAAGAAGCAAAAAAGGAAGCCCCTTTTTTTTCATGGTTAATTAAGGGTGATGCCGCGCTTCAAGATATTACTGACCAAGACATGGCCAGCCGAGATAAAGCGCCGAGAACCCGAACCGTCCAGAACCGCACACCGAACAATTGCGCTGTAATAGAAGAAGTCATCTATTGTCTAAGGAGTGTCGAACCCGCAATAAGTCCTTATTTGATCGATCGATCCATGATAATAAAAGGGAATTATCTTCTTGTGATACAGCCTGAATTGGGTACTTCTGGGCCAAAATCCAGCGGTGTTAAATCTCAAAGGAGAATTTCGTTTGCAGAGGAATCTATGCCTCGCGCTCTCTTTGACATCGAAGGAACGGATCTGCTTTCTGGAAAAGAAGTGCGAATTGCCGAGGGCGACATACTACCAAGAATACCCGCCAGCCTCATTCGCCTAAAGGATTGATACTCCAAATATGTCTCATTGTGAAAGAATCATTGTGGTATTTCCGAGACACTCTCGAGCACAAAAGTGGGTGCATAGGCGAATTTAGGCATATCTTTCTCATCGGTAACGCCTGTTAGGACGAGTATAGTTTCTATTTGAGACTCTATGCCTGCTATTATGTCGGTATCCATTCTGTCGCCTACAATAATTGTCTCCTCATATGTTGTTCCCAGAGTTCGGAGCGCATGCCTCATCATGAGCGGATTGGGTTTGTTGACAAAGTATGCCTTTTTCTTTCGGATATGATCCAAAGTCTCTTTTGTTGCTTTCATTTCTTCCGTACCTGCAATTTTGATATTACTATCAAAGACAACATCATGGAATCGATTGGCCGATAGACTTCCCTTTCGATCGCCTCACCTGAAGGATTTCCTGCTTTTCTTCAAGGTTTCGAACCGTCTTTTTGGTCATCTTATGAAGTTTCTCCTGTGCATATAAAAGCGGATCTTCCGGACGTCGAGAGAGAGAAAGGTCCATCCAGGTGCCATCATTTTTGAGCCTGTAGGCATGTGTGTTGTCTGCAAAATAGATATTCAAGATGTCCTTACATCGTGCTTTGATTTCCTTATCTAGCACCGGGAAAAGCAACTCCAGTCTTTTCTTCATGTTTCGCTGGAGCCAGTCGGCGCTGGAGATATATAGTTCTTCCGAGCCACCGTTTCGGAAATACAGCATTCGGCCATGCTCGAGATAGCGTCCTAAGACCGAGCAGACCTCGATGTTTTCGGAAAGCCCTGCCATCCCGGGGATCAGCGTACAAACCCCCCTCACATTGAGCTTTATCTGTACTCCCTTGGCAGAAGCCCGGTAGAGAGCCGCTATCAAGTCAGGGTCCGATAAAGAATTGAGCTTTGCAATTATAAAACCCGGCGATTCCGGAGTGGTTTGGGCGGCTTCTCTTTCTATAAATCCGATGATGCGGTCTTTGAGATCGAAGGGGCTAAGGGCGATTAGAGAGAGCGATTGTATGTTCGAATAGCCAGTTAGAATGTTGAAAAAAAGAGCAATGTCCGTGCATAGACTAGGGTTTGCGGTGAATAGACAGAAATCGACATAATTTCGCGCGGTCTTTTCGTTGTAATTGCCGGTCGATAGGTGAATATATCGCGCAATACTTCCATCCTGTCGTTTTCTGATGATCAAAGCTGCTTTTGCATGTACCTTAAGCCGAGCGACTCCGTAGGTAACGATTGCTCCTGCCTGTTCAAGCTCGGTAGCCCATGAGATATTCTTTTCTTCATCGAATCGCGCCTTGAGCTCGAGGAGAACAACAACTTGCTTTCCACTTCGCGCGGCCTTTGCAAGGGCATGCACAATAGGCGAATTCATGCCACTTGTTCTATAGAGTGTCATTTTTATTCCCAGAACCGATGGATCGCTAGCGCTTTCTTCTATGAAGCGCTGGACCACATCGAAGGATTCATAAGGCAGATTTACGAATCGGTCATGTTCATCGATCCAATCGAAGATGCTGCCCTTTTCTTCGAATAGCTGAACAGGTTTCCAGGGCTGGAAGAATAGCACTCTATCCGGTGTAAAGCCATGAGCCTTGTAGAATTCTGGATTGCAGAGCTCATCGACTCTTCCCAGGTCTATAAGCCAGTCGGCCTGATATAGATCCAGGGCATCGAGCGAGAGGCTTTGCCTCAGGGCATCTATGAGAACCTGATCTTCTCCGGAATAAACCATCCGCACAGGCGTAGAATTTTGCCGCCCGGTCAATACTTCCTCCATGGCGGTCAAGAAATCATCATCCCTATCTTCATCCACGCTGAAATCTGCATCTCTGTTTACCTTGAATATAAGGCCACTCGATATTTTTAGGCCGGCAAAGAGTTTACTTCCAAATGCCAGAATCACATCTTCCAGGAGAGCAACGCGAAAGGCTGCAATAACCATCGAATTTGCAGAATTATCCGGCTCAAGACTTAGATATTGAGGCAGAATGATGAAACGGTCGATATTCTTGGGCACTTGAATAATAGCCACAGAGTCATTCTCTTCGAGTCTAAATGCGACATGGACCTGAAGACTGCCTGTCGATGGGAAATGGTTATCTTCTAGCCGCAAGGGAGTAAGGAGAGGATATATCCTTTCCGCAAAAAGCCTTTCGAGATATCTGCTTTCTTTGGTTGTCCAGTCTTTTTCTTGAACAAATTGAATACCGTGTTGAACCAGACTGGGGAGAATCGTGCCATGCAAATGCATATGGAGCTTATCATAGCTGGCTTGAACTTTCTCATGAATAGCCTCCAGAAGCGCACGAGGCTCCATACCAGCCCATTCTTCATTCGTCTGGCCTGTCTGCCCCGTCTGTACGGCTGTCTTGACGGCAGCGACACGAACCATGAAGAATTCATCCAGATTGGATGCAAAAATACACATAAAATTGAGCTGTTCGAGGAGAGGCAAAGAGCCTTTGAGTCCTTCCTGCAAAACACGGGCATTGTAATCCAGCCACGAAAGCTCACGGTTTAGCATCGGAAGTTCTTTCATACTCTTCTCTATTTGTGCTCACATCAATATGTCTTAGATTAAAACAGGTATGAGCCCAAAGACATCTTCGAACATGTCGCCTTTCTCCGCGAGAGAGAGTTTTTCCAACGAGAAATCCAGCGACTCCGAAGTTCGAATTATAAACCTATCCTCCGTTCGTTCAAAAGACAGCTCTTTGATACGGCCCAGGTGACTTCGATCGAGCGCATCCGCGACGCGCAGAATGGCTGCCAATTTGAGCACTATTATGCGGCTTTCTCGCGGAAGGGCGATGAAATTGACGTGGGTCGAAAGCGGCTGAGATTTTCGATGATAGCGAACTACATTAGATACTATGTTGATATCATCCATATTGAGACCGAAGATCTCGGAGTTGGCAACTATATATTCGCTGTGTTTATGGTGTCCACTTGTTCTTAGGTAAGTCCCTATATCATGGAGAATCGCTGAGATTTCGAGCAACATTCTCTCATGAATGCCAAGGCCATGTTCCTTTTTTAGGGCATCGAATATCTTAAGACTGATGTTCCTTACATGAGCGGCATGAGCCTCATCGTAATGGAAGCGTTTGCCAAGAGCACGAGCCGATGCTACTACCTGTCTGCGTAGTTCCTCTTCGATTTTTTTATTCATTCCCTGGACCTGCGCAAGCAGAATTCCTTCGCGAATAGAGATATTGGGTACGATAATCGTATCTGCTCCTGTTCTTTCAAGAAACATGCGTTCAATGGTGAGCCCTGCGGTATAGTTTTCGACTTCATTCCATGAAAGGTGATATTGTGCCATGCATTCCTCGGTGGACATGTTGGCAACATAGTCTGCAAATTCGATGAACTGTTTGCGGTCCAGTACCGCGTAGTTGCCCAGGACTTTTTCTGAAAGGCAGTTTGCGGCAAAGCGCGCGTCCGCACCAATAAGAACGAATATGCGCAAAGAATCGAGCTGCAAATCTTCGGCCAAGATATCGCAGGCTGTTCTTATATTGCTTTCGAGATACATTTCTATGAATTGCCTGGGTTGCTGTGCTGATTCGCGGATCTGTTCATCTATTCTAAGAGTGCCTATGCTAAGGCTATGGCTGGAAACCATTTGGCCCTTTCTTAGAATCATAAGCTCCGTAGTGCCACCCCCTACCTCCAGAATCATCGCATTCGAGCGACTAAGATAGGACCTTTCGTCCTCGAGCGCCTTTTTTACTGCCAGGTACATAAGATGATTCTCTTCGATGTCTTCAATGATCCGAACACGGAACCCTGTCTGCAGATTTATGCGATCCATAAAAGTGTCTCTGTTCGAGGCTTCTCGGAGCGCGCTCGTTCCCATTACCTGAATATCCGAAGGATGCAGATCATAACCCGCTAGAAGCTCACTGAATGAGTCAAGTATAGCAATGGTTTCTCTCATGCCATCCCGAGAAATGCTGCCCATTGTAAACACATCGCGACCAATACGAGATTGTTTGGATGCTCTATCGAGTATCTTCAGGTCTCCTTTCGAATCGATTTCGGCGATTATGAGGCGTATACCGGTGGAACCCATTTCAATAGCAGCATGGATTCCAGGCGAGTTTACGTAGTTTTCCTTGAGTTCTAGCGATTTTTGAGATGGCGTCTCGGACATATGGTTTATTATAGCATCTTTGTGCCGACCAAAAACACTAGCAAGAATCTTTTGCTCATTGTACACTCTCGCTGTATGAATTTCGAAGAAAGAAGAGATCAGGGTGTCAGTAAAGGGGTTTTTTCGATTGTTGGCCTTGTTCTCATTTTATTCTGCATTTTGCTGGCCAGTTGTGCGAGATTGGAAGGATGGGGTTTGGTCATCTGGTCCGTAAAGGGAACAACGGCCAAAGCAGGCTCTATCGTCCCAGTTTACCTGAAATCAAACATAAGCAAAACCTATATGATCGGCTTGCCGGACGATAGCAAGACAAAAATAGAAGTGCCATTTGCAACGATTGAGTTTTTTGCTTCGAAAAAAGCCGCGGAAAAGAGGGCAAGGGAATTTGCACCTTATGCTCTATATTACCTGAGCGCGGGGCGAGATGGTCTTCCTGTGCGCGACAAGCCAAGCGTGACCGGCAGAAGAGTCTATCGGCTGATGATTGGCGAATCGGTGAAAGTTCTCAACAGAGTGGAAGGCGAAGCCGTATTCACCGGTGGAAAAGCGCTCCCCGGAGAGTGGTATTTTGTGCAAGCTGCCGATGGCACCCGAGGCTATGTATTCAGCAATACCATGATTTTATATGAGGAAAAAGAGGGCGTAAGTGTGCCGGTACTAACAACGGCTCCGACTCCAAGTGTTTCATTGCTCGATATGATATACGCAAAACCTTGGCGTCCGGCTTATTTTCAGCTCATGCTAGATGAAGACACCGTGGATCCCGACCTTTTCCTGCTACAATATGGCCTTTTTGCGGACGCAAAGAATTCTCAGGTTAGAATAGAACTTCCTGGCTATTCTAAGGCATTTAGTTTCGGTTCAGTCAGCCAGATAGGAGATTGGCTTGTATTCGAAGGATCAAATCTCAGAATCAAGTTCGAAAACGAATCGACAATTGTAGCGGATTGGAGTGGTCTAGAGCCTATGCTCCCCGAAGAAGGCTGGACTCCTGGTGGACAGGCGGCTCGTTTCGTGCGCTTCGATGCATCGATTCCGGTTATTATCTCAGGAGAGAACTCACGCCGCGATTCAGAATTGAAGGTCTTTTTCCAGAGAGTCTCACAGCTTCAGACAAACGGCAGCTCTTCTTCGGCGACCTTCCTATCTGACCATGCGGGGATTCTGACTATAGACCTCAAAGGGAACTTTGAGTGGAGTCATATCGACCAGCTTCCTGCTGGTTTTGTCCCCGAAGTCTCGCTGGGATCGGGCTCGGGGTCAGACGGCAATGTTTTAAAAGGCAGAATTCGATTTGGCCTCCACTTAGAGACTCAGCTTTCTTCCTATTGGATGGGTGGTTTTTCACTGTTTATGGGTGAAGAACCCCAGAGATATGACTTCTTATATCGCTTCGAAAATGAACAGCTTATCATGGCCAAGGCTATTCAGGTGAGCCTAAGAGGAACTACGGAGAGTATCGATTCAAGGTTCTCTCCTGTAAGCTTTTATCTTATAAGTAAATAAGGTTGTAATAGCATGCCCTTTCTGCAGCTGAGCGGAATTAGGCTCTCATTCGGTGCCAGAGATCTCATATTAAATGCGAGCCTGAATCTGCAGGACGGGTCTCGTGCGGCATTGACCGGACCCAACGGTGCTGGCAAGTCGACACTTATGAAAATAGCTGTGGGACTTGTCAAGCCTGATGCAGGGGAAGTCATCGCCACAAAGGATACCCGCATAGCCTACCTTCCACAGACAGGAGTTCAATTCGAATCAGGAACTGTCTATGAGATCGCCGAAGCCGCATTTGCGTTTGATCATGATCTTATAAAGGAACAGGAAGAAATAGGGCGACTACTAGATTCCTCTCATTTAAGCGAAAAAGAAACAAAACGCCTTATTGCAAGGCATCATGAAATCACTGAGAAACTCGAGCAGGCAGAATACTGGAATCGAGGGGAGAGGATTTCTGAAGTTTTGAATGGGCTAGATTTCAAGATCAAGGATTTCGGACGTTCTGCGTCTGAGCTATCAGGTGGATGGCAGATGCGACTTGCGCTGGCAAAGATATTGCTAGAAGAGCCAGATATCATGCTGCTGGATGAGCCAACCAATTATTTAGACCTAGAGGCTAGAACCTGGCTGGAAGATTTTCTTAAAGCCTACCCTGGTGCGGTATTAGTAGTCTCACATGATAGATACTTTCTCGATGTTACTGTACGGGAAGTATATGAGCTATTCAATGGTTGCCTTACACGCTATGTGGGGACCTATAGCCAGTATGAAATGCGCAGATCTCAAGAATTGGAAGCACTCTTCGAAGCCTGGGAGCGCCAACAAGAAGAAAGGCAAAGAATCGAAGATTTCATACGGCGTTTTAGATACAAGGATTCCAAGGCTGCTCAGGTACAGAGCCGTATAAAAATGTTGGAAAAGATGACACCTATAGAGATCCCGGAGGGTATGAAGCGGATCCACTTCTCTTTTCCGCCAGCACCAAGATCCCCTCGTGTGGTCTTGCGAATTCATCAGCTCTCCAGGTCTTATGGAGAACTCAGGGTAATAGAACCATTTTCTCTCGAAGTTGAGCGTGGACAAAAATTGGCTCTTGTAGGTCCAAATGGCGCAGGGAAATCTACGCTGATGCGCATAATTGCAAAGGAAGATAATCCAACAAGCGGAGAAGCAATTCTAGGAGCCAATGTGCTCGTGGGTTATTTTTCACAGGAATCAGCGGAGATCATGGAATCGACCGCAACGGTAAAAAGAGAAGCCGAATCCGTCTGTCCACCCGAAATGCTTCCAAAGATTCGCAATCTGCTAGGAGCTTTTCTTTTCCGCGATGACGATATTGATAAGCCAATCTCAGTGTTATCTGGAGGAGAACGCTCGCGGTTGGCTCTTCTCAAGTTGCTTCTAAAGCCCGCAAACCTTCTGGTGCTAGATGAGCCGACTAATCATCTGGATTTGACTAGTAAAGACATTTTGCTCGAAGCCCTTAGTAGATTTGAAGGCACGGTAATTCTTGTCTCTCATGATCGTCAATTCCTCGATGAACTTCCTGATCGGATTCTGGAACTCTCTTGCGGCAATAGACCGCTTCTCTATTATGGGAATTATGCCTACTATTTGACCAAGAAGGCCGAAAAAGAGAATGCAAAATTAGAAGCGATGCAAGAAGATAATCAGAAGCCCAAACAGCGCCGGCAAAGTGAGACAGATTCTGCTTCTTCCGTCATGCATCAAGAGCTAATTTCGGATAAGAATTGGGAAGCGGAAAAAGCCCGCAAAGCGCGATTACGCAAGCTAAAACGACGAGAAGAAGATATTTCTACTCGCATTGAGGAGATTCAAACAGAAAAAGAGAAACTCCAGGAAGAATTGGCTCAGCCTCGAAACTATATAAATGGAGAAAAGACGCGGCGCATCCTGGCAGAATTAGAAGACCTCGATAGAGAAACCGAAGCTCTAAATGAAGAATGGCTCGAGATTGCGCAGTCTTTATCCGAGGAAGCTTAAAGGCTTGAAATAAGCTCCTTTGAATTGGAAAAAGCGCGGTCTATAGCTATTAATCTTGAATATTCTTATTGCCTTCTAGCTTTTCGATCATCATCTGGGAGAGCACTTTCCATGTTGGGGAAAGACTCGATGCATCGGGCTCATTATAGCGTTCGATTATTTCTTTAAAACCCGCAATCGCTATATCCTTATTGCCTTTCTTGTATTCAATGAAAGCTATCTCATACTTGGCATTGAGCATATAGTTTGGATCGCTGCCATATCTTTCCAACAGCACCTGATAATAATACTTAGCGCCATTGAGATCATAGACATCGTAGCGTTCCTGGGCTAGCTGGATGATCTTTTGAGCACTTGCATCTTCAGGCACCGGTGGAGGCGAAGAGGCACAAGAAAATACCAGAATTCCGACGAGTGAGAGCGTACATAAGGCTACAGAGCTTAAAAGCGATTTATGCATGTCATTTCCTCACAAGTGGCAATTATGCTATACTCGCCAAACGAGGTCAAGACAAGCCATGATCGCAACATTAATCAATGCAGCGGCCATCATTCTGGGTTCACTCATTGGGCTTCTTATACGAAAAGGCATAAAAGACGAATATCGAAAGGTTGTGTTTACCGCGGCAGGGCTTACATCGCTTGCTATTGGTATTCAGATGGTGCTAGAGACAGACCATATTCTTTCTTTTGCCCTTGCATTGATGGTAGGTGGACTTCTGGGTACTGCCTTCGATGTCGAAGGTGCGATAGAGAGGCTAGGAGATGGTCTTAAAAAACGCTTTGCGCGCAGGTCCGAAGACACTTTCGCAACAGGATTTCTCAATGCTTCGGTTTTGTTCTGTGCGGGCGCCATGACAATAGTGGGTTCATTCAATGCGGGAACCGTAGGGGATTATTCGCTTCTCCTGACAAAGAGCGTGCTTGATGGTTTTGTCTCAATTATATTCGCTGGGGCTATGGGAATTGGCGTAGCATTTGCGGCTCTTTCTGTTTTTGTGTATCAGGGAGCGCTTACTTTACTATCCGAGTACATAAAGCCCTATGTCAGTGACCTAATGTTGGGCGAGCTTACGGCTATCGGAGGAGCGCTTGTAATCATGATAGCCCTGGGGCTCTTGGAGATCAAAAGCTTCAAAACCGGTAATTTTCTTCCGGCAATGGCCGTCATTATAATTCTCGTCCTTGCAATGCCATTTATTACATTTCTATAATCGAAACATGAACAAAAATCGCCAGAGCACAGTAAGCCATAGATTCGTCCACACTCGGCGCGAAGATAATGCTGGCGAATGGTATGCGCTCGACAACGCTGCAATCATAATGCCAGCCGTGACTGATGATATCAGCACGAGGCTTTTTAGGTTCGAAGCCGAGCTCGATGCGCCCATAGATCCAGAAATATTGAAAAAGGCGCTTGCTCTTACAGTGAATCGCATGCCTTATTTCAATGTAAGGCTCCGAAGAGGATTTTTCTGGTATTATTTCGAGCCTTGCAAAACAATGCCGTCGATTTATCCGGATTTGGACTTTCCTTGTCAGGGATGGAATATAAATCGCCATGGGACGCGCATGTTTCGCATTCTTTGGAAGCGGAACAGAATTTCGGGTGAGTTTTCTCATGCTTTGACTGATGGTACGGGAGGCATAGGTTTTTTTAAGTCTCTCCTTGCAAACTACCTCATATTGAAGGGTGTCGACCCGGGTGCACGACTAGGAGAAGGCGAGTGGAAAGACATAGCTGTGTCCTCAGGTGAAATGAGTGGCTTGGCGATAAGCGAAGAATTCGAAGATGCTTATCAGCGGTATTTTCCCAATGGATTGCCATTCCCGGATCTAAGACCGCATGCTTTTCATTTGAGCAAATCCTGCTTGCCCAAAGGCCAGTACCGCATAATTTCAGGGAAGTTGCTTACCAGCGAAGTCATCGCTGAGGCTCATCGAAGAAATATCAGCTTGACCGAACTCATGTCAGCCGTCTATCTCGATGCCTTGCAGCATTTATGGTACGCAACTAATCCCCCTCCGCGTGAGCCCTATGTCTCAGTAGAGATACCTATCAATCTGCGCCAGCTTTTTCCTTCTCGAACCTTTCGCAATTTTTCTCTCTTTGTGCTGATCAGTGAAGATATGCGGCTCGGTATGAGAGATTTCGATGAGCTTGTTTTGCGGACTCACTATCAGATGAAGCTCGAATATGATCGAATGAGCATATCTAGACACTTGTGCCGTAATGCCGGAAGTGCAAGGAATCTGGCTGTCCGATTGGTTCCTCTTAGAATAAAGGATTTTTTCGCCAGGGTCTTTTTCTCGAAATTTGGCGAGAGTATGCTTTCTGGTTTCATTTCTAACTTGGGCCAATTGAAAATGCCTCCAGGTTTTGTTCCTCATATATTGAGCTTTGGATTTATACCGGCTCCAAGCATGGTTACCATGACAAATGCCTCAATGCTAAGTTGGGGCAATGAACTTATTATCAATTTTGGAAGCTTGGCGCAATCGCGCGAACTCGAGCAATTGTTTTTTCGACGATTGAGAAGTATCGGACTGCATGTCAGTGTTTCATGTCGATCTGACAATGGAATCAGTGAAGATTGAAGGCAAAAATGGGGGGTGAATCATGTCGTATTGTCCCGAATGCGGGGTAGAAATCGGCAACGCCAAACGATGCCCACTCTGCGGAACCTTAAACCCAAAGGCTTGCGAAAAGGAAAATGCAGTTGTCTACTCGGTAAATGATCAAAAAAACCCCGAAGAAAAAACTTTGCCCCAAGAAAAACCGACGATTCTTTGGGAAATTCTCTCTGTGACATTGGCTATAGCAATACTGGTGCTTGGCGCTATTGATCTTTTTGAATCCAGGCGATTCTCGTGGTCTCTCTACGCTATTGTATCCATTTTGTTTCTATGGGTGGAATTGACAGCATTTTTCATGTTGAGAAAGCAGCCCGTTCTTCGTATCTTATTGAGCGTTCTTGCACCACCCTTATTATTTGTAATAATTGGGTACATTTCTGGTAACCAGCGATGGGCGCTCGGTCTGGCGGTTCCAATCATAATGCTTGTAGAATCTCTAGGTGGCTTGGTTTACCTTATATTCGAAAAGAGCAAGAAGAAAGGTCTCAATCTAATTGCTTATATAACAATAGTGGCGGCGATGTTTTGCATTGGCCTGGAAGTGCTAATCGATTTATTTGCGATTGGTATGGTGGTTCTGCGATGGTCTCCTGTCTGCGCCATTGCTCTCTTATCCATCGCAATCTTCTTCTTATACCTTCACTTTCGCGTTTTCAAGAATGCGGATTTGCATCGCCTTTTTCATTTTTGATGCTTCATGCTTCAATTTGGCAAGCAAGGCGGATTTGACGAAACAAAGCTAAGTTAGGTCAGTATGATGCAGCCGA
>Ga0209606_1001857_pt1 | contig 24924 bp, 22 predicted proteins | sample AD_UKC057_MetaG_FD_184412 | JGI IMG/M metagenome (GOLD analysis project Ga0209606, IMG submission 184412) | Active sludge microbial communities of municipal wastewater-treating anaerobic digesters from USA - AD_UKC057_MetaG (SPAdes) (version 2) | ecosystem: Engineered > Bioreactor > Anaerobic >...
GATGCCTCACTTTTTGCCTCTCCTCATCCACCTATCCTTCTCTCCTCCTATACTCCTCGATTAGGAGGAGAGAGGAACGAGTAGAGAAAGAGTATCGTCCAAGATAATATCAAGATGACAATTAAGGATAGAGGCTTATTAACAAAAACCAAGTTATTCGTTGTCGATGGCATAAGATTAATAGGCTGCCTGCAAATTCGGAATTTATTCAAAAATAGTGGCTTCCTATTTAACAACATAGGGCACTCTCATAAAATTTTACTTGCCTTAAATATGCCTCTCTATATAAATGCACCTAAAATTTGATGTCCGGTTTGATACTATCAAACCAAAGGGAGTGTTGATGCGATTAAAGACATTTCCCGGAGGTGTTCATCCTCCGGATGAGAAAAAGTATAGTGCTTCTGTGCCTATTGTTGATATTCCTATACCTCAAAAAGTGACAATCCATCTTTCACAGCATATTGGTTCTCCTTCCAAACCAATTGTTTCTGTAGGAGATGAAGTTTTGACGGGTCAAAAAATTGCAGAATCAACAGGTTTTGTATCCCTAAATCAACATTCTTCCATTTCTGGGAAAGTTACGGCTATCGGCAATTTTGCTAATGCTACAGGTTCGAATTCTATGGCTATACAGATCACCGGAGATGGCTTGGATAAGTGGATCGAGCTTACTGATGAGCCAAATTTTATAGATTTACCTCTGGAGGAAATGAAAAAAAGGATTGGAGAAGCTGGAATTTGTGGAATGGGCGGTGCTGGTTTTCCAACCTTAGTGAAATTATCTCCTCCTGATGATAAACCCATAGATACCGTTATCTTAAATGGAGTGGAATGCGAACCTTATCTTACTAGTGATCATCGTTTGATGCTAGAAAAAACAGCTGAAATAGTCCTTGGGATGAAGCTGATAATGAAAATCTTAGGTGCCCAAAAAGGGATGATTGGTATTGAGGCTAATAAACCTGATGCTATAGCTAAGATGCAGGAGATCACAAAAAATGAACCTGCTATTGAAGTAGTTCCTTTACAGCTTCGTTATCCACAAGGTGCTGAAAAACAGCTAATTTATGCTGCCACAAAAAGAAAAGTTCCTGCAGGTGGATTGCCAATGGCTGTGGGAGTAGTAGTTCAAAATGTGGCAACCGCTTTTGCTATATACGAAGCTATTCGTTACCAAAAACCTCTGGTGCAAAGGGTTATAACCGTAACTGGTTCTCCGGTGGTAAGCCCTAAAAATATTATGGCTCGAATAGGAACTCCTTTGTCTGAATTGATTGAATTCTGCGGAGGAACTAGCGAAGAAGTTGGAAAAGTTATTTGTGGAGGTCCGATGATGGGTTTTGCCTTACCTTCTTTGGAAGCTACAATTGGAAAGGGCAGTGGTGGATTAGTTCTATTAAATAAGAAAGCAGCCAGTTTAAATGAAGAGGGAAATTGTTTGCGTTGTGCTCGCTGTGTAGATGTTTGTCCAATGAACTTAGTTCCCTGTATGATTGTATCAGCTATAAAATATAATAATTTGGATTTAGCTGTGAAATCTGGATTGAATGACTGTATTAAATGTGGTGCCTGCGCTTATGTGTGCCCTGCTCAGATTCGTTTAGTTCAATATATTGATACTGGCAAAATTCGTTATGCTGAAACTAAGCAAGCCAAAAAGTAGGAGAATGAAATGAACGATAAATATATTGTATCTCCAGCTCCCCACTTTCATGATAAAACTACAACCAAAAATGTGATGTGGAATGTAGTGTTGGCTTTAACGCCAGCTCTTGTTTTCGCTGTTTATTATTGGGGTTTTAAATCTCTATTGCTTACTCTTTTGGGTGCTGTATCTGCAATGGTAACTGAAGCGCTAATTCAGAAATTTAGAAAAGTTCCAATCACGATTTCGGATGGAAGTGCTTTTTTAACTGGTATGCTACTTGCCTATAATATAAATGCAGGAGCCCCTTGGTGGATTCCTGTTTTGGGAGCAGCTTTTGCTATAGCAGTTGGAAAACAGGTTTTTGGCGGTTTAGGTAATAATCCTGTTAATCCAGCTCTTTTAGGCCGCGCATTTTTACTTGCTTCCTGGCCTACAATTATGACTTCTGGATGGGTAAAACCCAAAAGTGGATCTTTAAGTGGAATCACAGATCTGGATGCTATTGCCCTGAACCTACAAAGTTTATCTCCCAAAGCTTATGATTTGGTAACAGGTGCCACTCCTTTAAAAGTGGCTCAAACCTTAAGAGATAGTAGCTTTGTTTCTTCTATAATTACAAATACAGACCAAGGTGTAGATTTAGCGAATCGAATTTTTACTAACCTAACTGATTTGTCTGCAATCAAAAATCTCTTCTGGGGAAATATAGGTGGTTGTATTGGTGAAGTGAGTGTTTTTGCCTTGCTTTTAGGTGCTGCCTATTTACTTTACAAAAACATCATCGAATGGCGGATACCCTTATATTACATTGGAACGGTGTTTGTTCTCTCTTTCTTTTTGGCTCCGCTGAAAGGTAGTGGTTTTAGTCCTCTGCTGCCATTTTTCCATATCTTTTCTGGTGGCTTAATCTTAGGCGCTTTTTTTATGGCAACGGATTATACAACTACGCCTATAACTAAAAATGGAAGAATAATATTTGCTATAGGTTGCGGAATATTAACTATGGTTATTCGTTTGTATGGTGGTTATCCGGAAGGGGTTTCCTACAGCATTCTATTTATGAATGTGTTAACCCCTCTAATCGATAAACTAACTATGCCTAAAGCTTTTGGATGGGTGAAAAAATGAAAATATATTTACAACTTGGCTTAATCTTACTTGCCTTCTGTTTAGTAGCAACTGCACTTTTGGCTTATGTGAATACAATTACTAAACCTCAAATTGACAAAATTAAGACATTAGAAGCGGAAGAAACCCGTAGAACACTTATTCCAGATTCCGATTTTGAGGAAATTACTAGTGATATTACTTACTACATAGCCAAAGATAATAAAACTAAAGAAGTGAAGGGCTATGTTTTTACCGCTGAAAAAAATGGCTATAACGGTCCGGTAAAAACTATGGTTGCAGTAGATAATAACTTCCAAATTATCGCTATAAAAGTTACTGATCAATCTGAAACTCCAGGCTTGGGATCAAATTCTACCCAGCCCAAATTCTCAGAGCAGTTTAAAGGTAAAACCAGTGAACAACTAATAGTAGACAAAGATGGAGGCGTGCCCCCTAATTGTATAAAAGCCATAACTGGTGCTACAATAACAACTAGGGCAGTTGTAAACTCTGTAAAAGAATCTATTGAATTGCTAAAAGCTAAGGTTCAGGAAAATAGCACTTCGTCTGAAGAAACAAAGGTAAAAGAAGAGGTGAATAAATGAGCTTTATTAAAGAACTTACCAAAGGTATAATAAAAGAAAATCCCACCTTCGTGATTGTCTTAGGTATGTGTCCTACTTTGGCCACCTCTACTTCTGTAAATAATGCAATTGGAATGGGTTTGGCGGCAACATTTGTGTTAATTTGTTCCAATATCTTTATTTCGCTAATCAAGAATATAACCCCAGACCAAATACGAATTCCTGTTTATGTAATTGTGATAGCGGCTTTTGTATCTATCGTAGATATGAGTATGGCGGCATATTTGCCCGCACTGCATAAATCCTTGGGATTGTTTATTCCCTTGATTGTGGTTAATTGCATAATTATGGGTAGAGCAGAGGCATTTGCCAATAAAAACAATGTAGTCAATTCCATTGCAGACGGCATAGGTATGGGACTGGGTTTTACTCTTTCCTTATCTGTTGTGGCAACTATCCGTGAGATTTTGGGTAACGGAACTTGGCTAAATATGAGAGTTATGCCCAAGACCTACGATCCAATGTTAATCACATTGCTGGCACCTGGTGCTTTTATTACTCTCGGATTTTTGATGGCATTGATGAATATGCTGAAGGAGAAACAATAATGGGCTTTCTTGGACAACTTTTCACAATGGCAATTTCTGCCATTCTAATCCAGAACTTTGTGCTTTCCCGTTTTTTAGGTCTTTGCCCCTATTTGGGTGTTTCCAAAAAAATGGATTCCGCTTTCGGAATGGGAATGGCTGTTATTTTTGTGATGACCATGGCTTCTGCCTTCTGCTATCTAATATATCAATATCTGCTGGTTCCTTTCCAGCTGGAATATTTGCAGACCCTGGCTTTCATTTTAACGATTGCAGCTTTGGTACAATTTGTGGAAATGGTTATAAAGAAGAATTCTCCAGCCCTTTATAAATCCTTGGGTGTATATCTACCACTCATTACTACTAACTGTGCCGTTTTGGGCGTTGCCATACTTAATATTACTCCTCTAGCAGATGGCTCTCGTTACAGTTTCATTTGGGCTGTGTTAAACGGATTATTTTCTGGTATTGGCTTCACTTTTGTGCTTTTGGTAATGGCTGGAATCAGAGAACGATTGGAAATGGTAGAATTGCCAAAAAGTATGCGTGGAATGCCAAGCGGATTGATTCTTGCCGGAACAATGGCTTTAGCGTTTTACGGATTTATGGGTATGAAGATTTAATTAAGGGAATGGTGAAGAAATGTTAAGTATAATCGTGGTACCTTTAGCTGCCGGTGGAATTTCTACAATATTACTTCCCGTTGCTATTATGGGTTCCTTGGGATTGATTTTTGGGCTTGTTCTTGCCTTCGCTTCCAAGGTCTTTGCTGTTAATATAGATGAACGGATTGAACAAATAATTGAAGTATTACCTGGTGCAAATTGTGGTGCCTGTGGTCAACCAGGATGCGCAGGATATGCCACTGCTATTGTAACTGAAGATAAAGAATTGAATTTATGCGCTCCCGGAGGAGCCGCTGTCGTAGGAAAAATAGCTAAAATTATGGGAAAAGAAGCAAGTGCCCAACAACGAAAAATTGCCTATATCCATTGCAGTTCCGGTGGAAAAAACAATACTAAATGGAAATATGACTATCAAGGAATTGAAAGCTGCCTTTCTGCCGTAAATATTGCCGATGGACCAAATCTTTGCTCCTGGGGCTGCGTTGGTTTCAATGATTGTGTAGCTGCCTGTAAATTTGATGCGATCAGTGTTGATGAAAATGGGTTGCGAATTATTGATAGAGCAAAATGTACCGGTTGCGGAGCTTGCGTTAATGCTTGCCCGCGTAGATTGATAATGCTGATTCCAGAAAGTAGGAATGTGTTCATTACTTGCAGTTCCAAAGATAAAAACCCGCTGCCTAAACAGAATTGCGGAACAGATAAACCTTGCATTGGCTGTGGTTTATGCGCCAAGAAGTGTCCCGCTCAGGCAATTACCGTTGAAAATAATATAGCAAGAATTGATTATAGCAAATGTACCGATTGCGGAACTTGTGCAACTGTATGCCCTACTAAAGCCATTATAGATTTGAAAATAGCTAACCGAACTTAAATGTTCGGAACAAGGATTGAAGAACTTTTTAGAACAGGGATTTTAGGATTTATAGAACTGGGATTTTAGGATTTATAGGATAGAAGTTTTTGTTGAGGGTTGACCAGGAGGTCAACCCTCCTAGTTTATAAAATATAAATCTGCGTAATCTGCGTAATCCGCGTGAAAATCAATCTGTGTAATCTGTGAGAGGATAATCCAAAGGAAGAACGGTAGGGTGTCGTTCCCCTGACAGCCGAGTTATCAAGTTCCCGCTTTATTCTATACAAGCTTGATAGTTTGTTTGTTGTGGTTGACCAGGAGGTCAACCCTCCAGTATTTTCGCCGGGTTAAAAACCCGTCGTTAATATGTATCGTTCCTGACAGAACTTTATATCAGGAATCCTTGCTAATATCTGGAAGGTTGATGTCCCTGGCAAACCTATCAATCATTTTATGAAGCTACCTATTATTGAAGAGGATACTTCATAGTATGGTTGTAAAGGAATGACGGGAACATCATTTTTTTCAGTGTTATTTTTTATTTTACCATTATATCATAAATACCGATAAAATCAAAGCTACAGCTATATTCTTTGCTCTTATGCTTATCTACCAAATCTCCCCCAGGGGTCTCAGAATAGTTGTAACCAAAAGAAATCAGATCTTTGTAGTGTAAGTTAATTCCCCAACCATTTGTGGATCCGCTAATTCCGCCTGCATCGTCATCATAATTACCAGAACGATAATAAAAAGTATCCAGAAAACCCAGTTCAATTCCATTTCCAGTTATTTCCTCACTATTTTTATAATTTGGGACTAAAGCTGAATTCAAATATCGAAAGCTGAATAGATTATCAAATAAGCCCAAGTTATGCAATTTGGTATTAACCAATATCGGATTCGTTTTGACAGCTGCAGAGAAAGCAAAACCTTGATTTCGATCAGCATAAATAGGTTCTGCCTCTGTATCATTATCATACTTTACATGTTCGGCATTTGCATTAAAATGAGTAAGTCCATATACTGCTTCCAGAGCCAGTTTATCCTGAAAACAATATTTCAATCTGAGAATTTCTCCAATATTTAATACATCCGCATCCACTTTCATCTTCTCCATTTGGTAATCATCAATATCCTCATCGTATATAATATATGTAACTTCATCTTTTAGAGGTATGTAGTTAGCTCCTATGGCAAGATCAATATACTTAAGCCAAGGATATGTTTCAAGATGATTATTCCGGAATATTTCACAAGGGTTTATCGCTAAACCAAAGGCACGAATTTGGGTATAATCTTCTATGTTTACATCAGTAAAAGGATATAAAGTATATGTATTAGGCATAGATATTCCCCATCGTTGATCACTATTATATCCGGGAAGAGTTATAGCAAATCCATTATAGGCAATAGTCATCAGAGCTCTATTATATTCAAGTTTGCTATCCGACCCAAAATCGATCCAATCTTCATGAGCATAACTATAGGCAAAGCCCTTTTGAAAGGAAGAAATAGCTGGATTGCTATATGCGGTAAAAGGATTATTATGCCAAATATTAACTACCCCAGTAATTTCGCCCATCCCCCGATTAATATTTGATGGTTCAAAACGAAGCAGTAGAAAAGCACCTTCACCAATAGCTGCTAACCCAATACAGCTGAAAAGCATCACAACGACTAAGAATTGTTTCATTGTTTTCTCCTTTATTAATTTTTATGTACTACATATTTCATTATTTGTGCTTTCTAAAAATATGTCAAGCAAAATTTGATTTTCTGATGGGTGGTAAAGGTAAAAAGTATCTCCCACCACTTATTTTCTTGCCTATCAGCTGTATATATTCGTAAACCACCATAAGAGTTATCACAGGAATGGTCTTATTAGTATTCAATTCTGATGGGAAGATTGAGACGGAAGTGTCTTAAAGTATGCTGTAACCACAAGTAACTGAAAAAGAAGCGGAAACCCGCTTCCTATCCTTAAATTCTATTTCATTAGTAGCATTCTTTTAGTTTGGACATTATTTATACTGCTAAGACGGTAGAAATATACTCCACTGGCTACAACTGCATTATTATTATCTCTGCCGTCCCACAACACACTGTGCATTCCGGCAGGCATATCACCATTGAGCAAGGTTCTGACCAATTGTCCTTTGACATTGTATATGTCAAGCCGTACTTTCGAGGCTTCCGGCAGGCTATAGTCAATGGTAGTAGTAGGGTTGAAAGGGTTAGGATAGTTTTGCATCAGGGCAAGCTGATCGATGGCAGGTAACTCCGGATCATAAATGCTGACCCAGGGCTCCGAACCATATTCATAGCAGCCCATATTGATGCGGTTGTTCCAGATGCGCAAGTTTCCGGCCAGATCATAGGGCAAAAGGTTAAAGTCCGTTGTGTCCGGTGTTCCCGCATCTATACAGGGCGATCCTGGAGAAAGGCGTAGATAGTCTGCATTACCGGCACTAGTATCGGCGAACAAAGAACCTGCACTAAGGTTGTGCTCTCCATAGCTTAAAGTATTGAAAGTTGAAACATTATAAATACCTTCTTCGCCACCGTAAATGTAACTGTAGTCCACATCCAGATTACACGCGCATTGCACCGACGAAGGACCGTACATCACTATCTCGTTGTCCGCAACGGGATTAAAAAAGATGTTATTCCACAAACTTACATCGCCAATTATCCCTACTGCTGCCACAGAGCCATAATTGTTATAGAATGTGCAGTTTGATACCTCAAAGTTGCTACTGCCATTACTACCGAACAACATAGCTCGATCGTTATTGGTTCTGATGTTGTCAAACAGGCTGTTGCTTAATCTGATAGTCGCGCCTTGGGTAGCCATGCTGTTCCATATAGAAATACCAAATGTTGGTTGATCGTTTTGAACACTCATATTTCCAAACTCGCAGTTTTCCATGGTAAGCGAATCCGCTACCCAAAAGCCAATAATGGAAATACCGCTAAACAAGGGATCATCAGATACATAAGTGGAATGTATGTTTGTAGAAGTTGAATTGCTGATCCTAGTATCAGATATTTTATTCATATATATTGCGTTTTCTAATGTGGTTATATTGTTAATGACAATTTTATCAATAATTGCTGACGTGGGTTTAGACATAAACAGCGCACCCCCGTAATCAGATACAGACAAGTCGACAATCTGTAGATCACATAAATACAATTGACTTTGTGAAAAACTACCTATGAAAATACTTCTGATACTGTTCGCACTCCCAGTTATTTTCATACCACTAATAGTATTATGTGTGGTTCTCGTAGCAAAGATGAATATTGGATAACCGATGGTGGATTCGGTTTCCGAGTAAATAGTCACCTCACTTGACCCAGTACCGATGAGGTTGGTATGGGACTTGATCGGGATCGGGTATAGCTGTTCACCTTCGCCTTCCTCATACACACCCGGCAGTAAATGGACAGTTTTTACATCAAGGCTATCGGAAGCTATCAGATGCATTGCTCTGGTAATGGTACGCATTGGTTCATCCGGACTGATCCCGCTGTTGTTATCATCTCCATCGGGGCTAACGTAAAAGTCGCGATTTATCTCGCTTCGATGAGCCAGTTGTGCGTTTACCGTGTCATGATACTGTTGTAGATTTGACAAATTGTTGAATCTATCGATATAGAAAGCAGAAGGTGGATTGATAGTTATCTTGTTCAAGTAGATTTCTACATTAGCGGGGATGTCCACTATCATTAAATCAACTGGGGCAGCTCCATAGTTTTCATAAACTGAACACCTGTTAATGGGATCAAAAACAATGGATGGTACTACTGTGCTGGCACCCATGATATGAATCCCACCTCCAGAAGCAAGACCATAATTGTGATGCACATTCAAACCGCTCAACTGCAATGAGGCATTTGTGGAGCTTATTCCTGCACCCATCCCAGCATGATTTCCGTAGATGTTACAGTTAACAAGAGTGACTGTGCTTCCTGTCATATAGGTATTGCTGATTAGCACCCCCCCTCCCCTAGTGTATTCATCATAGGTAAGGTATCCTGTGCCATTGGTTAAGGTAAAGCCCCGTAAGCTAGCGATTTGCTCGGCATTACGAAAAGCAACACAAGAGCCATTTCGGTTACCGTCAATAATGGTTTGGCTAATGTAAGTACTATCGCCATCTATGGCTTCCAAACTGTATACACTGATGGATTTTCCAATGTAATCGATATTCTCTATGTATCTGCCGGGATGCACAAGCACTGTATCGCCATCATTGGCAGCTTCAATGGCAGCCTGGATAATAGTGTAGTCCCCGCTACCGTCCTGCTTTACGGTCAGAGTGGCACTAAAGGCCAAGCAGGGCAGGACTATCATCAGGATCAATATATTCACACGCATCATCGTCTTCCTTTGTTTATTATACCGGGGAAGGATTTACCGCCTTCCCCGGTATTTAACTAACGCAGCTTTAGCTGCCCATCTCGTCCGAAGGACACATTTCGCGGCGAAGCCGCCTATTTCATCAGTATCATCTTTTTCGTGATGCTTCCATCTTTGGTGATCAGTCGATATTGATATATACCGCTGGCTACCTTTCTGCCATATTTATCCGTTCCGTTCCACACCACTCTATGGGGTCCGCTTACTTTGTTATCATTCACTAGCGTCTTTACCAGTTGACCCTTAAGGTTGAAGATATCTATCCTGGCATTGCCATCTGAGGCAATCTCATAGCTGATTGTAGTCTCCGGATTGAAGGGATTAGGATAGTTTGGAGATAAGGCGTTTTTAGAGATGATGGGACTAATATCCGTCTCTGCGTTTATTGCAATCTCATAATGCCTAATGCCAAACTCATTACTGAGCTTTACATCATTGGAATCCAGCTGGCAACGCTGCTTAACATTTTCCATTGCTTTGGTATCAAAATACAGTACCAATTCCCAATCCTCAGGATTGATAACCTCATACTTATCCAGATACGCGCATAAATCGGTGTAATTGCCCTCAACCTTTACCGCACCCTTACATTCTCCATTCACATACAGGCCGATTTCAGATGGTAACACATCAAAGCCGCTAAGGTCGATAAACATGGAAGTGTAATCCAGTTTCTCCACATATTCAAACGCAGTTGCTTTGGATCTAAGCTTGGGGTCAACCGGATACTCATTGCCCCACGCGAAGCTGCAATCCTCACTCACGGTTATTATTACCATATCGCCATAGTTTAGGGTTAAGTTCGCCGAGCTGACCTTCCAGAACCCATTGCCCTTAATGGCACTCCAATATTGCGTTTTTATGGAAGTTACTTTATCCAGAATGGAGGCAAGAGCAGTGAAGGGATTGGAACTATGAAGCAAGAAATAGCCAATCCAGTTTTCGTTTACACCCGTGGAAGACCCAGCGGGATGGGCATATAAATTGATTACAGTATTGGGGGATTGGATGAAGCCGGAGGTTGGGATTTCAAGTGCTTGGGTAACTCCGGATTGGAGGTTAATCTTGTAACCAAGTACACTTTGTACCGGAGTGTTTCCGTTTAATAATAATCCTTCTATGTAATGCATAAATGTTGGCAAATAGTTTCTATCTTTCCAGATCACTTGATCAAGTATATCGCTAGATATAATCGGGGCAAAGAAATTCTCTGCTAAATCGTATTCCTGGGTAATCCTGTTCAGCACTGGGAAGCTCATCCATTTCGGGGTTCCATTCGTTGGCATGGTATATACATCACAAACATGGTTCACTGCAGGATAGGCTCCAATATCAGCTGGAGTATCATCTTCATCAGTACCATGGCCGGAATCGATGCAAGGCGACATAATGCTTGCTGTCCAGAGAGGGTGATAATAAGAGTCGAGCTGAGGATCTGTGGCCACAACTGGGTTGGATATTGAGAATACCTGATATGTATTGCCCTGAGTATCCACGTGGTTATTCAGATCATTAAAGAAGCAGTTATTGATGGTTAGGCTTTCAGTAGCATGGTTGGGATTTCCGGAATGACCACCCCATTCCACATCATAAGGAGAACAGTTGTGGAATATATTGTTTTCAATAGTATAGTTTGAGCCTTTGAAAAGCACTAATCCCGAACTTGTCAAGTTCAGAAGTGTGTTGTTGTTAAATTGGAAGTAATCAGGATTCTGAGGAGCCCCACCACCATTACCATTAGCCGCTGCGTTGTTGGTAAAAGTGCAACTCTCAAACCTCGGTGAATAACTGCTTCTAGACAAAAGCTGAGAGTTGTAATTTAGATTAATATATGCGACTTGAGCATCATATGAATTTGCGCCGGACGCCAGAGAAGAATAGTTCGTTCGGTCCATGATTCCTGCAGCAAAACAAAGTGCAGCCTTATCATTCGAATTCAGGGGTGAGTTATTGTTAAACTTGTTTACTACGGCGTTCATGTAGTTGTTCAGAATATTGAAATTAGGGAAGTCATCATCTGCTGAAGAACCATCAATATTCGTAGTAAAGCCATGATATATAGATGTATATCCATCTGCTGCAGATAGCGTGTGATCCCAATATTTATGGTAGTTAATTATCAGTGAAGTAGCCGTAGCAGTACAACCAACGACACTTCTTCCTAAGTTAACATCATCATAAGGACAATAGTTGTTATAAGGTGCATTCTGATCCCAATCAGCACCCAGAGCGATCGTCTTCAGTGCGGTCTGGGGTGTTAAACCCGAATTCGAATCATCGCCTTCAGAACTTACATACAAATCGGCAAATTGCTGCTGGGTAACCGCTTCATTAATGAATGCATTGTAGGTAAACTCTTGATCAGTATCATATTGCTCTGTATAAATGCATTCTTTCAAGTAAGGGGAGTTGGCGGCTACTGTGGCTTTATCCAGATAGATGTCTATAGAATTATAAAACTGCGAAATTATTGTGATATCATTGCCACAACTGCCGGCAATATTGTTGTATATACTACACCGGTTGATAGGATCAAATTCCAGTGTTCTGGGACCATCCAGAGAATATCCCGCAAATGTTAGTGCTCCAAAGCATTTCTCCCAGTTATCAGTAATAACCGTTCCGGCAAGGTAGGCAAAGCTATGAAGCAAATAAACACCGGCTCCAGTCCACGCTTCATTGCCAATCAATCGGCAGTTAATAATATTGATGTTACTTTCCGAAACACATACAGCTCCACCTTTCCTGTCCCCCCAATTGAAGCTCGGAGTGCCAATGCCATTGGTTAGATACAAGCCCTGCAGCGTAATCTCAGAATCTTCAGTTATGTTGAAGCAACTTCCACTTTGATTGGCGTCTATCACCGTTTGTGCGATGTATGTGCTATCCGCAGTAGTGAACTCCAAGCTCCCGATGCTGAGGTTCCTGCCAATAATCTCAATATTCTCATAGTAGGTGCCGGGGTAGATGAGGATAGTATCTTGATCCGCAGCGGCATTAACTGCACTTTGAATAGATGAATATGCTTGCGAGCCATCCAAGGCGACATAGAGAGTCGCCCCACTAAGAACGAACGGCATAAGAAGCAGGACCATCAATAGAGTTTTCATATTATCCTTAATAGTCAAAATGGAAGCAAGCATCAGTTTGGATGACCGCTTCCGAATATATGGAAATAGTATTTTAGAGTGTGAATAGAAGTTGTTAATGATGCTAACCATTTAGAATTGGTATTCCACTTTTAGATACATATTCTGTTCTTCTACAGCTAATTCTCTCTCCTCATCCATTCTATATCTGCTTTCTATGGACTTATATCCGGTTATTAAATTGAAATGTTTCGTTACCATCCAGTCGATGTTAACATAATACCCTATATAGCCATTTTTGAATATCGCCGAAGATACATCTGAAGCTGGAACTATAGTATTAGTATAGTTATTAATCCTTATCCCTTGCGTAATGGATATTTTGTCAACAAACTGAGTTTTCAAATTGATGTTTGAAAAATAATACTCATTATCAAAAACATCTGTTTGCTTGGCATTATACTTGATATAGTATATACCCAATCCTAATGTAGTGTTTTGATTGATCTCAGTCCATATAGTTGGTACAAAACTGAAGTAATCTGCAGTCCTATTCTGGCTGTAGATAATACTTTTTCCGGATGTAAAACTTGCCGATGGCATTAAATATTGGTATTTGGAAGATGATAATCCGAGAGTATGAGCATAGGTTGAATGCATAATGTAGCTGAAATATTCTTCCGAATAGTCAGTGTTGTAGCTTAGGGTAAGGACATTATTAAATCCGGTGGCACTGGTAGAAAATATTAAACTCCGGTAATAGTTTGTGTCAAATTTAAGGTTATATGTTGTTGACATTGTCAATTGGGATGTAAGATAATTCAAGTAAGTATCAAAATACTTTTGATACTCAATTTGCGCTACAAGATTCGCTCTATCGGTTTCGTTGATTGAGCCCATGCTCGCAGTAAAATCACGGCTGAGGTATTCAGAACCACCCATAAGATAAAAGTGTTCACCTTGCCAGGCAATGGCTAATTTACCATAAGTCCCGACCTTGTCTGTGCTTGGTTTATGGTCAAAAGAAAAACCAAACTCTGGATTAACAAGTATATTTTTCCCTGGTCGTATGCCAGTGATCAAGTACACCAGAGAATTGTAATCAGCCCAGTCCTCAGAGCCGCGAGTATAGGCATTGAAAATAACTTGATTATTACCGACATTATTTGAATATCCGGCAGCTAACCAATAATCTCCAGAATCCATCACATCGCTATTTTCTTTATCCTTCAACGCCAGAACAGCTAAAGCGCTATTATTCTGTATTCTATTGAACTTCAATGCTATAATGGGGCTGATTATTTTTCGGGTATACCAAAAATCTGCATTTGGTGCCAATAGGTCATAGTCCTCAATGAAAAAACTGCGATTTTCTTCTATCGTTGGTGGGTACTTGCTGTTATACACATTAGATTCAGAATCAAGAGGTGTATCTGAAAAATCCGGTTGGATTGTGAGTTTGGCAGTGCTATTCTGACCTGGTTTTAAGCTGAAGTTTAACCCAGTATAATCAGCCAAATCATTTGTCTGTTCTTCTTGCAAATCATAGACCATAGTGGAGTGTAATTTAAGCTTAGGATTCCATTGATGTTCGATATGAGTTTCTATCGTTATTGGATAAAAACTTCTAAAATAATCTAATCCAATTTTTGAATCCACATAAGGATACCTATAGTAAGACATAGATTTGTAGTGTGTTCTTTTAAACATCACAGAAAACTCATAGGGTGGAGCTCCCGAGTACCGAAGATCGTTAAAAGGGATCGTTGCCTCAATAAACCATAAGTTATTATGGAGTTCCGATTTGTATTGATAGCTGCTATCCCAATTATAGTTAGATCCAAAGCTATAATCTATTGTATAATCCATTTTACACCCAAGCGGAGAAAAACCATAAACATAAGCAAGGTTTGATTCTGGTTGGGTTATAAGTTGTAAGTAAATATTATCACTGGCAGTGTTGCCATCTCTGACAGCTTCAACTCCTCTACTAAAGCTGCTATCTATTTCTGCGATTACGGCATAGTAAAGATTTTTAGAATCATAAAACAACCAATGCTTTTCCCTGAAAGGGGATGGGGAGTAGTTATCATTATTTTTACCCATACGAATGTCACCAATATCTATGCGCTGGTGTTGCCGATGATCGTTTTCGATTCTTTCGATCAAGCTCAAATATTCTATTGAAGCATCCCAAGTATTGATAGCATCTAACACGCTTGAGATTAGAGCAAGGGCAATAAATAATAGTATGATTCGCCATTCACTTCTTTTTAATAGCTTATACTCTTTTTTCACTTTTTTCTCCCATAAAGTAGATAAATATCCACCCCGCACGATGAATATTATCGATTCGGAACTTCGTAAACAATTTTAACGATAGAATCATTTAATGAACCTTTATAGACGGGAAGAGTTTGGTGCTCAATGGCTGTGCAGTAGATAACTGCACAAAACAGATTAAGACACACTACAGCCAACACTATGTAAAGAATTAGTTTCTTAATTTTAACGCTCCTTTGAATTTTTCTCTAATATATAAGTGTCAAAATTGAGAAAATTGAGATGCCAGAATTGAAGATATTTTACTTCAGAAGTGAAATAATTTTTTCGTAAGACCAAAGTGATTTACCTTTCTCCTTTGGTATCTGTATGTTAGCAGGAATTGGGTGGACACCAATGATTTCGTTTTTTTTGCAATTTTCTACTGAGATGTGGTTTCTCTCATTCAAGGTTATATAAAATGTGGCTATGATCGGTTGCTTTTCAGCGTTTAAATGAAATATATACAGCCGGAATCTATGGTTATCTACCATTGTAATTCCCCAATCATCTATCCTTTCTATGCCATTCATAACTTGTGTTAGCTTTGGATTTAGCTTACTATTTTGCTTGATATCCTCGCCATTACAACCAATTTTTAGAAGCTCGCGGATAAACTTCTGGATTGCGTTGTATTGATTGTAGCTAAGTATCTCGTGGCTTGCTTCCCACCCAATTGCGAGTAGTATCTTTGACCTAATATTGCGGGTGATTCTCTCTTTTCTTTTCTGTGCCACTTTTTCACTAACATTCATAGAAGACGCATATTCTTTTATACTATCGAATGATAGCATTGCACAATAATCACGATATTCCTGACTGGCGAGAATTTCCTTCTTTTTAATGGGATCCAATCCCTCTATATCTATGGTAGTTCCAGATTCCATCACATTCTGTAAAGAAGAGGTTTCCATATATAGTAAGTTGTGCAAATCTTTTTCGTTTGCTTTAAACTGGTAGTGCTTACAGATTAGATTATGCGTTACCTGTCTTAGCCAAGAATAAACATCATTGATTTTATTCTTTGATAAGATCACCACACTATAAAGCATTACAAAACACTATAGGGAATAGGGGACTTGGCTTATAAGTCTTGACATCTATTTTGTTACTTTGCGATTTATTACTTGACAGTTTGTTACTCGTTTGAATACTTGCGCCATATAGCAGTGAACAAGTCCACAGAAAAGCAAGCCATTTTCCGGAAACTACTACCGAAAAAGTGGCATTATTGGCATTATGCTTTATTTGCAAGCACTTAGCTTGGCATCATGCTTGGCATTATGTGGCATTATTGGCATTATTGGCATTATGGAGGAACGAGATGAATGCAGAGAGCAAAAAAAACGTGATGATCAAGAGGCTCAAAGAGAGCAATTACAAGCGACCTATAAAGCTCAGAACAAAGAAGCTTGCAGGGGGCGCATACTCAATTTATCTTGATATTTGGCATGATGGCCGCCGGGAATACAGATTCCTGAAGCTCTACATCACCGGGGATAAGCTGAGAGATGATGAGGCTGTGAGGCTTGCCTTATCCATCAGGGATAAAGAGGAAAAGCTGCTGCACACAGAGGACACCAGCTACAATCTTAGCTCATGGAAAAAAAGATCTGATTTTATTGAATACTTTTCAGCGATGGCAAAGCAGCGGGACGCCAATTGGCAGTTTGCGCACAATTGTTTTGCCAAGTTTATAAGCGGAAAGCTACCATTTAGCATGATCACCGCCACGCTATTGGATAAATACAGAAATTGGCTGATCAATGATTCCGGGCTAAAGCGCAACACGGCTTGGCTCTACTATTCAAAGCTTTCTGCAGCGCTAAATCAGGCTGTGAGAGATGATATCTTGACCAAGAATCCAGCAGCCGGCATCAGCATCACCACAGAGGACACCGAGAGACCTTATTTGACGATCCCGGAGATACAGGCGCTTGAAAGCTCAGAGTGTCCAGATAGCGAAGTCAAGCGGGCGTTCTTATTCTCATGCTACACCGGTTTGAGGCTATCCGATATCTTAGGACTCAGATGGCAAAACGTAAGTGAATCGCATATCACCATCATTCAGCAGAAAACGAAAAAACAGAAGATAGACAAGCTATTGCCGGCGGCTATTGCTCTGCTTGGTGATCGAGGTGAGGCACATGATCACATTTTCAACCTGCCGGCCAAAACCACGATAAGCCGGTCACTCAATCGCTGGATCCACAATGCCGGGATAGAAAAGTCAATTGGATTCCATACTGCACGCCATAGCTTTGCCATGCTTGCGCTAAAAGGGGGCATGGATATCTACACACTCATGGCCGTGATGGGACATCAGAATATTCAAACTACAATGAAATATGCTAAAATGAACGACACACACAAAGAAGCGGCAATGGATACGCTGTCAGATGCTTTGAGCCAAGTGAGGTAAGAATGAGAGTAATAAACAACCAAACAAAAGAGGATATGAAGTACACACCCGCTTTTGATCCAGATAAGCTGCCAGTTTGCCAAAACTGTGGAGATGATATGCTTCGAGATAAAACTACGGAAAACACTGTGTATTTGGAATGTAAGGGCTGTAAGAGAAGATATAGAGCCGAGAGAATTCTATTGGTAAAAAGACCAATCATCAAGATTTATCCCGCCTCTACCGGTGATTTTAATTGGATAGTGGACATAATGAGGCCAGCAGCCAAGGCAGTACGTGAGGCGATTAAAGGGGCATTAGCAGATAGTGAATGCACGCTTGGAATGCGAGAGGCTTTATCTGGTATGCTGCAGAAGAATGATGAGGAATTGGCGCTGGATCTCTTACTGGACTATGAGGACACCGAATATATTAATAATCCAGTGATGAATCAAGAGCAAAACCAGATAAGAGATATCATAAATAAGGCTCTGGATAAAGCACTAAATCCGGAAAGTATAAAGAAAATCATGCGCTTTGTATTTTATGCCGTCAGTCTGAGAGATAACAGCTTTTATAACAACGTATTGCAGGCTTGGGAAAAGAATGAAGATGCCATCAGCATGGACTTAAAACGGGTATCAACTAAGGGACTTAAGCACAAGCATAAAGGCAACAAAATTCCAGATAAATAAATCTGGAAAAGTATTGATAGACAGTGAGTTAGACGAAATAAACACTTGACAGAAAATCGTATTTGATTATTGTGTATATCAAGAAAATAAAAAAGCCGCAAGTGCTACAACACTCACGGCAGATAAAAGCCGGAAAAATTTGGCTCATGAAGTAAAGTCAAGTTTGAGATGGTACTCTTATCTGTCAAGAGAATTATGGCCTTGGGCAAAGGAAAAAACATGAAAGAATACCTAAACTTGAAAGAAGCGGCAGAGCTGCTGAAGCGCAAACCCTCTACTCTCTACCATTACGTGAGGCTTGGCAAGATCCCATATTACAAGCCATTTGGAAGCAATCTCTATTTTCGCAAAGACGAGCTGCTGGATTTGATGGGCATGAATCGGGCTTCCAGCTCTGAAGAGATCGAAACCGAAGCAGCCACGGACGTGATCACCAGAGGGGGCAAATAATGAATATCCCGACTGCCACCAAAGGTGATGAGGCTCACCGGGGGTTCCCGGCACACGTATTCCCTGAGCGCATTCAAGCGATTTTGAGCGAGTATCAGAGAGCTTATTTATTCAATGATGAATGGCTTGGGCTATCTATTCTTACAGCGCTATCTGCAGCCACCGGAGCCGGATTCCGGATCAAGGTACGCAACCGCCACACAGAGCCGGCTATCATTTGGGCTGTGCTTGTGGGCGTATCCGGATCTGCCAAATCCCATGTAATTGACCATTTATTCAAGCCATTTTCTGAAATGGACAACAGAAGATTTGAGACCTATCAGAAAGAGCTGGATCTTTTTGATGCAGGCGACAGCAAGGGAAAGAGACCAAGGTTTTTTCACTCAGTGCTAAAGAACTTCACGCTGGAGGCATTGGCAGAGAGCAGCGCCATCAACCCAAAGGGGTCAATAGTGCTTTCAGATGAGATCTTGGCTTTCACCAAGAATATGAATGCCTACAATAAAGGCTCAGATGAACAGTACTATCTATCTATGTTTAACGGGCACGGGATATCATTATCACGCAAAACACAGGCAGCGATCCACACCAAGCGAAGCTGTATCAATATCATTGGCACGATTCAGCCACAGAAGCTGAGCGATCTACTCACAGCATCACGGTTTGACTCCGGATTTGCTCAGAGGTTCCTGTTTGCCTATCCAGACGCCTTACCACAATGCTGGACGGAGTATCAGCTTGACGAAGCTATAGCCACCGATTACGAGCGGATCATAACCGGCATCAAGGAATTGAGCGGCATTAATGAGCCAATCGATATACCCTTAAATCCGAGCGCATGGCAGACGCTGCTTAAATGGCAATGGCAAAACAATGCTGAGGCCGTGGATCTCGTGGAGTTCTCAAATCTGCTTGCCGGAGTGCGCAAGAAATGGGAAAGCTATCTTTGTAGATTTGCGCTAATCCTTGCGATAGCGGAAGCATATTGCACCACCGGCACGGCTCCGGCTGAGATTGGCACGGAGGCTGTCAATGGCGCTATCGAACTGTTTGATTATTTCTTAGAGCAGACAGAGAAAGCCTTTTCCACCGTGAAACGACCGCAAGAGCTTAGCTCTCTAAACACAAATCAGATGAGGCTTTATAACAGCTTGCCTGAAGCGTTCATCACAGCAGAAGCTAAAGACATAGCGGATAAGCTCAGATATTCAGAAAGAAGCTTGTTTAGATTCCTTAACGAAAGCAATCTATTTACAAAGACCGAGCATGGTAGTTATGCAAAGAAGGCATTATGATGGCAGACGCACTCAAAACCATCAAGAACACCGTCACAATCACCGAGATGGCTGATCGCATTGGCATGGACTACACGGACCGCCGGGGCAGTGCAACCGCAAACTGTCCATTCTGTGGAGACACCACCGGACACCTATATCTTTACCGGGATTCCGGGCGCTATTACTGCTTTAAATGCCATGAAAAAGGCGATCTGATCGACCTTGCGCTAAAGGGCTTCAATATGCCAATTGAGAGCATCAAGCGCTTGTTTGGATATAATACACCAGCACACAGCAGAAATGCCCACAGCGAGCCTCTCAGGAAGCCAATTTCAACCACAAAGCTACCGGCACCGGATATTGAGCAAAAGCAGCCGGATTTCTCAGAGCTTTACTTTGAAATTGTAGCAAACATGAAGCTGAGTGATGCCGGCAGAGAATATCTTATCCATAGGGGATTGACCAACCAGATTATTGACCGCAACGATCTGAGAAGCATTGACGATCCACGGGCTTTCAAGGATTCCCTGATGGAAAAGTATTCTGCTGATGATCTGTTTGCAGCCGGGCTTATTGATTACAGCAAAAACGGGAAGCTGTATTGCTCTTTTTTCATGCCGGCAATACTATTCCCACACTTCGATAAACACACAACCAAGATCACCGGACTGTCAACCCGGAATCTTGCCGGAGACGCCAAAAGCTTCAAACTGCACGGAGTGCCGTCAAGTTACTACTATGGCGGTGATGCAGCTCAGGCGAAAGAGATCTTTGTCTTTGAGGGCATTATCAACGCTCTGAGCTATGCCGTGATGGCAGACAAAGATAACTTTATTGCCACCACCGGGCTGATTTCACCGGCTAAGTATAATGAATTGAAACTACAACACCCAAATCAAAAGCTGATCCTTGCTCTGGATCCAGACGATGCAGGCAAGCAAGCACTTTCACAGATCCAAACCTGCACTTACATTGACTGGACTGCCTTTGCTATCCAGTTAGGATTTAAGGGCTTGCAAACGCATGAGAGCGGCAAGGCTTGGGACATGAATGATTATCTAATCAATAGGAAAGCAACATGAGAACCTTAGAAATAGCATTCACCACCGGAACTGAAGAGGACTGGGATCAAGCTTGTGAAATCATTATGGATTGCATAGGCGTGATCAATAAAGCTAATATCACGCTACACACAAGGGCCATTGTCCTCACTATGCTGGAAAAGCTTGCCAAAGATCAAAACGAGGCATGGGAAGCGGACTTCATCAAGAGAAGTATAGGGGCGCCAAATGACTAAGCCGCCAAACGCAAACGCCAAAAAAAGGGCTATAATCCATATCGGCAAGTATGAGAAAGAAGCTCTGAAGCATTGGACACCGGAATTGATCAAAGCATTGGCTGACGATATGCTGGATTGGTTCCGGGCAGATTCCAGCCGGATATGGCTGCAAGACTATTTCAATGATCGGCTCATATCACGGAACTCCATCACCCGGATATTGAACAGAGATAGTTACTTTGCCGAGATCTACACAATCTGTAAATCGATTCAAGAAAGCCGGCTCTTCCATGCCGGATTCCGGGCAGAGGGCAACATCAACCAAGTGATCTTCGCTCTCAAGAATGTAAGCAAATGGCGAAACGAGCCGAAAGAAGATCCTGATAAAGAACAGCCGGTAGAGATCGTAATGAGACCGACACAGCTGGCAGAATCAGATAAACCAACAGACAATAAAAAACCGAGGTAACAAATGGAAAACATCAACGACCAAATCAACGACCAAATCAACGCATTAGAAGAACGAATGTACAAAAGTGAATACCGGATCTATAACGCTCAGCAAGAGCTGATATCGAATCTTGAGAAGATCAAGGATCAGTATTCCAAAAAAGCTTATGAAGAGATCAAGACCAAGCATTGGGAAGATCTCAACAACGAACTCCGGAAACTTCGAGAGAACTACACCAAAGAGATTGAGCAAATAGAGACCAAGATCATTACAGATGATTTTGAGAATACTACCAAGAACCGGCTTAAAAAAGAATGGTGCAAGGAAAACGGCTTTGAGAGCCAAGCCGAGGCAGATCGCCGGCTACAGGAATACGTAACGCATGGCAACATTGAGAAGATGCTGAATCACCCCAAATATGCCGAGCTGTACAAAAGCGAGCTTCGCAAGTCCACCCGGAAGCTTGACCTGAAAATGCTTGACCTGAAAATGGAAGATCTCTTGGAAAAGCCAAACACGGGGCTGAAGATCAAGCAGCTTAAAGACAGATGCGGAAACTTCGCCAAACCGGCAGAAAGCTTTAAACCGGCTTACAGCTTTTTCATGAAAGCACGGTAAACCTCACTCTGGTCGGATCCCTGCTGTAAAAGGCAGGGATTTTTTTTCCCCATAAGGGACTTTACCCTAATGGAAAAGAAGCATTTTCTGCCATAATGCCATCCATAATGCCAATAGTGCCAAACACTATGCCACGCTAAACCCTTATCAGTAAAGGATAATGCCAATAATGCCATAATGCAGCCTAAAGACTTTCCAAACTGCCAAATGCCAATAGTGCCTTATTACTGTTTTTACTTTACTTTTATATATTATTATAACAATATTACTATGTATTCCCTAATGGAAAAGAAGTATTTAGGCTATATTTTGGCTGTTTTGTGAGTATTATGTTACCCATAAGGGATATAGCAATAGCTAAGCAATTGGGGGGCTTATGTTTATCTTTAGTGTGGGGTTATTCTTTGATGATAATAGCTGCCTTATAGCTTCCTGTGAAATATCTTCGGATACACTATGATCTTTAGTTTTCGTAAGGCAGTATTGCAATGTCAATTTCTGATAGTAGCTAAATACATCCTCTACTGCCTTCGGGAATACGGACTTGATGTAATCTTTTGTATGCTCGTAAGGATCGGTGGAGGTTGAGCTTTGCATAAAACTTACTAAAATGGAATTGGCGATATCATCTGCCAGATTAAGATAATAGAATCTCTGTAAGGTCAATTCACTTATATATCTTACGATTTCATTATATAAATTTTTGTCCATTGCGATAGAGCCGATTTCTTTCATTTTATTATCCTAAGGAGCAGTTTCACTAAGAACAATATTAAGTTCCTTAATTGATCTGTAATTTCTAATGTATAGTCGGGATAAATACATTCAACACCTCTCTTGTAAGATAGATTATATTATTGAACTAATCATACTATCTATGTAATTAGGGTCTTCCATAAAAACCACATTTTCCTGCAGATACTCGTCTGGATCATAACCTCGGAGCTTGAGCTCCTGTTTAGGAGTCCCTGACAATATCCAGCAACTAAGGATGACTTTGGGATCAGTTTATTGGTGAATTTATGTGTTTTTAGAGTAGTTTTGCGTGCCATTACATTTTTCTCTTGGGGCTTTTCTTTTCCAATTGTTTCACTTCTTCAATCACTTCCACAAAGTGCTTTTCCACTTCAGTCGGATGAGTAAGCTGTTCCTGCTGCCATTTGTCATATTCCAGACGGGCTTTTTGCAGTGCCTCTTCATGAGCTACTTTACCACTATGTTTCAAGATATCCCTACCGCTCAGTTTGAGAAACTCATCCAGCTTGATAATCCAATCCTGCATCCGCATCGGTTTCCTGTTTAATGCCTGTAATTCCGCAAAGTCCAGATACATAGTGACAATCCGATTCAGGATATCCAGTTCTTGCTCATTCAGATAATTCTTGGCTATTTCGGTATCTGCCTTCCGGGGCTGATCTCCACTCCAACTGGTGAGTCCCAGATATGGTTTTTGGGCATCTGCTCTGGCATAGATGATTTCCGCTGCCGTGTGTCCATGACTTGCCCAGTGCATCTTGTTCTGGATGACCTTAAAGAAATCCCGAGAAACCTCCGCTCTGGGATCATAATCTATACTGGTGGCATATATATCCAGCACTTTACGCCAGAATATCTTTTCTGAGGAGCGGATATCCCTGATGCGGGCAAGCAACTCATCAAAGTAATTGCCACCCCCCATTTGCTTCAAGCGTTCATCATCCAAAGTAAAGCCCTTGATTATATATTCCCTTAACCTTTGGGTTGCCCATTGCCGAAAATGAGTGGCTATGGTAGATTTGATCCGGTAGCCCACACTGATAATCATATCCAGATTGTAATGTGTAACTTGCCGCTGGACTTCTCTCTCACCCTCATTTTGAACTATTAAGAAATCCTTAATAGTTCGATCCGGCTCCAATTCACCCTCTCCATATATGTTTTTTATGTGGATATTGATATTAGCCACAGTGGTTTGAAATAGCTCTGCCAGTTGCTTTTGGGTTAACCACACGGTTTCGTTTTCCAGCCGGGTTTCCATCCTCAGCTTGCCATCTTTGCTTTGATAAAGTAAAAACTCGCTTTTTGCGGGCATATTCTTTTGTTCCATCTTACACCCCCTCTGCACTCCACATCCGTTTCAAAAATTCTTCTTCAATTAGCCGAACTTTCCAGTGGATTGTGAAAAGATTAGCAACCTTGGTTTTTTGTTTCATTCGCTGAGACAGGGCTTCAATCTGATGGGGATTTAGATCAACACAGGCATCAAATAGAGCCCTACCTACTCTATTTACGCCTGCTCCTCCCATACGGCTGAGTTCGTATGCATAGTACTTTGCATGGTAGTCAGTAATCATTCGCCTGCCTATAATAACTATATTATTGTGTTATCCTATAAATCTATCTGCTTTTGGATGTGAAAATGATAACAATACTACTTTTAGATTATTATCATTCTGTCAATCACAAATTCAGTTGAGTCCTAAATATTAGTGTCCTTTTAACTCATTGTTTCTCAGGTTCTTT
>Ga0209606_1001870_pt1 | contig 24855 bp, 14 predicted proteins | sample AD_UKC057_MetaG_FD_184412 | JGI IMG/M metagenome (GOLD analysis project Ga0209606, IMG submission 184412) | Active sludge microbial communities of municipal wastewater-treating anaerobic digesters from USA - AD_UKC057_MetaG (SPAdes) (version 2) | ecosystem: Engineered > Bioreactor > Anaerobic >...
CAGTCGCAAGTTCGTGCGTCTGGTTGAGCGCAGGACGGACGGATTCGTGGAGTTTGAGTTCGCCATCGGCGAGCCCGAGCTGTACGTGGAGATGTTGCTTCCCGCCGCGGCCTACGAGTCGTTCTGTCAGGTCAACGCTGTGACATTCCTCGAGCCCCGTGATCCGGCTGGAGCAGGTGCAGGTCCGGATCGGGGCGCGCACCTTGCTGCACGTGCCCGAACTGCACAACGCTTCGTACGGTCTGGCCCTGCCGTCGTCCTCGGAGGCGGTGGCCCTGTGGTGGGCCTCCAGCGGGTGGAAGGTCAGCAAGCTCCGCCCCGCGCCGAAGGCCGGGTCCCAGGCGATGGTGATCCGGACGGCCCGCAACGAGGCCGAGGCCGCCCAGGTCGTGCTCCGCCCCGCCAAGCCGCTCAAGGGTCTGACCGCCCGGGCGACCGCGTTGAAGGGTCCCGGCGGGGCAGCGTTAGACCCCTCCACCGTCGAGATTCTGCGCGTGCAGTACCTGGACGTGACCGTGCCGACCGACGTCAGCAGTGTGGCCGGCGACTGGCCCGATCCGCTGCCCCCGCTGGACGGGCCGCTGAACGTCGAGGCGGGAACGAACCAGCCGCTGTGGGTCCGGGTGAAGGCGCCGCGCGACGCCGCGGCGGGAACCTACGAGGGCCGGATCGAGTTGAAGGCGGACGGCTACTCCGCGATCGTCCCTCTCCGCGTGGAGGTGTTCGACTTCGCCTTGCCTGACCGCATGACCTGCCAGACGAGTCTCGGCTTCGGCGTGCACCGGATGTGGCAGTACCACAGGCTCACCAGTGACGCCCAGCGGCGCGAGGTGCTGGGCAAGTACCTGGCCAGTTTTGCATCGCATCACATCTCGCCCTATGACCCCGCTCCGATGGATCACTTCCGCGTGCATTGGCCCAAGGCGGTCTCGCGGTGGCGCGGCGGGCGGACCGACCGCGGCGAGAAGCACGCCGGCGCCGGCTCGCTGCTGGTGGTGGACGACAACGACAAGGCCCCGCTGTCGGCCTCGTACGAGGGGCGGATCGCGATCCCGCCTAAGGGGCTGCGCCTGCGGGTGTGGCACAAGGCCCCAGCGGGGCACAAGTTCATGTTCGCCCTCAACCACCACGACGCCAAGGGCGAGTGGATGAGCGGACGGAACCTCACGCTGGCGGTCGTGGGAACCGGCGACTGGGCCCAGTTCGATCGCACCATCACGGAGTTCCCCGACGCAGCCAGGTCGGTTACGCTGAATATCTATCCGGCCATGTGGTCGGAGGGGGGCGAGGGCACGGGCAAGGTGTGGCTGGACGACCTGTCGCTGCGCGAGCCGGACAGCCAGCGCGAACTGATCGAAGGTGGCGACTTCGAGCCACCCTCGCCGGAGCAACTCCAGCCGCGGATCGACTGGGACGACTGGGACGCGGCCATGAAGGTCGCCATGGAGCAGTACCACTTCAACTCGTTTATGGTCCCGATCCACGGCATGGGCGGCGGGACGTTCCATGAGCGGTACGAGCCGAGCCTGCTGGGCTACGGCGAGAACGATCCGGAGTACAAGGCCCTGTTCACCTCGTATTGCCGCCAGGTCCAGGAACACCTCCGCCAGAAGGGCTGGCTCGACCGGGCGTTCGTCTACTGGTTCGACGAGCCGGACCCCAAGGACTACGAGTTCGTCAACAAGGGTTTCGCCCGCCTCAAGGCGGCCGGGCCGGACCTGACGCGGATGTTGACCGAGCAGGTGGAGGACGCCCTGATCGGCGGGCCGAACCTGTGGTGCCCGGTGAGTTTTCACTACGACCACGACCGGGCCGAGAAACGCCGTGCCGCCGGAGAGCGGTTCTGGTGGTACGTCTGCTGCGGGCCCAAGGCCCCGTACGCGACGCTGTTCCTGGACCACCCCGCCGTCGAGCTGCGGGTGTGGCTGTGGCAGACGTGGCAGCGCCGGATCGACGGCATCCTCGTCTGGGAGACGGTCTACTGGCACAGCCCGACGGCGTATCCAGGCAAGGAGTTGCAGAACCCCTACGAAGATCCCATGAGTTGGGTGAGCGGCTACAGCACGCCCAAGGGCGCCCGCCGGCCGTGGGGCAACGGCGATGGGCGATTCCTTTACCCGCCGCCGGCCGCGGTGGACCCCAAGGCCGCCGGGCCCGTGCTGGACGGGCCTGTCGAGTCCATCCGATGGGAGATGCTCCGCGACGGCATCGAGGATTACGAGTACATGGTGATCCTGCGCCGGCTGCTGGACGGGCCAGCCGGCAAGAAGCTCTCGCCGGACGAGCTGGCGAAAATGAAATCACTCCTGGACGTTCCGGAGGAGATTTCCAAGGACATGACTCGCTTCACGCGCAGGCCCGAGCCGATCGAGCGTCACCGCGAGCAGGTGGCCAGGGCGATCGCCGACTTGAGCGGAAGATGAGTTCGATCGGCACTGCAGGATGTCTGTGTCGATCCCGCAACTCTCGTTGCCTGCTTCAATCCGCCCCCGCTCGTTTGAGTTCGTCCAGCCGCTGTCGCAGTTCGTCCGCCGAGTGGGCCGGGGCAAGGCACGCGCCAGAGCGACAGACGTAGGCCAGGGGGCGGTTGTTGGCCTGGTAGCCCAGGTGGGCAAGTAACGCGAGATGGTCGTTGCGTGCAGGGTCGATCGCGATGACGTATCCGCCCGGTACGTAGGTGCGGCGGGCGTGGTCGCTCAGGTCACGCGCGATCGGGTCGGCCGGCGTGCCGATGACGGTGACGGTCCTGGGCCCGCGGAGGGCCTGTTCGACGGCCTGGGCCCAGCCAGCCAGAAAGGCGCCCCACTGGCGAGAGACAGCTCCCGTCAGGCTGTCCAGGGCTCGTCGGCCGGCCTGGCCGTAGCGGGTCTGGCCGGTCAGGTGGGCCAGGTCGATCAGTCCCTGGGCGGCCACCGAGGCGGCGCTGCGGACGGGCGAGTCCTCCCATGCCCGCAGGGGCGGCACAGCCGCCGGGCCGGTCGCGCCGGCGGGCAGGTTGCGGAACGCCCCGTCGCTCTCCGTCAACTCGGCCAGGACGTAGTCGGCCAGCTTCCGGGCGGCCTCCAGGTAGCGATCCTCGGACGTTGCGGCAGTGGCGTGCAGCAGGGCTCGCAGCATCCAGGCCTGGTCGGCCAGGGCTCCGACCCGTCGCAACCCGCATTCGTCGCGGTAGTGGGCAAAGACGCCCCGCCCATCTCGAAGGTCGTTCAGCAGGGCGTCCAGCGCGGCCAGCGCGTCGTCGCGGGCGTCGTTTCGACCCAGCCGCTGCCACGCGGTCAAGCACGCGTCGATCAGCATCCCGTTCAGGTCGGCGAAGACGGTCCTGTCCACGGCCGGCGCGGGCCGCTCCAGCCTCGCTTGCAGCAGGCGGCGGCGTCCGGCCTCCACGCGGCGTTTCAACTCCTCCTCCCCGATCTGCATCATCCGGGCCTGCTGGGCGAGAGTCTTGGGCGTGTGCAGCACGTTTCGCCCAGGCCGGGCGAGCATGTCGCCCGCGTCGTCCACGTCGTACCAGGACGCCATCAATTGCTCGTCCTGGCCTCCGAGGGCGTCGCGGAACTTCGCGGCGGTCCAGGTGAAGTAGTCCCCGTCGTCGCCGGGACCCAGGTCAGCGTCCTGGCTGGCGTAGAAGCCGCGACGGTCGTTGCCCAGCAAGACCGCGCGGACCCAGTCCAGCGTGTGCAGGGCCACGCTCCGAAAGAGCGGTCGCCCGGTCAGCGACCAGGCGTTGGCGTAGAGGCCCAGCAGAGCGGCGTTGTCGTAGGCCATCTTCTCGAAGTGGGGCACGTGCCAGCGGGCGTCGACGCTGTAGCGGTGAAAGCCGCCCGCGAGCTGGTCGTACACCCCGCCGCGAGCCATGGACTCCAGGCTGTGGACGACGATGTCCAGCGACCGGGGGTCGCCCTGCCAGCCTCGCTCCAGCAGCAACTCCAGGGCCGGAGTGTTGAAAAACTTGGGCTCCCGGCCGAAGCCGCCGTGCGTTTCGTCGTACTCGGCGTAGATGCCGGCCAAGACGAGGCCGACCTGATCGGCGGTTGCCGGCGCGGGGCGGGAGTACGCCTGGCTGAGCGTTCCAGCCAGTGATCGGCGGATGTCCTCGCCGGCGGCAGCGATTGCGGCGCGGTTGCGCCGCCAGTACTCCTCCAGCGAGGTCAGCACCTCGATCAGCCCGGCTGTCGCCCCGTAACGGGCGTCGGCCCGCGGGGGCAGGAAGGTGGCCTTATAAAGCACGTGGCCGTCGCCGGTCATGACGACGGTGAGCGGCCAGCCGCCCCCCTGGCTTCGGACCACAGGAACGGATCGCTGAAGGTAGGCGTCCAGCTCGCTGTTGCGGTCGCGGTCGATGCGGACGGAGACGAAACGGCACCGGACCAGATCCACGACGTTGGCGTCTTCGTAGGTCACGTGGTCCATGACGTGGCACCAGTGGCACCAGGTGGCCCCGCTGTCGACAAGGACGAGCTTATCTTCCCGACGGGCCCGCTCGAACGTGTCGGGCGACCAGTCAGCCCAGTGGATTTCGTTATGGGTTTTCATGGCAGTGGTCATTCGTTGTATTCCTCACGCCATTGTAGGTCCGCGGGAATCAGCCCGAGGGTCCCCGGAGGTCCACGTGACCGAGGCGGCTCGAACCGGTGCCGGCAGTCCCGTGGGTCGCGTGGGTTGCGCGGTCTCCTCCCGCTATAATCCAGGGAGGTGTGGCCATGGGAAGCGTTCGAGTCCTGTCCAGGTCAGGGGAGCCGTTTGAAGACCGCGTAGAGGCCGGCTGCATGCTCGCCGGCGCGCTGGACGAGTATCGCGGCGTCAACGCGGTGGTGCTGGGCGTGCCCCGCGGGGGCATGGTGCTCGCCTGGGAACTGGCCCGGCGGCTGGGCGCCCAGACGGACCTGGTGCTGGCCCGAAAACTGGGGGCCCCGGGCAACCCGGAACTGGCCATCGGGTCCGTCAGCGAGGACGGCCGGGCCTTCATTCACGACGAGGCCGTCGCCCTGACCGGCGCCTCCCGAGAGTACATCCGGATGGAAAAGGAGCGGGCCATGACGGAGATCGCCCGCCGTGCGGGCCGATACCGTCAGGTCTGCCCCAGGGTGGGCATCGCGGGTCGCAACGTCCTGCTGACCGACGACGGGGTGGCCACCGGGTCGACGATGGAGGCGGCTGCGTGGGCCGTACGACGCGACAACCCTGCCAAGGTGGTCATTGCCCTGCCCGTCGCGCCGGAGGACACGCTGCGCCGTCTGGCCAAGGGTGTCGACGAGGTCGTCTGCCTGCGATGTCCGCCGTGCTTCCAGTCGGTGGGGCAGTTCTACCGCTTGTTCGAGCAGGTCGAAGACGAGGCCCTGCTGGCCCTCTTGGAGGCCTGCACGAGGGAACGTTCGCGGTGAACCCGGGTGATCCGGGGGGCGGCGACGGGTCCAGGCCGGGACCGCGAATCGAACATCACCTCGCTTCGTCCGGCCCGATGTCCGGGGCCTTGCCCTTGAAGTCGTCGTTGATGCCAGGCAGGACGATGCCGGCGTCGATCAGCGCGGGGGCGAGCGACTGGGGGCTGGGCCCCGCGGACGTGTACGGCTCGACGTACAGGAGGTGACGGCCGAACGTGGGCGCGGGCAACTCCTCGAGCCTGTCGTATCGCTTGCCGCTCCACTTGACGAACGGCATCCGCGGGGCGAACAGATCGCAGTAGTCGAACGAACAGCCGATGGGGTGCTCGCGGGCGTCCTCGACGGCGTACTTGCGGGCCCGCAGGATGCAGTTGCGGAAGTGCATGTTGTCCCACGGCCCGCAGACGCTGGTGGCGCAGGAGTCGTCGCGGTCAGTCCAGCCCAGCGCGTGGTAGAGGTAGACCACCCCCTTGGAATCGACCGACAGCTTGACGGCGCCCTGCTTGAAGTTGACGTAGCGGTCGCGGACGACATAGACCGGGCCGACGGTGATGGGGGCCAGCGAGATGCCCTGGAGCGTGTCGCGCGTCTGGTTGTTCCAGAAGCGGACGTTCATGCAGGCGCCCTCAGGCTCCAGCGGGTCGTCGCCGATCTCGCTGAACCTGTTGTCGTGGATGTCCAGATCGCGGTTGAGCGACTCGTTTTCGAGATCGCCCCAGGTGCTGGCGTCGATGCCGTTGAAGAAGCCGCTGATCGTGTTGAAGCGGGCCACATTGCCCGCCCCGCCGCGGACGGAGATAGCCGAACCCTCCACGTCGTGGGCCTTGCATGCCTTCCAGGGCCAACTCCAGATGCCGCTGTCGCGGAAGGTGCAGCGTTCGACCAGGCAGTCTCGGGTGAGCGGCTTGCGGAGGCCCACGCCCGTCCGCATGGCCTCGAACGTGCAGCCGCGGATGACGATGTTGCGGCTGTTGACCACGTCGACGCCGCGGGAGTACCTGCCCCCGCCGAAGCAGCAGAACTCCAGCCCTTCGACGACCCAGTACCCGCAGTCTTGGAACGACAGGCCCAGTGGCAGGACGCCGGCGGCCAGGTCGCGGTCCTCCGGGGGCGACTCGCCGCCCGTCCGCACATAGAGCTTTCCGGCCTTGTCGTCGTGGAACCACGCGCGGTCGAGGGGCGGTCTGGCCGACGCGAGGGCCTGGAGCGAATCGTGATGGTACAGGCGGACGCCGCGATACGTGACCGTGCCGACGGTGCGTTTCTCGTCGGTGGCGAACGCGCCGGCGGCGTGGCGTCGCCAGGTCCGCGACTTCGCGCGAGCCTCGCCCAGCCGCGCAGCGTTGTCGCAGCCGACCAGCCGGACGCGAGGTCGCTGGTGCTCGACGTGGCCCCCCGGGCCGCCGACGAGCCGCTCCGCGTCGTCGCGGCGGAGCGTGATGTACGCGCCCGGCCGGCCGCTGCGACGAATGGTGACGCTCTCGAAGTAGTCGCCGTCGCGGAGGACGATGGTGTCGCCCGGTCCGGCCCGGTCCACCGCCTGCTGGATGGTGACGCAGACGTTCGCCTCGCCGGGGCGGCTGCGGCCGACGAACCACGTCGTGCCCGTGCCGGCCGGGAAGCGGTGGCTCCGGGTCCGCGTGGCGGCTGACAGCGGCGCGATCCGGGCCGGGGCGTCGCCGTCCGCGAACGTCACACGGACCTCCAGCGGTTGGTCGCTCTGAAGGTGGAAGATCGATCCGGCCAGCCGGCCCGGCGCGGTGCGGGTCAGCGGATGCCCCGGCCGCCAGTCGCCGCCGCCGGCGCGGTACTCCATGCGGGCGGTCGCGTTGGCATTGGCGTCGCCTTCGTAGAACGCGTAGACGCTGGCGGCGTTGAAGTTGGCGGACAGTTCCAACCTGGTCGGTCTGACCGCGTTGTCGGCTGCCGCGGCGGGCAAGGCGGACAGTAGCAGCAGGACGGGCATAATCATGCGGACGCAGGTGGGTTGGGCTGGGTATGCTCGCATGAGCCTACTGTAGCCGCCGGCGGGCGCTGCGTCCACGGCAAAGGTCTTCACCGAGCGCAATGCCTGTTCTATAATGGGCTTGGAGAGATCGCTCATGAACAGAACATTGTGGATCGCCGCGTTGGGGTTCTTGGTTCCGCCGGCCGCCGCGTCGGCGCAACTTCCGGGTCTTGAGGACGCTGGCTCGCCGCCGACGATGACCGCACGGCCCCTGGCCTCTCACGCTCAGGTGACGCCGGGCTCGCGCCTGGACGTTGCCATCAATGCCACCATCGCGGACAAGTGGTTCTACTACAGCCCCGACCCGGGCAAGAACGAGCTGTTCGAGCCTACGCCCGCCGGAATGGTCGTGCAGGCGCCGGGCCTGGAAGCCCGCCAGCCGCTCTGGCCGATGGACAAGCCTCACCACTACCAGTTCAGCGACCAGAAGTTCGTCAACAACGGCTATGAGGGGCGGTTCGTGGTGTTCGTCCCGGTGCTCGTACCGAGCGACGCCGCCAGGGGCAGGCACACGATCTCGCTTCGCCTGACCGGACAGGTCTGCGGAGAGGACCTGTGCGTTCCTCTGGAGGGTGCCAACACGGTGGAGGCCAAGGTCGAGGTCGAGGTGGGCGACACCATGGCGCCCAACCCCCAGTGGACGGCTGACTTGGCCGATAGGCTGGCCCAGGCCGTGCCGGCGGACACGCTACGGATGCGCCATCGGCCCGCGGCGACCCAACCCGCCGAAGCGGGGCTCCCAGCCCCGCCGCGAGAGGTCGCCCGCATGACCGTAGTGGGGGGGCTGTCGCTGGCGTTCCTGGCCGGGCTCATCCTCAACATCATGCCCTGCGTCCTGCCCGTGGTCCCGATTCGCATCCTGAGCATCGTGCAGTTGGCCAGGGAGTCGCGGCTTCGCTACATCGTGCTGGGTCTGTGGTTCGCCGCGGGCATCGTCCTGTTCTTCGTGGCGCTGGCCGGGATCAACGTGGCCCTCCAACTCGCGGCCCAGCGGGCGTTCGATTGGGGAAGGCATTTCCAGAGCCCGCCTTTCCGCATCGCAATGGCGATGGTGATCGTGGCCATGGCGGTAAACCTGTTTGGGGCGTTCACGGTGCTGGTGCCCTCGGGGGTGGCCCGCCTGGGCGAGCGGACGCCCCGCCGGGGTCGCGAGGACCTTGCCTCTCTGGGCATGGGGCTGATGATGGCCATCCTCGCCACGCCGTGCAGTTTCGCGATCCTGGGCACGGCCTTCGCATGGGCCCAGTTCCAGCCGCTGTGGCTGGGCAGCCTGGGGATCGTCACGATCGGGCTGGGGATGGCCGCCCCGCACGCGCTGCTGACGGCGCTGCCCAAGCTGGTGCAGCGGCTGCCCAAGCCGGGGCGGTGGATGGAGTTGACCAAGCAGTCGATGGGGTTCATCCTGCTGCTGGTGGCGGTCTGGCTGATCGGCACGCTGATCCCCGGCGAGGACAAGCGCGCGGTGTGGGTGGCCGGTTACGGCGTGGTGCTGGCCTTCTGCCTGTGGATGGGCGGTTCGTGGGTGGACTACACGCACACGCTGACGCGGCGCGTGATGATCCGCCTGACCGCGATGGCCCTGGCGGTGGTGTGCGGCTTTTACATGCTCCGCGCCCCCGCGCCCAGCCTGATCCGCTGGCAGCCGTACGACGCCGCCCAGGTGGCGGCTGCCCGTTCGGCGGGCAAACCGGTGCTGATCAAGTTCACCGCCTCCTGGTGCCTGTCGTGCCAGATCGTCGAGCGCACGACCTACGCGGACCCGCAGGTGGCCCGCGCCCTCGAGCTCCGCGGCGTGGTCCCGGTCAAGGCCGACGTGACCAGCCCGGACGCACCGGCCAACGACCTGCTCTACAACCACCTCCGCGCCAGCCCGCCACTGAGCGTGCTGTACCTGCCCGGGCGAGAGGGGCCCATCCGCCTGGTGGGCAAGTTCGACAAGCAGGAACTGATGGACGCGATGGAAAAGGCCAAGTGATGCGCGCGTAATCGGCCCTGTCGCGGGGCCTGATGGGGTCTCTGAGCACCCTCGGGCCCCTTGTTTCGCGGCCGGAACACGGTATACTCTTTCCGATGGACCAGAAGTACATACGCAACTTCAGCATTATCGCCCACATTGACCACGGCAAGAGCACGCTGGCCGATCGCGTGCTGCTGACCTCCGGCGCGATTACCCTGCGCGAATTCCGCGACCAGCTCCTGGACGACATGGACCTGGAGCGCGAGCGCGGCATCACCATCAAGGCCTCCGCCGTCACCGTCGAGTACAAGCTCGACGGGCGGACGTACATGCTCAACATGATCGACACGCCCGGGCACGTGGACTTTCACTACGAGGTGAGCCGGGCGCTGGCCGCCTGCGACGGCGCCTTGCTGGTGGTCGACGCCGCGCAGGGCGTCGAGGCCCAGACCGTCGCCAACGCCCATCTGGCCCGCAAGAGCAAGCTCGACCTGGTGCCCGTGGTCAACAAGATCGACCTGCCCGCCGCCAGGCCGGAGGATACGGCCATGGAGGTCGAGGCTCTCATGCACACGCCGGCGGAGGACTGCATCTTCACCTCGGCCAAAACCGGTGCGGGCATCGACGACATGATGCGGGCCGTCATCGAACGCCTGCCCGCCCCCAGGGGCAATCCCGACGCGCACACCAAGGCGCTGATCTTCGACTCCAAGTACGACGACTACCGCGGGGTGGTGGTCTACATCCGCGTCTTTGACGGGCGCGTGAACGTGGGCGACAAGATCCGCATGATGGGCACGCAGGAGGTCTACCAGGTGACCGAGCTGGGCAAGTTCATGCCCCGGGCGGTCCAGGCTGACAGCCTGTCGGCCGGCGAGGTGGGCTTCCTCATCGCCAATATCCGCACGGTCAAGTCGGTGCATGTGGGCGACACGATCACGCTGTTCGGCAAGGAGGCGCCCGACCCGCTGCCGGGCTACCGCCCGCCCCAGCAGATGGTCTTCTGCGACCTGTACCCCGGCCCGACGACGCAGTTCCCCGAGCTGCGGGACGCCCTGGAGAAGGTCCAGCTCAACGATGCGGCCTTGACCTTCCAGCCGATCAACTCCGACGCCTTGGGCTTCGGCTTCCGCTGCGGCTTTCTGGGCATGCTGCACATGGAGATCGTCCAGGAGCGGGCCGAGCGCGAGCACGGCGTGGAGGTCGTGCAGACCGCGCCGACCGTTCCGTACCAGGTGCTCAAGAAGGACGGCAAGGTGATCGAGGTGGACTCGGCCGGCGACCTGCCGGACCCCAACTACGTCGAGGAGATCCGCGAGCCCATCGTTCGCGTGGACCTGATCGTGCCCACCGATTCCATCGGTCCGGTCATGCAACTCGCCGAGGAGCGCCGCGCCTCCTACCAGCACCAGGAGCACCTGTCGGCCGACCGCGTGATCCTGACCTACGAGTTCCCGCTGGCCGAGATCATCTACGACTTCTACGACAAGCTCAAGAGCGCCACCCGCGGCTACGGGACGATGGATTACGAGATGATCGGCTTCCGGGCGGACAGCCTGGTCAAGCTGGACATCCTGGTCAACAACAACAAGGTGGATGCGCTGTCGGTGATCGTTCACCGGGACACGGCCGAGCGTCGCGGTCGCAGGCTGATCCAGCGGCTGCGGAAGGAGATCTCCCGCCACCTGTTCGAGATCCCGCTTCAGGCGGCCATCGGGTCCAAGGTCATTGCACGCGAGACGATCAAGGCGGTGGGCAAGAACGTGACGGCCAAGTGCTACGGCGGCGACATCACGCGAAAGCGCAAGCTGCTGGAGAAGCAGAAAGAAGGCAAGAAGCGGATGAAGATGGTGGGCAACGTGGAGATCCCGCAGAAGGCGTTCATGGCCGTGCTGGAGGTCGGCGGGGATGAGGAGTAGCCCGCGGCCGCATCGTCGCCGTGGGCACGATTCTCAGTGTCTGTCTTGCGGACGGGCTGGCGGTCTTGTGTCTGGGAAGTCCGGAAAACGCTTGCGGGGCCCGCGCAGGCAGAGACAATGAGCGTTGGCGGACGGGTCTCCGCGGCGGTCGCGGGACGCACCACGCCCGCCGAGACGCCGTAACGAGGAGTCCCCATGGCTCAGGTTTCCGTCAGCCCTTCCGGCGAAGCGTTCCCCATCCCCGCACAGCAGGAATACGCCCTCGAGTTCGCCCGGGTTGAGGCGCTCGTCCAGGCCGCCCGCGCCGAGGGCAAGGAGATCGTCGTCGTGATGGGTCTGGGCTTCGTGGGGGCCGTCATGGCCGCCATCGTCGCCGACACCACTGACAGGAAGACGGGCCAGCCCACCAAGTTCGTGATCGGCTGCCAGAGGCCCAGCACGCGAAGCTACTGGAAGACGCCGATGCTCAACCGGGGCGAGTCGCCCGTGAAAGCGGAGGACCCGGAGGTCGAGCCCATGATCGCCCGGTGCGTGCGGGACAAGAAGACGCTCACTGCCACCTACAACAGCCAGTGCCTCGAATTGGCCGATTGCGTCGTGGTGGACGTGCAGTGCGATTACAGCAAGAAGCACCTGGGCAACCTGCGGACCGGCGAGGCGGAAATGGGCGCGCTGGAGGACACGCTGCGGACAATCGGGCAGCACATCCGCCCGTCTTGCCTGGTGCTCATCGAAACCACCGTGGCGCCCGGGACCACCGAGTTCGTGGCCTACCCGATCCTCAAGAAGGCCTTCTCGGGGCGGGGGATCACCGACCCGCCGCTGCTGGCCCACAGCTTCGAGCGGGTCATGCCCGGAAAGGAATACGTCTCTTCCATCCGCGACTTCTGGCGGGTCTGCTCCGGCTGCAGTCCGGAGAGCCGCCGCCGCGTGGAACGGTTCCTCCGAGAGGTCCTCAACACCGAGCAGTTCCCCCTGACCGTGATGGACCGCCCGATCGAGTCGGAGACCACCAAGATCGTCGAGAATTCCTACCGGGCGACGATCCTGGCCTTCCTCAACGAGTGGTCCCTCTTCGCCGAGCGCAACGGCGTGGACCTCATCAAGGTGATCCAGGCGATCAAGATGCGCCCGACGCACAGCAACATCATCTTCCCGGGTCCGGGCATTGGCGGGTATTGCCTGCCCAAGGACGGCGGGCTGGGCTACTGGGCGTACAAGCACATCCTGGGCTTCGAGGACGGCGACGCCGTCTTCAAGATGTCCACCACCGCCATCGACATCAACGACACGCGCGCCCTGCACGCGGCCGAGCTGGTCCGCGACGCCCTGCGGAACATGGGGCGATACATCGCGGGCGCCGGCGTGCTGCTGTGCGGGGCCAGCTACCGCGAGGACGTGGGCGACACCCGCTACAGCGGCAGCGAACTGATCGTCCGCAAGCTCACCGAGATGGGGGCCGATCTCCGCGTTCACGACCCCTACGTGGACCACTGGTACGAGTTGGAGAGCCAGGACACCTACCCTGCCCCCGGGCACTCGTGGTCGCGCTTCTTCCGCAACCAGAAGGACATCGTCAACATCCGCGTCCAGAAAGACCTGGAACCGGCACTGAAGGGCGTCGAGGCGGTCGTGCTGGCCGTGCGACACAAGCCCTACCTCCAACTCGACCCGGACGAGGTGGTCGGGGCCGCCGGCGGGCCGGTGGCCGTCATCGACTGCTTCGGAATCCTCAGCGACGACCGCATCCGCCGCTACTTCGAGCTGGGCTGCGAGGTCAAGGCCCTCGGCCGCGGACACATCCAGCGGATCAAGGAAGAGGTGCGGGCGCGGCGGTCTTCTTCCTCAGGCAAAAAGGCAGGTAAAGCACGCCCATCAAGGCCAGCCCGAAAAACTCGAGGAAAATGAGATACCACGGCCAGGGCAGAAAGAAGAAGGGCGACGCTCCGGCCGGCCTTTCGCACAGGAACATGTAGTTGGCCCCCAGCGCCAGGTCGGCCAGGCCGATCGCGACCATGAGCACGTTGGAGGCCACGAACGCGCGGAGGACCGAGCCCCGGCCGGGCCGGCGCCCCATCGCCAGCGTCGCCAGCAGCACGCCCACCAAGATGCCCCCATGGGCGATGAAGTACTGGTAGTACAGGTAGTGCGGCGCGTCGACGATCAGGTTGGGTGTGAGCACCGCCTGGAGCGTTCCGCCCAGACCCCAGTAATACGTCAACTCGTAGACCAACTGGTTGTGGCGGATCATTTCCCAGGCGATCAGGAAGATGGCGATCCCGCACACGTGCAGCGGCAGCGAGTTCTGGAGGAAGTGCGTCAGGTCCACCTGCCCCAGCATGTAGACCCAGTACATGATCTCGTTGACGACCAGCACGCCGGCCAGCACCCACCCCGCCGCGCGGGTCAGGCGGGGCCGGCCCATCCGCCGCAGGCCCAGCGGCAGCAGCAGGCAGGCCGCCGCCACCGTCCACAGCGCCCACTGGTGCGACGGGCCCATGAACGGGAATCCCCCAGCCGGCGCAGGTTGCGGCTGAGTCGCGGGCGCCATTTCCGGCGCACCGGCCGCAAGCACCGCTCCTGCCGCCCATGTGATCATGTCCATGGCCAGCACGATAGGCGGGAAGGATTTCGGTTGTCAATCGTCAATCGCCAATTGATGATCAAGCCGGTGCGTTAAGCACGGCGACCCCCAACCAGAGGAGAATGCCATGGCTCGATCAGCGGTCGAGGTTGCCCGGCGTGGCGGTCTGACCCTGCTGCTCTGTCTGCTGCTGGTTGTGGTGGCCCGGGCCGCGGATCCGCCCAATCCCTTCGACGCCCCCGTCCTGAACGTTCGTCCGCGGATCTTCATCCGCAAGGACGCGTTCGAGGGCCTGACGGTTGCGAACCTCCGCGAGCGGGCGGGCTCGCCGGAGTTCGCGGTTGCTCGCGGCAAGTGGCGCGGCACGGCGAAGGGGCGGGCCCTCCTGTGGCTGATCGAGGGCAAGCAGGACGACCTCCAGGCCGCCATCGCGGGCCTGAAGAGAATGAAGGCCGAGGGCGGCTCGTGGTCCGATCGCGGGTTGGCGCTGATCGAGCTGGCGGCGACGTTCGACTGGCTGTGCGACCGGCTCGACGAGCCGACGCGGGCCCAGATAGTCGCCCGCATCGAGCAGGCCGCCGACGCCGGCGTGCAGCACATCCGCCGCGGGCAGGCGCCGTTCTACTACTCGCGCACGCCCGGCGCGCTGGCGGGCGTGGGCGTCGCGGGCTTAGCCTTGCACGGCCTGAGCGACAAGGCCAAGGGCTACCTCGACCTGGTCCGCACCTGGGGCGTCAACGATTTCTTCAAGGCCATGCAGTGGGTCGACGGGGCCGCCACCGGCGCCACCTACACCGTCTTCTACACCTACGTCGACATGCCCCAGCTTTGTGCGGCCTGGTGGTCGGCCACCGGGCAGAACCCCAACCCATGGATCCGTGCCAATCAGGGCGACTGGCTGGAGGGCATTGTCCGTTTCTACTTGTGGTCCATGCGCCCGGGCTTCGCCTTCTGCGACATCAACGACCAGTACCGCGATACCTACGCCTCGCACGACCAGTTCTGCCGCGGGCTGGACTCGGCCGGCTACGTCACCCGCAGCGGCTACGGACGGGCCTGGGCCCAGCGGTGGCTGGGCAAGCAGGGCTCGGCCCTCTACCACACGGAGTACGCGCACGACTTCATCTTTCGCGATCCGTCCATCGCGGAGCGCCCCTTGACCGAGCTGCCGACGGCGGCGCTGTTCGGGCGCGAGAGCTGCGGATACGGTTTCTTCCGCAGCCACTGGCCTGCTCCGGGCCAGCCGGACGGGGCCACGCACGTCTTCTTCCGCATGGGCGATCCGATGAACGTGCACGGGGGCGTGTCGGCGGGGGAGTTCCAGGTCTTCCGCTACGCGCCGCTGGCCTGGCGGAGCGGCAAGTACTCGTCGTACGACTCCCCGCCCGACCAGTACCACCGCAACGCCGTCTCGACCAACGTGGTCCTGTTCACCGACCCGTCCAAGCCCGGCGATCGCGGCGATCAGGAAACGCGACGCGGGCTCAAGAGCGACCACAAGACCTGGAACGATTGGCTGGAGATTCGCAAACGCTCCGGCCACGACGTTGCCGCCATCACCGATTGGCAGGTCGGCGCCGACCTCTCCCGCTGCCGCGGCGACCTGAGCAGGACCAATCCGACCCGCTGCAAGCAGTGGGTCCGCGAACTGGTGTGGCTGGGACGCAAGCACCTGGTCGTGTTGGACGTGGTGGAAACGGCCCGGCCGGACATCGTGCGGCGATGGCAACTCCACCTGCCCAGCCGCCCCGAGTTGGGCGAGCGTACGCTGAGCGTGACCAACCGCCCGCCGGACCGCAACTGGGCCCAGCCGCAGCTCAGGCCCAGGAACGAGCAGGCCCGCCTGTTTTGCCAGACACTCCTGCCGCGGGAATACACGTTGCTGCTCTACGCCGAGGGCAAGGCAGAAGGCTTCGACCCAGCCGGCAAGAGCAAGACCGCCCCAGCCTCAAACGAGCAGCACCTCAAGTTCGGCCGGGTCGTCGCCCAGATCGAGCCCGCCGCGACCGGCGCCCGGACGATCTTCCTCCACGTGCTCACCGCCTCTGACGCCGACGCGGCTAAGGCCCCGCAGACCGCCTGCCGCCTGGCCGCGCCCGGAAAGCTCATCGTCAGCGTCGATGGACAGACCGTCGAATTGGCCGTGCCCGACTGGGCCCGCGCCGACTGACCGCCGCTCAGGCCTGGCGTGGCACGGGCATCTTGCCCGTGTGTTCCACGGGCGTCCCGCCCGTGGCGCAGGGCCGGGACGGCCCTGCGACCTGCCTACCGGCCGGCAGGCGCAACGGGCGAGACGCCCATGCCACTTGGGATAGCCGATGGACAACCGCCGCTGCCTGCGGTAGCATCATTTCGTCACTCCCCGACGACGTCGGCGCGGGGGCTTTTCGCCAAAGGGTCAACATGATTTCACGCGTTCACGGGAGCATTCTCCAGGGCATTGACGCCATCGCCTGCGAGATCGAAGCCGACGTGGTCCAGACCAACGCCACCGAGCCCGAGATTCGACTGGTCGGCCTGGCCGACGCCTCCGTCCGCGAGTCCATCTCCCGCATTCAGTCGGCCCTGCGAAACAGCGGTTACCGCTGGCCCGGCCCGAAGGTTACGATCAACCTCGCCCCCGCCGACGTGCGAAAGGACTCGGCCGCCTTCGACCTGCCCATCGCGATAGCCGCCCTGGTCGCCGGCGGACAGGCCCAGAGCGACCTGCTGGACGAGTTCGTGATCGCCGGCGAACTCGCGCTGGACGGGCGGGTCCGGCCCATTCGCGGCGCGCTGGCCACGGCCATGATGGCCGTCGCGACGGGCCGACGCGGCGTCATCGTGCCCATCGACAACGCGCCCGAAGCGGCGGTCGTCGATGGCGTCGACGTGATCGGCGTGACTGCCCTGGCCGACGCCGTCGGCTTCCTCACGGGCCTGCTCGACATCGAGCCCACCACCGTGGACGTCAACACCGTCTTCGCGGTGGCGGGGAAGTACGACGTGGACTTCTCCGACGTTCGCGGGCAGGAGTCGGTCAAGCGGGCGCTCACGGTCGCCGCCGCCGGGCACCACAACATCCTCATGATCGGCCCGCCCGGCAGCGGAAAGACCATGCTGGCCAAGCGCATCCCGACCATCCTGCCCCCGCTGACGCCCGAGGAGAGCCTGGAGACCACCCGCATCTACTCCTCGCGCGGACTGCTGGCGCGGGGGCAGTCGCTGATGGCCACCCGGCCCGTCCGCACGCCTCACCATTCCAGTTCGTCGGCTGCACTGGTCGGTGGGGGGGTGGTGCCCCAGCCGGGCGAGATCTCGCTGGCCCACCACGGCGTGCTCTTCCTCGACGAGTTCCCCGAGTTCAACCGCACCACGCTGGAGATGATCCGCCAGCCGCTGGAGGACGGCTGCGTCACCATCCCCCGCGTGCACTCGACGATGAAGTTCCCCGCCGCCATCATGCTGGTGGCGGCCATGAACCCCTGCCCGTGCGGCTACGCCACCGACCCCAAGCGCCAGTGCAAGTGCGGCTCGTTCGTGATCGAACGCTACCTGGCCCGCGTGTCCGGGCCGCTGATCGACCGCATCGACATCCACGTCGAGGTGCCCCCCGTGAGCTGGAAGCAACTGCGGGCGGAGGGGCCGGCCGCCGAGGGCATGACCTCTCAGCAGATGCGCGACCTGGTCCAACGCGCCCGGGAGGTCCAGCGTCGGCGTTTCGGTAGCGTTAGCGTTCCTGCCCGCGATTCAGAAGACCAGGTCGTCTCTGGTGGCGGCGCGCCTGAGGGTGACTCCGTAGACGCGGTCTCCTCGCCGCCTTCGGTTTCCACCCCCGGCCCGGTCAACGTCCAGCGCGGCGGATTCCACCCTGGCCCCGCCGGCGAACCTGCGGCCCCCGCCCGCCCGGACTCGGCCGCCGTCGACATGCCCGCCTCGCTGCATCGCTCCGCGGGCACGATCACCAACGCCACCATGTCCAGCCGCCAGGTCCGCACGTACTGCAAGCTCGACGCCGCCGGAGAAGCCCTGCTCAAACAGGCGGTCACCGAACTGGGCCTCTCCGCCCGCGCGCACGACAAGGTCCTCCGCATCGCCCGCACCATCGCCGACCTCGAAGGCAGCGACCGCATCGAGTCTCACCACCTTGCCGAGGCCATCCAGTACCGCCGGCTGGATCGGAAGCTCTAGAGATCAGAATCGTGGCCCGGGGACGGCCGGGGGGGGCTTTTCGTACAGCGGAAAAGCACTTGCCGCCTCCGCGAGCAGTGGTACAATACTAGAGAAGGCCGAAAGCAGTGGTCGGCCGGAGGCTGCACAAGGCGTCTCAGTGTAACGGCGGTAGATACGCAATTCATTTTCTTGCCGTTGGTTCTATTCTGTGTTCCGGCGGGCGAGATGTATCGTGAGGACATGAAGAAGGAGACCTTACTGTGACACGTCATTTCTCTCGATGGACTCAGCTTGCCTTGGCGAGCGCGGTCCTGGTTGCCGCTTCATCTCTGTCCCAGGCGGGGCTGACGGGGTATTGGGCCCTGGACGAGGGGTCAGGCGTCACGGCCGTCAACCAGGCCGGCGGCACCAACGGCACGATCGCCAACGACGCCACCGGCGGCCTGGGCACCGGCGGCAACGCCTGGATCACCAACGACGCCTTCCGGGGAACCGTCTGCAGCGGCAACGGCAACGACACCGGCGGGGCGTACATCAGCGCCGGCTCCATGTCGCAGGCGGAGATGAACGGCGACTTTACCTGGGCCTTCTGGGCCAACCTGCAAGGCTCCGGAACCGGCGGCAACGACGTGGTCCTTGGCAACCGCTTCAACGGGCCGGGATGGTCCAAGTTCACCCCGTCCAACTTCGAGTGGCGGCCTTCGCCCAGTGGTGGCGGATCGACAGGGAACGTCGACATCGCGGACATGCCGCGGGACGCCGGCTGGCACCATTACGCCATTGTCAAGAGCGGGTCCAGCTTCCAGTACTACATCGACGGCGTTGCCGGCGCGTCGACCAGCTTCACGGGCACCTTTAACGGTGCGATTCCCTTCTTCATCGGCGGCGACTCGGGCGGCGAACGGCCGGCCGGCCGCTACTCCGAAGTGGCGACCTTCAACGAGGCCCTGACACAGACCCAGGTCCAGACCATTCGCAACGGCGATTTCACGGAGTTCGGTCTCGGTAGCGGGCCGGCGGCAGTCCACCTCGGCGCCCCCACTTACCAGGCGAGCAGCACGGGATTCACCGTGGCCAACAACGACCTGATCGAAGGACTTTCCGCCACGGTTACAGGCACTGCCCTCGGTGGGAACGAAGGCACCAGCTCGAACCCGGCCGTGTTGACCAACGGCACGTTCGGCCCGGCCGACATGAGCAGCCCTGGCGAAGTCGTCAGCATCTCGAACGACACGACGCTGACCTACCAACTCGACCTGGTGGCGTGGCCATACGGCTACGACATCACCGGGATCGACAGCTACTCCGGCTGGCGCGACGCGGGTCGCGACCGGCAGGCCTTCGTGGTCGAGGTGGCGTTGGTCGACGACTTGGCCACCTTCTTGCCATTGGCCGACGTGGTCTATAACCCCAGCGGGCTGAGCCCCAGCGACGCGGCTGTGTTCCTGACCGACCCCATGGGCGGCGCCTTGGCCCAGCACGTGGGCGCGATCCGGTTTGTCTTCGGCGCGCAGGAGAACGGCTACGCCGGCTACCGCGAACTGGACGTGTTCGGCGACATCACCATAGTCCCCGAGCCGGCCACGCTGGGCCTGTTGGCCGCCGCCTCGTGCGGCCTGGGCGGCTACCTGCGGAGGCGGCGCCGGACGGCCTGAGCCTTTCCGCGGACAATCCAGCCGCACCACAAGAGTTTGGGAAAACCCCGGAACTCGGGGATGTCCGGGTTTCGCTTGGAGGGGATGTTGTACCCACTCGCTGTCCCCTCACGGAACGGCCAAGCGGGGGCGTGAATCCGCCACTGTCGTTGGGCTGACATGAACCTGTCGCTTCCGTTGGGGTGGCACACAACAATCCCTCGCGTTGGGGTGCGCCGGTCTCAGTTCCGCGCGGGAGAAAATCTTCCGGATTTTGGTTGATTCGCCGCCCAATTCGGGTATTTCCTACGTGACTCATTCGCGGCCGGTGCCGCGCCAGAGGAGAGGCGAGCTATGTCAGAGCGCATGAAGGTCGAAGGATCGATGGTGGCCCTGGTGACCCCGTTTGCCGACGGGGCGGTGGACTATGACGCGCTGGGGCGGCTGATCGAGTTCCAGATCGCCAACGGCACGCAGGGGCTGGTCCCGTGCGGCACGACGGGCGAGTCGCCCACGCTCAGCCACGCCGAGCACGACAAGGTGATCGAGTTCACCGTCGAGAAGGCGGGCGGGCGCGTGCCGGTGATCGCGGGCACGGGCAGCAACTCGACCAGCGAGGCCCTGCGCCTGACCCGCCACGCCAAGGAGGCCGGCGCCGACGCCTGCCTGGTGGTCAATCCCTACTACAACAAGCCCACCCAGCAGGGCATGTACGAGCACGTGGCCGCCCTGGCCGGCGCGGAACTGCCCATCGTCCTGTACAACATCCCCGGCCGAACGGGCATCGAGATGAGCCCCGCCACTGTCGCCCGCCTGTACAACGACATCGAGTACGTGGTGGCCATCAAAGAGGCCACCGGCAAGTTGGACATGGCCAGCGAGATCGCGGCCTCCTGCGACATCACCATCCTCAGCGGCGACGACTCGCTCACGCTGCCCATCTGCGCGGTGGGCGGTTCGGGCGTGATCAGCGTGCTGGCCAACATCCTGCCCGCCGAGGTCCGCACGCTCTGCGACGCCATCACGGACTTCGACATGGCCGCCGCCTGCACGCAGCACCTGAAGCTCTTCCCGCTGTGCAAGGCGATGTTCGTGGAAACCAATCCCATCCCGATCAAGGCCTCGCTGGCCATGGCGGGGATGATCCGCAACGAGCTGCGCCTGCCCCTGACGCCTCTGTCGCAGAAGTGCCGCCCCGAACTGGCCCGCCTGCTCAAGGAGTTCGGTGTGGAGATTCAGGAGTAGTCGTTGGCGGGTTCTTGTTGAGCAAGGATGATCGAATGCTGAAGCCTGCCTGCCGGCAGCTTGCCTGCCGGTAGGCAGGGCAGGCCCACGGAAGACCCTCCGCCACGGCGGACAGGTCCGTGGGCTTTTGTGTCGTGTCTCTACATCCCCAATCCGCGTCCTCCCCTCAGGGGGCAGATTTGCAGTCGGCCCCTCATCCGGTCGTCGCCGCGGAGATCGGGACGGCGCCTTCGGCTGCCTGTCGGTAGATCTCGGCGTACTTGCGGACCATCTGCGTTGGGGTGTGGCGGGTGCGGAGGTGCTCCAGGGCCGAGGCGGCGATCGCGGATGCGGCGGCCTGGTCGTCCAGCAGACGACAGAGGGTGTCCGTGAGCTGTTCGCTGTCGCCCTGTGCGAAGAACAGGGCGGTCTGGTCCTGGACCAGGAAGTCGCTCGCCCCGGCGCCGCAGGCCAGCACGGGCACGCCGGCCGCCATCGCCAGCAGCGAGTTGATGTCGATGTCCCGCTCGACTACGGGCGAGATGTACAGATCGGCGGCCTTGAAGATGCCCGCCAACTGCGTGCCCGAGGGACGGTCCACGAACGTCAGGTCGTGGAGCAGCCCGAGTTTGCGGGCCCGGTCGCGGATGAGCCGTTCGTTGCGCCCGTTGCCGATGATGAAGAAGATGCTGTCGTACTTCCGCTTGCGGATTTCGGCGAAGCTGCGCAGGACGGCGTCAAAGGCGACCACGTCGTCCAACCGTCCACCGGCTGCGATCACCACGTGGTGTTGGGGATAGATGAAACAGGTAGGGTTTCGGACCTGGTAGACGCCCGGGCGGACCAGCCGGGTGTGGGCGTCGCTGGAGACGCGACGATCAAGCAGGTCGCGGCGGATGGTGTCGGAGGCGGCCAGCACCGACCAGGCGTTGTGCTCGGCGCGGGCCTGCCAGGCGCCGGCGTCGAGGGTGAAGCTGTTGACCAGGAAGGGCACGCCGAGCAGGGCGGCCAGGTCGTGGGCCAGATCGGCCACCGAGACCTCCAGGGCGTGGACCAGCTCGACCTTTCGCTTGCGGAGTTGTTCGGCCAGGTACTCCAGAGTGCGGTCGCGAAAGGCCCACCAGGGCGGTCGCCCAAAGGGCAGGATATCCACCGGCGGGCTGGGCAGCTCGCGGACGTCGGCCTGCTCGGGGCACAGGGCGACGACCTCCACCATCTCGTCCATCAGTCCGATAGCCAGCGGCTGGAGGACGCGCCCCAGGGCGCTGGGGGTGTCGGGCCCGGCCAGCCAGGCGGCCTTGACGCGCCGGGCCGGCGGACCAACGGCCTCGACCACCAGTTCCTCGTTAGCTTCCGCCTGGGGCGGCGAGGGATGCGGCGGGTCGGGGTCCTTTTGATTATCGGGGACTTGGCTCACGCCCGCATTCTACTCTGTCCGGCCGCCAAGTGAAAGAGTTCCTCCAGGCCGGCGCGTGCCGGCGAGGTCGTCGCGAGGCCGGACGCCGGGGCTACTGGTGGATCTCCACGACGTCGCGATCGCAGAGGGGCTCGGTGCGGTGGACCTGTTGACCGTCGAATCGTCCGTGCCCCCAGATGCGGGCGTACTTCATCTTCTCGGGCAGTTCGCGGTGAATCTCGCGGGCGAGATCTTCGACCGTAGAACCGGCCGGAAGGGTGAAGGGCTTGTCGTGGTCGGCGGGGCGGCCTGGCTCCTTGGTGTAGACGCGGACGACGGCCAGCAACTCCCACAAGCGCTGCTGAAGGGCGTCCAGCCCCTGGCCGGTGGTGCAACTCACGTCGAGCACGTCGAGCGTGCCTGCGTAGAGTTCCGCCAGGGCGGTCAGGTCGCCCGGGGCGGCCAGGTCCGCCTTGGCGGCGACGATGAGGGCGGGGTACTGGTTGGGATCGTCGTCGAGTTGGTCGCGCGGGGCGGAGCGGAGTTGGAGCCCGCGATGGGTCAGTGCGCGGAGGGTGCTGTCGGCTTGTTCGAGTCCGTTCCTGGCGTCGACGACGAGGGCGAGCACGTCGGCGAAGCGGATGGCGCCCATCAGGCCGGGCACGACGTGCTCCTCGGTCAGCGGCGGGGTGTCGACGACCTGGATCTGGACGTCCTGGTATTGCCACATGCCCGGTGCGGGAAGGGCGGTGGTAAATGGATAGTCGGCGACCTTGACTGGGGCGTTGGTGGTGGTGGCCAGCAGGAGGCTCTTGCCGCTGTTGGGAGGGCCGGTCAGGACGACCTGTCCGCAGCCGTTCTTGGGCACGTGAAACAGGTCGACGCTGCGGGTGGGCTTGCGCGCCTGGCTCTTGCGGAGTTGGCTGATGCGGCGCTTGAGATCGGCCTGCATTTTCTCGGTGCCCTTGTGCTTGGGCAGCAGGCTGAGCATTTCGCGTAGGGCCTCGATGCGTTCCTCATCGCTGCCGGCCTGGCGGTAGCGGAGTTCGGCGCGTTCGTAGTCGGGAGTCAGATTGGCAGGCATGGGCGTCGCCTCGCTGACAGCTTACGCGCTGAGCGGCCGCGGCGGCAAGGGGAAGACCGGCCTCGGGCGTTCTCGGCACGCAGCGCGAAAAGACCGGGGCGAGAATTTCCTGCATGAGCGATTTGCCGGGTTCAGAGGAAGATCGTAGTTTGTGGCTGGAGAGATTCCGGGAGCCCGGCGAAGCCGGGCCTGTACCGGCTGGCGTTGCGGCGAGAGCCGCCGGACGCTACGAGGGGCTGGCGCGGGCCGGAGGGACGCCGTCTGGCTGTGGAGGGGACACGAAGCAGCCGAGGCGGGGTTACGTCTGGCTCGTCGGGTTCTCGGGATCTCCCTGCCGGCCTGGCGGCGAGGCACTGCGAGGTGCTTCGCCGCCGGCCGGCGGAGGGACAGCCGCCCCCAGGCGGGTTGTTGTACGGACTCGCACCAGGATCGAGAACATGCCCTGGTGCCCGACGGCCAAACCGGACTTGCCGGTCCCTCCGCCACGGATCGACAGAACCGTCTGAACGAGACTCCCTTGCCGACGCCGCCTCGGACCAGCCAGCCGGGCGGCGTCTTGTTTTGCGCCGCGGCGGGGCGGACTCTGGCAGAAGCCCCGGCGGACTTATAGAATACCGGCATGGGCAAACGTGATTATTATGAGGTGCTGGGCGTCTCCCGCAGCGCGTCGGCCGACCAGATCCGCTCGGCCTATCGCAAACTGGCCCGCAAGTACCATCCGGATGTGAACAAAGCCGCCGACGCCGCCCAGAAGTTCAAGGAAGCGACCGAGGCCTACGAAGTCCTCAGCGATGCCGAGAAGCGGAAGATGTACGACCAGTTTGGTCACGCGGGAATGGGCGGCGGGTTCGGCGCGGGCGCCGGACCGTCCGCCGGGCGGGGCGGGCGAACCTACACGTGGACCGGCGGCGGTGGACAAGCGGGCGGTTTCCAGGGGTTCGAGGATCTCTTTGCAGGCCAGGGCGGGCACGGCTTCATGGGCATGAGCCTGGAGGAACTGATGGCCGCCCTGGGCGGCGGGGGGCGCGGCGGACGCCGGCGCACCCGCGAAACGCCCCGACCGGGCGGAATGGACGTGACGTACGACCTGGGGGTCGATTTCCTCCAGGCCGTCCACGGGACGACGGCGACGATTCGCTTGCAGCGGGGGGACGGGCCGTCAGAGACGATCAGCGTGAAGATTCCGGCGGGCGTGAAGGAAGGTTCGAAGATCCGCGTCCGGGGTAAGGGAGCCCAGGGCCCGGGCGGTGGCGGCGACCTGTATATCGTCGTCCATGTCCGCGAACACCCGTACTTCCGCCGCGAAGGCGACGACATCTACCTCGAGGTGCCCGTGAGCGTCACCGAGGCCTGCCTGGGCGCCAAGGTCGACGTGCCCACGCTCGAGGGAACCATGACCGTGACCGTGCCGCCCGGCACGGCCAGCCATCGCAAGCTCCGCCTCAAGGGCAAGGGCGTCAAGCCGCCCTCCGGCGAGGCGGGCGACCAGTACGTCGTGATCCGAATCGTGCCC
>Ga0209606_1001877_pt1 | contig 24788 bp, 17 predicted proteins | sample AD_UKC057_MetaG_FD_184412 | JGI IMG/M metagenome (GOLD analysis project Ga0209606, IMG submission 184412) | Active sludge microbial communities of municipal wastewater-treating anaerobic digesters from USA - AD_UKC057_MetaG (SPAdes) (version 2) | ecosystem: Engineered > Bioreactor > Anaerobic >...
AGAGTGGAGAAGAGGGAGGGGAGCCTCACCCCCGGCCTCCTCTCCAAGGATGGAGAGGGGGGAAGACCCCACCCCGGCCCTCCCCGTAAACGGGGAGGGAGAAGAGACCGCACTCCCTGAGCGCCTGTGCGAGAAAGGGGAGGAGCCTTACCCCGGGCCCCGTCTGCAAGCGTGGAGAGGGGGGGAGGGGAATAATTACACGAAGGGACGTTGAGATGGCTTTATCATCGAGAGAAAGAACATTGGCCGCTGTGACGGCGCTGGTGGTGGTTGTGGTGGCGCTGATTACGGGGGTTCGGGGACTACTGTCCTGGGCGGAAGGCTCCGGCGCTCACGATCTGGCATTTGGAACGGAAGGCTTGGGAGAGTTACTCGCGACGCTGGATAGGATCGACACCCTGGAAAAGACCAACCAGGAAATCAAGAAGAGCCTGGGAAATGAGAGAATAACCTGCATTGACGTGGGGAAGACGGCGGAGTTGCTGAGGATCATCAGCGAGGCAGGCGGGCGTTGCGGCATGAGAGTTACGAATTTCAATCCGACCCCCCGGCAGAAGTCCAAACCGTTTCCGTCGCTGGAAGTGCAGATTGCTTTTGAATGCCAATATGAACAGCTGGTGCGGTTTGTGGATCAGCTGGATCGGATCGAGATTCCGGTTTTCATCCAGGCTTTGCGTGTGAACTGCAAACAGCCGGGTCAACCCCAGTTAGCGGGAACGATGACAATCGTAACGTATGTGTATTCGTAAGGAAAAGCGAATGGAATCTATTGTGCGGTTTTTCAAATCGTTTTGGCAGCCGGTGATCCTGGCGGCGCTTTCGCTGATCCTGATGGCTCAGCTGATCGGGTGGGGATACGCGGCGCTGCAGATGCGAGGGATTGATCGACTGATCGCCGCCGCACAGGAAGAAACGAAACCTGCCGAAACAAGCGTGGAGAATCCTCGGCAGGATGCCCAGGCAGGAGATCCTGCCAATCCCGGAAATCGCGGCGATCCGGGCAATCGCGGAAGTCGCGGGAGTCGGGGAAATCCGGACGGTCCCGGAGGCCATGGAAATCCCGAACTCAAAGTCAGCGCAGATATTTTCTTTCGTCGGACAATCAACTATGAACTCTCGGCGATTTATAAAGACCAGGCGGTTATCAACGGTCAGGTAGTCAAAGCCGGGGAACGAATCGGGAATGCGACGCTGCAAGAAATCCGTCTGGCGAGCGTGCTGATCCATGAGGACGGCCAGCCGGCGCCCCGCGAGCTGGTCATGTTCCAGGGAGCCGGTGGAGGAGGTGGGCCGTCCATGGGTGGGCCACCACCGGGACGGGGATCAGCGCCCGCCATGGCGAGTACAGCCGGCGGACAGGCCCAGACGGCGCCGCAGGGACCGGCCGGAATGCCGATGCAAAGCGTGGGATCCCCGCAGAACCAGCGGAGGGAGTTCATTCAAAGTCTGCGAAACGGAACGTTCGATCCGGGTAATCTCACACCGGAACAGCGTCAACGATTCGAAGAAATGAGGCAGCGCCGTTTGGAAAGAAGAGGACAAAGGGGCGGAGAACCCGGCGAAGGACCTCGCTCCAGACAGGAATAATCATCTGCAGGAGAAATGCAACATGAAACGCAAGTCCCAAATAACGACTATTTATTCCATTCTGTGTCTGATGTTTGCGGTAGCTGTGCCCGCATGGGCGCAGGAGGGTTCCGAGGCTGCGCCTGCGGAACAATCGTCGAAAGGCGGCGGGCTGGCCAGTTTTCTTGCTGAGAGCATGCCTTCGCTGCTGAAAGCCAATAACGTTTTCTTTCCGTCTAAACCGGCGGAAACAAGACCGCCCGCCGGAGCTGTGGCCGGTCAACCACAAGAAGCGACCGACAACCTGTTCACCCTCAATTTCAATAATGCCGGAATTGACATGGTTCTGAAGTTCCTGAGTGACATGACCGGCAAGGTGGTTATGCGGGACGACCAGGTGCAGGGACAGATCACGCTGATGGTTCCCGACAAGATTTCCAAGGAAAAGGCGATGGAGTATATCGAGCAGGCGTTTGCTCTGAAAAAATTCACCATTGTGGAGACGGACAGCCTGCTTATTGTTCTGCCGACCAATGTCGCCGTTCAAAAAGGATTGCAGGTGAAATTCGGCGCCCCGGAAGAAGGGGAGATTTCACCGCGAATGCGGACGCAGATTATTCCCTTGCAGCACGCGAGCGCGGCCCAGCTGAAGGAAGATCTGAAGCCGCTCCTGTCGGACACCGCACAGGTAATCGCCGATACGCGAACGAATTCGCTCATTTTGACGGAATCGGGAACGAATATCGCGCGCCTGATGACTATCATTAAGGAACTGGACCGCGCCGAGGAAGGAAGCAAGCTGGTGACGCGGATTTTGCCGCTGAAATACACGGATGCGTCCCAGCTTTCCGTGGCCCTGGATCAGATGATGGCGCATCTCAATGCCAAACCGGCCCCACAAACTCCGGGCGCACCCCCCACTGCCACAGTCAGCCCAACCAAGATTCTGGCTGATCCGATCACAAACAGCCTGATCGTCTCCGGCCCGGAGAAGGATGTGGTCCAGATAGAAGATTTTGTCGCAAAGCTGGATGTCAGCGGAGCCAAGGGAATCGAGACGGCCACCATTCGGCTGAAACAGGCGCAAGCGCGGACTCTCGCGGACCAGATCATGCGAGTTCTGAAGCGGAGGAAAACATCGTTTCAGGAAACAATTGTGGTCGCCGACGACTGGACCAATTCGCTGATCGTGTCGGGGTACCCGGAAGATATCGAGACAGTCAAGCGCCTGGCGGCGCAACTGGATGAAACGAAGACAGCCGCAATGGAAACGCGAGTCTTCATGCTGAAAGAGTCGGATGCCACAGTCCTGTCGGAAAGCCTCAGCAGCATCCTGACGCGGACTGGGACCGGTCGAGGACGATCCTACTACGATTATTTTTCTCGTGGTGGGGGGGAGCAGACAGATGAGCCGCAGATCACTGTCGATACGCGGCTGAATGCGCTGATTATCAAGGCGAAAACGGAAGATTTTCCGATGATCGAACGACTGATTGAGGAACTTGACATCGCCTTGCCGGAATCCAAAGAGGAGCCGCGAATCTTCCCGCTGAAATATGCGGACGCGCGAGACGTTGCAGACCTGCTGAATGAGTTATTCAGCGACCGGGAGAGTTCCTACGGATTCTTTTTCTTCATGAGTCGCCAGCAGTCGATCAGCGGGCTGTCGGGTAAAGTGAAAGTGATCGCGGATCCGGGAACGAATTCGCTGGTGGTGATCGCCTCCAGTCCGAGGGGGTTCGATGTTGTGGAGAAAATGCTGGCGGACCTGGACCAGATCTCGCCCGAATTCGGATCGACGATTGTCATCCCGCTCAAACACGCCAACGCCGAAGAGCTGGCGACCAGCCTCACCAGCCTGTTCGAGGAAGACACTCGAAACCGGGGCGGCGATATTTACTGGTTCAAGACCGGAGGCGGTACGACGGAGCGCGAGATCAACAACATGATCGGGAATGTGCGGGTTATTGCGGATGTCCGCAGCAATTCGCTGATTGTGAGTACCCCCGTGCAAAACATGGACCCCATCCGACGGATTGTGGAAGAGTTGGATACTCCAACCTCTCAGGTCATGGTGGAGATTCTGATTGTGGAGTTGAGTTCCGACCAGGATCGGAACCTGGGGATTCAATGGGGCGGCGAGTCTGGAAGTGTGGGGGGGTATGCGGATTTTCGGTTTCAGGACCCGTTTCTGGTTCAGGAACAGCAGGATACCGGACACACGTTCCGTTCCACGACCCTGACGGGTACGCAATTTGAGGCTGTGCTGAATTTCCTTTCGAAGACAAGCAATACGAATGTGGTGGCCCGCCCGAATATCCTGGCGGCAAACAACAAAGAGGCCAGTGTGAATGTCGGAAAGGATATTCAGTATTTTACCTCGATTGAGGCCACCGAGACCGGCAGTCTGCAATCGACGGACTTTCGCTCGGTCGGCCTGACTCTGACCGTCAAACCGCAAGTGAATCAGAGTACTGTGAGCAATGCAACCGGGATTGTCACCATGGATATCACGGTGACAACGGGAGATCAGGCTCTCGATGTGGCGGGTTTGGCTGCCGGGTTACAGGCATTCAACAAGCGCGAGGTAAAAACAAACGTAACGGTGGAAAACGGCATGACTGTGGTGCTGTCCGGGGTGATCGACGAGGCTTGGACCGATTCCGAGCAGGGTGTTCCGGGTTTGAAGCACATTCCATTGCTGGGAAGAGCGTTTAAGAACAAGCGGAAAATCCAGACCAAGACGGAGCTGATTACGTTTATTACTCCCTGGATTCTCGATACCCGCGAGCAATTGCAACAGGTCACGAGCGGTCAGATGGATACCGAGTCCTATCAGTATTGGCTGGAGCACAAAGAGAAAGAAGAAGCGATCCAGAAGGTGCGGGAAGAACTCCGGCAGAATTCGAAATTCCAAACGGATAAGAAACGGCAGACCGAGGAGAAGGCGGAATGAGAAAGAGGATGACGGTGATACTCGCATTAGTCATGGGAGTGTTTCTCGGGTATGCAGCGCGCGATCTGCCGATTTCGGGGTATATTGCCCCGGGCGGAGACGGAAACGAGGTGGCTTCGGCAACCGCAACGGTTTCGGTATCCGGTCAACCGGCCGGTGTGGTGGGCGATGCGACTCCGCCTGAACCGCTTCCCGAAGTACATCCCTTCCCTTCCGCCGACATGTATCTCGATTACGTGCTGCCGGAACGGGCATTGATGCAGTGGAAGATTTGCGCACGCGACATCCGAGATAATACCGGCGAGGACAGTTTGTCTTCCCTGGCGAAACGGGATGCGCTGCGGAACCTGTTCGCCTCGCTGTCGCAGGGACCGGGACCGTCATTCGCACCGTTTATCGGAGAACTGGCTGCGCAGGCCGATACGATTCAAATCTTCCTGATGCCGACCGACGGGCAGCTTCCGACGCTGACTTTTTTTCTGGCGGCGTCCTGGCCCGAAGTGACTTACGCCGATGTGCGGAAATATCTTCGCGAGCCGATTCGCGCAGGCCTGGAGAACGGAAATCCTTATGGGAAACCCGCCGGAGAATTCGTTGTGGAGGGTGTGAGTTCGAATACGGGAAATGTCAGCTATGCGGTAACAGAGGGAATGGTATGGGTCTGCAACAGCCCGATTGTGCTGGAGCAGACGCTGACAACGCCCCCCCCGCCGAAACCGGAAACAGACCCGCCAACGAAGGAATTGCTGGGACACGTTCCGCAGGACGGGGTGACCGCCGTATTCAATCTGCGGGACCAGGGCGGGTCGGCAGGACCGGCGGGATTCCTCGCCCTGCTGAAACAGTGGGGTGTCGAACAACTTGCGGTCGGCTGGGGCGGCGAGGAACCGAGCCTTGTGGCGTATGGCAGATTCGGCCGAGCGCCCGAGTGGATCAATTCCTGGCCGAGTCTTGATGCCACCGATGTGCAGGCTCCATCGGCGGGCACTTTGCTCACCCTGGACCTCTCACTGCCGACAATTCCCGCCGCAACAGAGGAATTTCGAGGCAGATCGGATCGGGGACCGGATCGAATGCGGGAGGGCGGATTCGGCGATCGCCAGCAGATGGGAGGACGACACGGAGGATTTCGACCGGGAAGCCGGTTCGGACTTGACCGTCGCATTCCCATGATGATGCGGATGCTCCCGCCGGCGGAACAGTTCTCCTTGCGCATCGCGGCAGGAGAACAAGAGCCGGTTCTGTGGGCGGCTGTCTTTCGGGGCGATCCGCTGGTCATGACGGCATGGCTCGATACGTTCCTGAACTCATCGGGAGCCGAGACGGAAGATCTCGGCGACGGCGCAATCCGGGTTGCGCTGGGAGACGGAATGTACAGCAGGATTTGGGGGCTGAGCGAGGCCGTTCTGGTAGATAATGACGGGACATTGAATGTCTACTCGACCGAAGAAGCCTTGCGGTATCTCGCCGCGCCGACCGGAGGCAGCGGGCAGGTGGTTATGGAGACACAGTCCTCCGAGAGCAGCGATCCCCGACGGATGTGCATTCAGGTTTCGGCGGAGTTTCTGAAACGTTTAATTGAAGGGGAAATAGCAGATGTCGGCTCGGCTACTCCGAACGCAAAGGCAGTCGCCGACTTTCTCAGGATCCTGGCCGATTTGACGACGCCGGTCACAGCCGATCTTCGGATTACGGAAGAGGGAATGGAGTTGCATGTCGAGGCAAAGAACCATCTGGCTGCGGTGATCGGCCCGGCGTTTATTGCCTCGTCGCTGATGCGGAGAGGGATATGAGGTAGCGTCCAAACTGCCGACCATAGGGGGACACCCACGCCACAGCTACGCAACGCCTGATTGTCCGTCACGGGAGTTCCAGCATACGCGACAGGGCCAGGCGGGCATCGCGGACAATCACATCGGGAATTGTGATCGGTTTTCCATCGTCCAGATGTTCCAATGTACGCAGGAGATTCTTCGGACTGATCTTCCACATGTTCGGACAGACGGATCGTGCCAGAGGCAGGATTTCCTTATCGGGATACTCCTGCGCCAGCCGTCGCACCATGTTGATCTCGGTTCCGATAAAGATGATGCTGCCCGAAGGGGCCGCCCGGATATAGTGGATGATTTGTTCGGTTGAGCCGGTCGCATCGGAGAGAGCTACAGTTTCTTCCGGACATTCGGGATGCACGATGATTTTGCAGCCGGGTTTGGTCTGTCGCGCTCGTTGCACGAGGGGGGGCGTAAAATACGTGTGAACATGACAATAGCCGTTCCAGAGAATGACCCGCGAGTTTCGGATCTCCTCATCGGTATGATCCTTCCTCGGATCGGGGGCCAGCCAGTCCCAGAAGATGACCTGTTCGCGGGGGATGCCCAGCGCATTGGCGGTGTTCCGTCCGAGATGCCGGTCGGGGAAAAAGATCACTTTCTCCCGTCGCTCGAAAGCCCACTCGAATGCCTTGTCCGCATTGGATGAAGTGCAGGCTAATCCACCATTCCGGCCGCACATTGCCTTGATATCGGCGTCCGAGTTGACATAAGTAACCGGCGTGATCCGCCCCGGTCCCACGATGGCGGTGAGGTCCTCCCAGGCACGTTCCACCGTGTCGATATCGGCCATGTCTGCCATGGGGCAACCGGCCCGTCGATCCGGCAGATAGACTTTCTGATGCGGCTGCGCCAGAATTCTGGCGCTTTCCGCCATGAAATGCACACCGCAGAATACGATATACTCCGCCTCTTTCTGCTCGGAGGCCCGTTTGGATAGAAGGAAAGAGTCTCCCCGGAAGTCGGCCAATTCGACAATTTCATCGCGTTGATAGTGATGCCCCAGGATCACCAGGCGGTTGCCCAATTCCCGTTTGATCTCTCTGATTCGATCCAGGCACTGCTGCAAATCCGGATCTTCGGTGTGAATGGACTTCGACGATATCATGGATTACTCATTCCATTTCCACGGGACAGTTTATCACGGCAAGTGAATTCCGCTTATCACCGCAATTGTGTCAAGATCGGGACAGAGGATCAACCGCGAGGTCAATTTTCTATCGTTCCAGGCGTGGACGAATTGACCTGTTTTCGGGTATTCTATGCTGAATCGACGGATTCCCGATTAAGGACAAAGATACACGAAAACCGAATTTCGGAGGATACCTTCATGAACGAGCAAACCCAATCGATCTGCAATCATCTGTGTCGCTGCTGTATGACCACAGCCTGCCCGGATCGTGAGACGGACGGGTTTACACGGCGGGAGTTTCTGGCGGGCGTGGGCGTTGTGACTGCCGGAACGCTGGCCTTTTCCGCCATGCAGGCCCATGCGGGAACCGGAAAAGACCCGGAATGGACTCCGGCGATTATCGACCGGCCGCTGAAAGTGCAACCTTTATTGCTGAACGAGATTCCGAAACGTCGAGAGGCCACCAGCTGGCGTAACTGGGGGGGGCTACACACGGCGCAGGACGAGGCACAGGAAAAGGAACGCATCAGACAGGAATTGGACAAGATGGTTACGGAGGCCGATTTCCCGATTGAGATGCTCCCCCTGGAGACAGCCTCCAATCCCGAACAGGCGGCGAACGTGGCGAAAGGCGACCACGATGTGATGCTGATCTACGGAGCCAGTTGCGGAACCAATACAATGGAGGCCGCCGCAAATCCCGACAAATGGACCATCCTGTTCGTTCGGCATCGCTCCGGTCCCGTGTATCTATGGTACGAGACCGCCCACGACCGGTTTCTGCGAAAGACTGTAGACGAGTATGGCCAGCCGGGAATGGACGTGCAGGACGTGGTGGTGGACCGGTACGATGAAATCCTGTGGCGTTTGCGCGCACTGCATGGAATCAAGAACACCCTGGGCAAGCGGATTGTCGCCATCGGCGGTCCGAGCGGCTGGGGGAAAGGTGGACAACCTGCACCCGATTTTTCGAGGAATATCTTCAAATGGGAGATTATTGACGCTCCCTATCCCGATTTGGGCGAGCGCATCAAAAAAGCGCGAGCGAATGATGCCCTGGTCCGGCGCTGCCACCGTGAGGCCGAAAAATACATGAAAGGTCGCGGGGTTTCCGTCCATACGGGAGAGGATTTCATTCGAAATGCCTTCGTCTTGAACGAAGTGTTCAAGGAGTTGATGGTGGAGGCCCAAACGGACTCGATCACCGTCAACAATTGCATGGGAACCATCATGCCGATGTCGGAAACGACCGCCTGCCTGCCGCTGACCCTGCTGAACGACGCAGGATATACGGCCTTCTGCGAATCCGATTTTGTGGTGATTCCGTCCGGCGTGTTGCTGCATTACATTTCCGGGAAACCTGTTTTTCTGAACGACCCGACCTACCCGCACGACGGCGTGGTGACGCTGGCGCATTGCACCGCCCCAAGAAAGATGAATGGAAAGAACAACGAAGACGTGAAGATCTACACGCATTTCGAATCCGACTACGGGGCGGCTCCCAAGGTGGAAATGTCCAAGGGAGAGAAGATTACGGTCATCGATCCCGATTTTGCTTTCAAGCGCTGGATGGGATTTGAAGGGGAGATCATCGACGCGCCGTTCTATGACATCTGCCGGTCGCAAATCGACGTACAGATCAACGGCGATTGCGACACGGCCGTGCAGGAGATGCGCGGATTCCACTGGATGGTGTGTTATGGGAATTATCTGAAGGAAACCGGGTACGCGCTGAAGAAAGTGGGGATTGATTGGATGAATTTGAGTAAGGCCTGATTTCCTCACCCCCTGGCCCTCTCTGCAAGGAGTGAGAGGGGGGAATGGTATCCTTCCGGTGGAAGATGGAATCCAGGACTCGAACTCTGTCCACTCAGATCATCTGGATGGTCACAGCCGGCGATCCATCCGACTTGTTCATGGGAAAATCGAGATTGCGGATCTCTGCCCTGACCTTCCCAACTCCTGTTTGGTCCATCGGACCCTCAATGGGGCGCGAGCGAAGAGTCCCGCACACTCGCACCCCGGGTTTCACGATACCGAATAAGCCGTTCGTCTATTCAGTCTTTTTCGGCTTTATCGGTTTATGTCTATCGGGCAACGGAAGAGTGTATTTGCTTTCAACGTAAACAATGGCGCTGGCCGGGTCCTTTGCATACCAACCGTAGAAATTCGAGATATGATCGAGATCCACGCGGTACTGCCACGCCATCTGCCCGGCGCTAGTCGTCGCATCAGCGCCTTTAAGACCAGCGATGGCTGCAACAATACGGGATTTCTGCGCCTCAGAAACGTAGCCCTTGGTATCCAGTTCACTCAAAACCGCGATGGCTTTCATTACTCGGTATGATTCACGTCCGAGGAGATCCAGTTCCGTTCCCTGTTTCGACTCAAGATATTCAATAACAGGCTCCACACTCTTCGGACCCAAGGCAAGCAGCATTTCCAACACCGGCTGGTTGTGTATTTCTATCAACCGCAAAATCGGTCGGCGATCAACCTCCAGAGGGAAGTGAATACTGTTGACACGCGATTCACGGCTAATTTTGTCGGGATGTAGCTCAAAGTCAAGAAACCGCAGGAACGTCGGAACCAGCTCGGTAACACCGTAATCTCGGGCAATCCACACAATGGCCGCCAGGCGCATCGAAGGATGATCCGCCGGAAAAGGATGGCCGCCACGTTCGTCGTAGCAGTTCCCGCGCTGCGCAAATTTCTTTGGCAAACCCGCAACCGCAGAATCGAGAAGCGATGCAAGTTGAGTTTTTGCTTCATCCGAGATTACGCGGGGACCGGAGTCGGTTTTGTTCAATCCAACTTCCTGGAGAATGGCATCATAAGCCTGCTGAACAACTGTATCCAGTGAAGACTTGACATAAGTGTTCCAAATTACTTCGTCGCTCATTTCGTTCTTGTCGGACTGCGCGATGTCGGGTTGCGACCAAGCAGAATAACAAGGGAATAAGAAGAAAACAATCGCGGAAATAAGAACGAATTTTCTCATTGTCGTTTGACTTCCGGACATACCTGCATTTTCGCCATTCATGAATGGCGTATTTCCGGCCTCAGTGCGTCAGTAGACAGACCTTTCGTATTCGGCTGGAAACAAATCTCCACCTTCAGCGGTAGACGAAAGCCGAATCCGGGCCGTGTCTACACGCACACCGACCGCGCAAGGTGAAATCCCTCGCGCACTCTGTCACGCTGCCTTTGTGTTGCCTTGTTGCAGGGGGAAATAGTTATCTGTGCGGCAACCCTCTGCATATTCTTCGCTCCTCCTTTCAAATCCCAAATTAAAAACCTTACCACCATTCCAAGAATATCTTTATCCATTGCATCCGTCAAGCAATTTTTCAGATTTTTTTCATGCGGTAGTGGAGGAATTTCAAAAGTCTCACCCCGAACCTTTCCCAGAGCGAGTGGGAGACGTTCCCGAATAGGGATGTTCAGGATAGGATCGAGTTGCCCGAAGGGTTTGCGATCAGTCGCTGGATTCCGGCTTTCACCGGAATGACGATTGGAGAGAATGCCTGATGTCTGTACGGTTTCATTCCGGCGAAAGCCGGAATCCAGGCCGCAACCAAGACCGGTCTTATCTTGACGCTCTACACTGTGCAATGCTTATCTAAGCAGTTCATCCTTCGATTCTTAGGACTTATATATGTCAAAACCGGATCTGGTGATAGTCGGCTCGGTCGCTTTGGATTCCATACGGACTCCGCATGGGGAACGTTCCCGTGTACTGGGTGGGGCAGCGACCTATTCCGCCGTGGCCGCGTCTCTGCTGTGCAAACCCGGCATTGTCGCCGTGATCGGAAAGGATTTCCCGGAGGAACACCGGATCTTTCTGGAGCAGCGCGGGATTGACCTGGAAGGCCTGGATCGCAAAGCGGGCGAGACATTTCACTGGAAAGGCCGCTATGAAGGCGACATGAACGCGGCGATTACCGAGGACACCCAACTCGGTGTGTTCGCGGAGTTCTCCCCCACCATCCCGGAGTCTTACCGGGAGGCGGATTACCTGTTTCTGGGAAACATCCACCCGCAGTTGCAGCTCGATGTGCTGGACCAGATGAAACCGGGAGTGTTCGCCGCAGCGGATACGATGAACCTGTGGATCAACACCACGCACGATCTCTTGCAGAAAGTGATTCGTCGTGTACACCTGATGCTGCTCAACGATGCGGAGGCACGCGCAGTCTCCGGCAGATATAACCTGCTGAATGCGGCGGAGGAGATCCGCCGGATGGGACCCTCCATTGTGGTCATCAAGAAAGGCGAACACGGGGCGATGGTGTTTTCGGAGCGCGGGATTTCACTGATCCCCGCTGTGCCGCTCTCCACGGCGAAAGATCCGACCGGGGCTGGAGATACCTTTGCGGGAGGTATGATAGGATACCTGGCGAGATTCGGAATCGGGAACCGCGCGCAATTGGCCGGTGCGGCCCTGATGGGTGCGATTCTTGCCTCGTTTACGGTTGAAAACTTCAGCGTGACCGGCCTGGCAACAGCAACACCGCAAAGCATCGCCGACCGAAAGGGCCTTCTTCAGGCGGCAACGCAAATCGAGATGCAATCCCTGGCCTGACTGTTCCAATTCAACGCGGATTCCTGGTATGAGGAGACTTCCATGGCAGACAAGACTTCATTACGGGTGGGTGTGATCGGGCTGGGAACAGTCGGATCGGGACTGGTGCGGACCCTGCAACGCAATCGGGACCAGATTGTGCGAAACGCCGGAATGCCCGTTGATATTGTGGTGGTCGCCGATATCAATCCCGATGCCTTCAGTCGGGTGAACCTGACCGGGATCGAAACCACAAACGATGCCGGGCGGATCATTCACAACGAGCGAATTGACTGTGTTGTCGAGCTGATCGGGGGAACCGGCATTGCTAGAGACATCGTGCTGGATGCATTCCGCGCCGGGAAAGATGTTGTGACCGCCAACAAGGCGTTGCTGGCAACCCATGCCCAGGAAATCTTTCGTGCAGCCGAACAGTATGGTCGAAAAATCCATTTCGAGGGCGCAGTCGGCGGCGGCATTCCGATCATCCAGAGCCTGTACGGCGGACTTGGCGCAGCAACGGTCACACAAATTCACGCGATTATTAACGGCACGTGCAATTACATCCTGACCGCCATGGAGAAACAGGGTCGAAGTTTTCGGGATGTTCTCAAAGAGGCGCAAAAGCTGGGGTATGCCGAGGCGGACCCGACATTCGATATCGAGGGGCACGACTCGGGACACAAAATCGCGATCCTCGCATCCATTGCCTGCAACACCGCCATCGATTTCAAGGATGTCCATCTGGAAGGCATTCGCGATATTACGGTGGACGATATCAAGTTCGGCAAGGAATTGGGCTATACCCTGAAACTCCTGGCCATCGCAAAAGATTACCGGGACAGCATTGATGTTCGTGTGCATCCGACATTCATTCCGAATGAGAACCTGCTGGCCTCGGTGCACGGAGTCCACAATGCGGTATACACATGCGCGCCCGGCCTGGGAGCGGTAATGCTGTACGGTCGGGGGGCGGGAGATTTGCCCACCGGCAATGCCGTCGCAAGCGATCTCATTCAGGCCGCGCGAGACAAGGCCGCCCGTCAGCCGATCTCCTATCGGAATTTCTATGAAAAACGGAAACCGGTTCGAGATATGGCGGATATCGAAGGCTCGTATTACCTGCGGTGCATTGTTTCGGATCAGGCTGGAGTTCTCGCCACGATTTCTCACATTCTCGGTGAACACAACATCAGTGTTTCCTCTATGATACAAACGGAGGCTGGAAAGGACGGCGTTTGTCCGATAGTGTTCATGACGCATGAAGCCCGCGAGGGAAATGTCAAGAAAGCGCTGGAGAAGATCGCGAAGCAGGATGTTGTAAAAGCCAAACCGAAATTGATTCGGCTGGAGAGAATTGAAGAGATAACGCAGTTTTAATGTCCTGTACATCCCAGATCCTTACGGGGATTCCACGGACCTGTTCGGGTCGCAGAGGCCGGGATTATGAAAAACGCACGCGCGATCGAAATCTGTCGCCGTCTGAAAAAAGAATACCCGGATATTCGCTGTCCTCTTAATTATTCGACTCCCCTGGAGTTGCTGATTGCTTCGATTCTCTCCGCTCAGTGTACGGATGAGCGGGTGAATAAAGTTACTCCCGCCATTTTCAAGAAATATCGGACTGCAAAAGATTGGGCCAACGCTGACCCCGCTGTTCTTGAAGAGGAGATTAAATCCACCGGCTTCTATCGAAACAAGGCCAAGGCCATTCGGAACTGCTGCGCGGAAATCGCCGAGCGATTCGGCGGGGAACTTCCACAATCCATGGAAGATCTCACCAGCCTTCCGGGTGTCGGACGAAAGACGGCGAATCTCCTGCGCGGGTATATTTTCGGTCAGCCTTCGATTGTAGTCGATACGCATTGCATCCGTGTCAGCGGAAGGCTGGGCCTGACCACCCACAAAGACCCGGAGAAGATCGAGCAGGATTTGATTTCTTTGATTCCCTCGAAAGAGCGGACCGGCTTTTCGCATCGGCTGATTCATCATGGCCGGGTGGTTTGCCAGGCAAGAAAGCCGCGCTGTACAGGCTGCTGTCTTTTCGATCTCTGTCCTTTCCCCGAAAAGTAATTTCCCCTATTGTCATTTTGCCTTCAGCGCGTTCGAAAACAGCCCGGTGTGTTCCTGTCGGGTCGATTCGTTCGGATGTTTCACCATGCTTCAATCCCGGTTGTATATTCCCACTCGCCGTGAGACGCCGCATGATACGGAGTCACGCGGACAATCGCTGTTGATTCGCGCGGGATTCATACGGCAGTTGCCGTCAGGAGTCAGGGCCTATCTTCCCATGGGGCAGATGGCACTTCGGAGACTTTGCGAACTGGCGAGGAAAGAACTTCAGGCAGTTGGGGCCATGGAAGTCCATGTTCCGCACGGCGAATTTGAGGAAATGCTGATCTCGCTGGTCGGCGGGGATTTGCGCTCCTATCGTGACCTTCCGAAGGTCTTTTTCGCGCGTCGCTCTTTGGAGGATGGGGAGTTTTTGGAAGTGTGTGGGTTTGAATGCAGGACGGAAAGCGCCCCCATCCCGACCTTTTCCGTAGAAGATTCCCCCACCCCGACCCTCCCCGTAAACGGGGAGGGAGAAGAAATCCCCCCGTTTACGGGGGGATATAGGGGGGTATTGCTCCCACCCTTCCGCCGGATATTCCACCGTCTCGGCTTGACCGTTATCGAGACAGGAGGACAGGGAACTGCATGGGGATTTGTTGTGTGTTCCGAGCAGGGCGATGTGTTCGGGACATGCGCCGAGTGCGGATTCTCCATGCCCCTGGCAATGTTTCCGTTGACTGATTCGGAAATGAACAACCGGGAATCGTCCACCCTGGAGAAAGTGCATACACCGGGGATGACCAGGGTGGAGCAGGTGACGCAGTTCCTGGGGTGTTCCGCCAACCAGTTGATTAAGACGATGATTTTCCAGGCGGGAGAGGAATGCGTTGCGGTGTTGTTGAGAGGCGATCACACCGTATCCGAAGAGAAACTGAGCGCGTACCTGGGATACTCCGTGCAGCTGGCGACACCGGAGATGATCGAGCGTGTGACCGCCGCGCCGGTGGGATTTGCGGGGCCGGTGGGACTGGAAGGCATCCTGAAAATCGGCGACCGGTCGCTGAGAAACGCCGGGCCGTGCGTGACCGGCGCAAACGAAAGCGATTATCATTATCGCGGCGTGACCCTGGGGCGCGATTATGAGGTGGATCGCTGGGCAGACCTGCGTGTCGCTCAAGTGGGGGATGTATGCGGGCGGTGCGGCATTGGGCGAGTCCAGGGCTGGAATGGGATCGAGATCGCAAGAGGTGGGGCTGTTCCCCCAGAAGTGATTGAGCGATTGGAGGCCTGGTACATGGATGAGAATAGCCTGCGTCATCCGCTGAGGGTTGAACGGTTCAACGTGAATCTGAGCCGCCTGTTTCTTGCCCTTGCAGACCTCCATGCCGATGATCGCGGTGTGGTGTGGCCGATTGCAATTGCGCCCTTCGAAGTGCATGTTGTGGACCTGACACCATCGGATGAGGAGGTTCATCGGATTGCGTGTGAGTTGAGCGCGTGTCTGGAACAGCAGGGCTGGAGGGTGTTGCATGATGACCGCCCAAGCCGTCCGGGTGTGAAGTTCAAGGACGCCGACCTCTTGGGATTGCCCTACGCGGTTATTGTCGGCTCACGCTCTGTGCAAGAGGGGCTTGTGGAGGTAGAGCGCCGCACGGCACAGAAGAGGGAAAAGCTCCCTGTGAATGATGTTGCCGCGTTAATTCTCTCCTGGAGAAAAGAGGATCTCACTGAATAACAGAGTCGTTTCTTGGAGTGCGGGAGCGCAGCTCCCTGTGAATGATGTTGCCGCGTTAATTCTCTCCTGGAGAAAAGAGGATCTCACTGAATAACAGAGTCGTTTCTTGGAGTGCGGGAGCGCAGCTCCCGCCTTTACTATCGTTTTTTTAATTTGCACAAATGTTCATCTTGGCACATTCCTTGCCTCTTGAACAGTTCAACCGACATTTCAGGAGGAAATGAAGATGAACGAACGTCATGAACAAGAGGAAGATCGGTCCGAATGCCGACAGCCTGAGGAATGGGAGGCGATATTGAAAGATGTTACTGTCCCGCGCGATTACAGGGAAATCCCATTTGATCCCCAGATGCTGCCTTTCATCCAGGAACGCTATCAAATGCCGGAGCTGGTCAATATCGCCGACCGGGAGGAGGCGAACCTTGTGCTGGATCGAGATGTCGAGCGGCTTCGTCGCGCCATCGACCGGAAGTTGCATGGCCGAATGAAAATCTGCATGTTGCTGTCGGCGCTGACCGGTTGGTCGAACCGTCGGATTGCGGCGGTTCTGGGGTATTCCAAAGACACCGTGCGTCGGGATTTGGATGAGGGGGTAAAGATTCTCAAGACCTATTTTCGCGAATCGGAGGAACGGACGTTCCCCCGGTTCCATCGGTCTCGAAAGGTACTGCGTGCGGGGATTTTTCCGCTTGATACGGACCGGGAGCGCAGCGTGTTTCAGCAATTCGTCAATGACAATGTCATCCTGCACCTGGCGTACAGCGGCGGGGACGATTTCCGCGAGGCCATGGTGATTTATCTGCCGTCCGCTCCGGCAGAAAAATCAGGGGTCCAGCAATAGAAACACAGTATGCGAGGCGATCCGGCAGTGTTTTTCTTCCGATGGTGGGGGGATGGAGCGGACATGTCCGGGCCGCTACAGTCCGGCAGCGGTTTGTGCGGCTGGGAGGATGACCTCGTTCCACACGGGGTCATCCTCCGAGACACACCATGCGGAATCCTCTTTGAGATGGCCTAGGTTCCAAAACATCCAGGGGACTCGCGAGCGGTTGCAGATCTCGGTGACATACCGGTATGTCTTGATTTGTCCGTTGAAACGGGCCTTACGCTGAATGCCGAATTCCTCGACAACAAGTTGCTTGTGGAACGGCACGGTTACGGTTTTGGCATCTCGAATCCACTGCCTGAGATTGCCGCCGTAAAAGTGCAGTGTATAGACATCCGTATGCGGAATGTTTCCCAGATCGCGGAGATCGTCTCCCGTATTCACTCCGTAATATCGGCTGTGGCCGGCCGTCCCGATGGAAATCCGGGTATCGGGGTCCAGCGCAGCGATGGTGGCTGCGCACATTGTCAGCCAGGAGCGGACGGTTGCGACAGTCTCTTCCGGGCTGTGAGAATTATTGTTCTTGAGATTGATACCCGGTTCGTTCGCGATCTCCCATGCCCAGATCACATCATCCAGGTCTTTCCACATTACGCCGGAAGGCTGATGAACATGCAGAAGACACTGGCGGATTCGGTTCAGGTAAGCCCGCTTTGCCGCCGTGGATGTATAACATTCCCAGTCTCCGAACTCCAGGAAGTAATTCGTGGGGATTCCGAATGTCACAATCAGACGGATTCCGGCATGTCGGCATTCGGTAATGAGGCGATCAACCTTGTTGAATGCGTCTTGGTGAAAGAATCCAATGGGAGCCTCGAACGTGTACGGATCGGGGGGATCCTCCCACCAGACAAATTCCTCACGATGCCCAAGAATGATCCGAAGCACACGCAGCCCGGCATTCTGCATGGCCAGCAGTTGTTTTTGCCGTCGATGATCAGGCTGAAACCACAGCTGCGCCTGATTTGCGCCTCCCCAGACCCTCGGGAGCGGCTCAAATGGAACCGGCTTGAATGATAGGCGGTTCGGCAGTTCAAATGTACCTGCGGGGGGAACCTGCGCGATCTCCGTTGATTCGGTCACTCGATCCGATGGCGAGCGACAAGAAATCACCAGCAATGGAATGAAGACCATCCAGAGAGGGAAATATCTTTTCGTATCCATGCCGTTCCGCGGACGAGCGATTCATCCGGTCTGTCTGCGATTCGCGAGAGCGATGCGAGGTATGATAAGCAATTCCGCATGGGATTCCAAGCGGGAAGCGGAATAGGCAGGCACGATTCCTCCCCTGAAGATCGGGGGAGGTCAGATGGGGGTTGACTGCTCAGAAAGGCCGGATGGCAATTAACACGAAAAACAGCTCCTGTACCTCTGGAATCTCTACTATCCTGAACACAACCCCCCTTGTATTCCCCCCGATTTTCGGGGGGAAGCCTGGGCAGGCACGGAGGCCTGCCCCACCAGGTATTACAGGTATTACAGGTATTACAGGTATTGCGGGCATTAGGTGCATAAGGGCAATCCCCCGTGACTGCCCCAAGAGTTTATTTACTCCTCTGCTGTGCCTCGCCGGTCATCGGAACAAATCGAACGGGAAGGACACTCTCGATAGTTGTTCCGTCTTTTGTCTTTCGAATTTGAACCAATTCCTGCCGCATTACGCCTACGGGAATGACCAATACGCCCCCGACTTTCAATTGATCGATGAGAGGCTGCGGGATATGGTCCGGCGCGGCAGTTACCATGATTGCATCGAACGGAGCCGCCTCCGGCCATCCGCGATACCCATCCCCGCAGCGAACGTGAACGTTGGTGTATTTCATTTCTTTGAGCGTTTTTTCGGCGCGTTCGGCGAGAGACTCGACGATCTCGATCGTGTAAACCTCTTTGGCGAGTTCGGCCAGAATGGCGGCCTGGTACCCGGATCCGGTCCCGACTTCAAGCGCCCGTTCGGAACCGTCCAGCTCCATGAGATCGGTCATCAGGGCAACGATATATGGTTGGGAAATGGTCTGGCCTTCGCCGATAGGGAGCGGGTAATCCTCATACGCGAAAAGGCGTTCCTTTTCCGGCACGAATTCGTGTCGGGGCACGGTTCGCATCACATTCAGCAGTGTCGCATTACGAATGCCCCGTGCCGCGATCTGGTTTGTGACCATCTGCTCCCGCAGTTTTTTGAAATCGGGCGGCCCGGCATGGGAACGCTGACAGGCCATCACAAAGCCGATCAGCCCAACAAGCGCCACACCCCAGAAAATCAGCATCAATCGATCGTCGAATGAGTTATCGGAAGCCGTTGTCTGAAACATGATGGACCCCATTGAAACATTGATTCTGTCCCCATTTCAGTGTATCACATTTTGATCCAAAAGAATCCTTTGTTGTTTTAAGAAAGGCGAGACAGGGTCTCCATGAACAGTCGTGAACGAGTTTGGGCCGCGCTTTCCCATGAAGAAGGGGATCGCGTTCCGGTCGATTTCGGAGCCATGCCGTCGACCGGCATTATGGCGATGGCCTATGGTGAATTGCGCCGGTATTTAGGATACGGCAAGGGACGGGTTCGAGTTTACGATTTCAGCCAGCAGCTTGCCGAACCGGAACCGGAGATTCTGGAACGGTTCGGTGTCGATGTGGTCGATTTGCGCAACACCTCGATTCTCCCGGACAATCGGAAATGGATTCCATGGACTTTGCCGGACGGGCAGGAAGCGGAACGTCCAGCCGATGTGCTTGCTGAATCGGATGGGTGCGGAGGACACATTATCAAGGATTCCTTGGGGCAGGTCATCGCGCGAATGCCGAAAGGGTCGTTTTATTTTACCGGGCTTCAACCTGCACTGGGCGAGCCGCCGAAGCCGCTGGAAGAATACACTTTCTCGATTCTGGAAGATGACTACCTGGAGATGCTTCAGACCCGTGCCCAGTGGTTTCGCAAGAACACCGAGTACGCTGTGATGGCAGGATTCGGCGGAAGCATCCTGGAACTCTGTCAGGGACACCGGGGATGGGGCAATTTCATGATGGACTTGGCCGCCGATCCGGAATTTGCCGAGGCTTTGATGGACAAGGCGCTGGAGTCGCACCTTCGCAATCTGGAACGTTTTCTGGAGGCGGTGGGAGACACCATAGATGTGATCCAGATGGGCGATGATTTAGGTACTCAGCAGGGGCCACAGCTTTCCCCTGAGATGTATCATGAGATGATTTACCCCCGGCACAAACAGGTCTACCAATATGTCCATGCGCGCTCGAAAGCGGCGGTGTTTCTCCATTCCTGCGGCGGCATTCGCCCGCTGCTGCCGGACCTGATTGACGCGGGAGTTCAGGCATTGAACCCCGTACAGACCTCCGCCGCCGGGATGGACCCGGCGGAATTGAAAGCGCAGTATGGAAATCGGTTGACATTCTGGGGAGGCGGATGCGATACCCAGGCGATCCTGCCCCTTGGAACCCCGGAACAGATCGACGCGCATGTTCGGGAGCGAATTTCCATTTTTGCACCCGGGGGCGGATTTGTGTTCTGCCAGGTTCATAATGTCCAGGCGAAAACACCGCCACGGAATGTCGTAGCGATGTTTGAGGCAGTGGCCAAGTATCGGGACTATCCTGACGGATGGAAGCGAGAGGATTTGCGTGTTGCTCAGTAGGAGTGTCATCATTTCAGACCGGAGTAGTTCGTGGGGCTTTTCAATGAGATTTCCCCTTCGGTCGAAATGACAACGGAATCGTCATTCCGAGCATGACTCCGGTAGGGCCGGTGCTTGGGTGACGAAAGCCTTTCTTTGTCAGGCAGAGACGCCTGACCTACTGGTGGGACAGGCGTCTCTGCCTGTCGAAGGGGGAGCTTTCTCAGGAGGAGCAGCCCGGAGTCTGCGACGGGCTGCGACGTGGTGATCTCAGTACATGCGACCCCGGTTATGAATAAGTCATATTTCGGTGAACACGAATGGAAGTACATGTAAATCTGCGCATCAACGAACTTCGGGAAGCGGGGGACTGGCCTGGAGTGGAACAACTTTCACGAGACATCTTGAATCGGACGCCGGAGGATGTGTTCGCCTTGCGTGCATTCTCCCAGGCGCTGGAGCAGCAATCCAAAACCGATGAATTGCCGAAAATCTGGCGGAAGCTGGCCGACCTGGAGGATCGCCCCGGTCCCGTGGAGAAGGCGCTTGCCGCCCATTACCTCCAACAGGACAAGAAAGAATCGGCGGTGCAATGGTATCGGCGCGCATTGGAGTCGTTTGTGCGGGCGCGGGATGACTCGCAGATCGAAGAGATCTGGCTGGAACTCTGCGAGCTGGACCCCTCGGACCTGGAGTGGTTTTTGTCGATTTCAGACCGTGTTGCCGGGTCGCGACGGAAGGAGCAGGCCTCGATTCTCTTGCAGATGCTGGTTCCTTATTATGAGAAAAATGAGCAGTGGGAGGATGTGCTGACGATTCTTCGTCGCGCGGCGACGTTGACCCCGCAGGATATCGGTATCCGTGATAGCGTTATCAAGGCGCTGCGGGCACGTTACGCCGGCGCGGTTGCCCTTGAACATGTTCTCGACCACTGCGGAATGCGTCAGACCGGCTCCATTCTGGAATCCCTCCAGCAGGCCGAACGCCTCATCCCATATTCCGATGGAGAAGCCTGTTATCACCCCGATTGGGGTGTGGGATTGGTGAAGAAACTGGACCTGTTTTCGGAACGGGTCACCATCGACTTTGAGCGGAAAAAGAATCACGAAATCACGGTGGACCTGGCGCAGGAAATTCTGGAACCGCTGCATCACCGGGATATTCGAGCCGCCTGGGTACGCGAACCGGAGCGTGTGAGTCGGCTGGTTGAGGAAGACCCGGCGGAGATTGTCAGAATGGCGCTCATCCGCTGCGGGCGGAAAGCGACTGCCGGTGAGTTGAAACAACGCCTGTGCGGTTCGGTCATCCCCGAAAAAAAGTGGTCGCGATGGTGGGCAAGCGCAACCGCCGCAGTCAAGAAAGATCCGTTTATCAGCCTTTCGGGAAGTACCTCCAAAGCGTATATCCTTCGCAAAGAACCACGCAGCGCCGAAGAAGAATGGATGGAGAGTTTCGAGAAGAAACGGAATCCCATCGAGAAGATCGACCTGGTTCTGTCTTATCTTCGGAATACGAAGCCATCCAACTATTCCGTCGAGTTGCTGCGCCGTTTCTCTCTCATGCTTTTTGCGCTGGCAAAAGAACGTCGGAATCCCGCCGTTCGCCTGGAAATCTACCTGACCCTGGAAGACCTGAACCGATGCGAGCCTTCTATCGGCGGGCCGGCAGAGTCGACGTGGGATGAGATTCTGGCCGGTCCTTCCGAATCGGTGGACCTCCTGCTGCAACTGGCGTACCCGGATCACCAGTGGCGGATGTGGGAACGGCTGCGCGAGAGATATCCCGATGCGTGGAGGGAGATTTGCGGAACGCTGATACTTTCCCATCAATCCCTGATCCGTGATCGCCTGGCGGAATGGCTTCGGGCCGAACGCCATGAGGCTATTCTCTCCGACCTTGCGAAGAAAGTGGCTCTCGAACCACGGGAATACCCCGAAGCGTTTGCATGGTTCTCCGACCAGGTTTTATTGGGCAACCGGCAGGATGTTTCGATGGGGATTGATGCTCCTGTGCTGTTTGAACGATTGCTGATGCTGGTCGATTTCCTTAATGATCGCGCCAAGCGGGTAGAGAAAACCGAGGCGGCGATATTGCGGGCGTCCGCCGCACAGGTTCGCAGTGTGCTCAAGAAAGATGATTTCGCGATTCTCGACAAAATCCTTCCGAATATCGATCGTTCTGTGGCGTTGTCACTGTACAAGCGGGCCAACCTGAACAGCGGCCTGGATGTTGGAGCGCGCGAGAAAATCACCCGCCGGATTCTGGCGCGGTTTCCGGGATTGCTCGGCTCTCTGGAGACCGGGTCCGATGCGGCGGAGTTCCTCTGTACTTATCCGGCTTACGAAGCGCGCCGGAAGCGGTTGCAGCAGATCATCGAGCAGGAACTCCCGCGCGTGACCGATCAGATTGAGGAGGCCCGCAAACACGGCGACCTGAGCGAGAACGCCGAATATCACGCCGCGAAAGACAAGCAGAAAACCCTGTACGGAGAGGCAGCGGACCTGCGGGATCAACTCCAACTTGCGCGTCCCACAGACCTTTCCAGGATTGTGCCCGATGAAGTGAAATTCGGCGTGAAAGTGCGCATAACCAATTCCGAGGGTGAAGGGAAAGTGTACACCGTGCTGGGGCCGTGGGAGTCGATTCCCGAACAGGATATTTTATCTTATCAGGCCCCGTTTATGCGAGCATTCCTGGGCAAGAAAACAGGAGATATTGTAGAGATTGACCTGCCCAGTCGGAAAGGAATCTTTACCGTCCAGGAAATCGAACCCATTCCCGCCGAACTCTACTCGCTTCCGAATTGAGGCAAGGACATTTTCTCAGGAGCAATGCCCGTTCCGTCATCGCGAGGAGCAGCCCGGAGTCTGCGAAGGGCGGCGACGTGGCGATCTCACGTTTGTGCGCCCCAGCGACGACATTGCTACGCTTCGCTCCTGAGAAAGCTCGCCCATCGACAGGCAGGGACGCCTGTCCCACCAGTAGGCCAGGCGTCTCTGCCCGGCAAAGAAAGGTGGAAAGCACGCTTTCTTCACCCAATCACCGGCCCTGCCGGAGTCGCGCTCGCAATGACGGTATAGGTCAAGATACACCACGCTACAGGTTTGTATCTAACGGAGCCGCGCTGTCCAAACCGGAGCGGTCCAGCTGGAACGGCCCCACAGGAGGGGTGCTTTCCTCCGCAACGGCTAACTGCATGGCCGCCTGCTTGAACAGCGGCAGGCGCGCGCCCGCCTGGAAATGCAGACGAGTTATCACTCGCCCGTGCCGATAATCATATTCCACCATTTCGACTACCTGCCGACATAATGAATCGACTACCGGAAAGGGCGGATGATCGAACCGGACAGCATCCCCCGCTCTCGCATAAAAGAAACCGGCCATATCGAGAGCGCGTTGCGTTGCCGGTTGGGTAACCAGAGGCAGAATCGCGTTCTTGAGCAGTTCGGCATCGGCCTCCGAGGTGATCGCGCGGATATAGAGGTGTTTCGTCCGAAGCCCGAACGTGCGAATCGAATCCGGAGAAGTAAATGTTGTACGAAACTCCGCGCCGGAGGGTGGCGTTACGCCGCCATGGAGGACAAAGGCGTTTTTGATGTCGTCATCGGTTCGCCACAGGTTCAAGGTCATCAGGTCGGGATCGAATCGAACGCGATGATTCGGCGCGACTGTGCGCGAGCGATAGCGCAGAACCGAATCCCACGAAATATCCCACAGCGCATTGTGATCCAGGATCGCAAGCAGGCTTATGACATCGAACAGACCCGTGTTGACAAAACCGAGGCGGTCGATGATCCGAGGCGACTCTGTTTCCACGGAGTAACCCAGGTGGGGTACAGGTGTACGACTCAGGATATCTATCAGAATATCGGTGATCGACTGATTCTCATAAACAGCGGTGACGGAATGCGGAAAGAGACGCGGCGGCTCCCGTTTGGCGAGGATGGTCAGCGGCGCTTCTACAGAATCCAACCGGATATGGCTAACCTGTCCGCGAAACACAAGAATCCGATTGATGAACACCTCGATTTGTCTACCGAAGTCCAGCGGAACATCCAGGTCCTCGCGATGCAGTTCAATCCACGCCTTTGCGGTCATCTGGCGGAAAGGGGATCTCACCAGGACACTTCGGGGATTGAATACCCGTGCGGCGAGTGTGCCGGAATCGCCGTAGATTCGCACTTCAATGTCGCAGGATGGTGCGGGAATGGGGTTGCGATCCGAATTTGCCATGGTTCCGGTCCGGTGTAAGAGGGTTCTAATTTTAATGGAAGTGGATCAGAATCGGCGAATTTTGGCGTGCGTTGCGAAGAGATTTCCCCCTTCGGGCTAACCCGCATTTCTCACAAGCCTCTCGGGAGAGGGGTGAGGCCGGTTGGATATCGCGAGAATAATCGCGGCGAGTGGTTTCTTGAAGAGATGAGACCATGCGAGTCAGG
>Ga0209606_1001879_pt1 | contig 24779 bp, 14 predicted proteins | sample AD_UKC057_MetaG_FD_184412 | JGI IMG/M metagenome (GOLD analysis project Ga0209606, IMG submission 184412) | Active sludge microbial communities of municipal wastewater-treating anaerobic digesters from USA - AD_UKC057_MetaG (SPAdes) (version 2) | ecosystem: Engineered > Bioreactor > Anaerobic >...
CTTCAACGCCCTCCCCGGCACCTTCTCGCCGGACATGTGGGCGCACCAGTATGTGCAGCAGGCGAACCAGGTGGTCTGCCGGGTTTCGGAGGACCGGGTCTACACGAATAACGGTCCAGACGCAAATATTTTCGGACTCGAACCGAACTACGGCTGCTGCACGGCCAACATGCACCAGGGCTGGCCCAAGTTCGCCGCCCACCTCTGGATGCGCCTCCCGCCAAAAGCGTTGGGCATGCCGGTCGGACTTGCAGCCGTCGCCTACGCGCCCTGCCGGCTCAACACGGAGGTGAACGGGAAGCCCGTGCGCGTGCGCGTGGAGACCGACTATCCCTTCCGGGACACGGTGCGGGTAACCGTTACGGGCGACGGGGAGTTTCCGGTCGCCTTCCGCGTCCCTGGCTGGACTCAGAATGCTACCCTGCAAATCGGTGACGAAGCGGCGGTGTCCGTCACTCCTGGAACATTTCATACCCTCAGCCGCACATGGCAGGGGGATACCGTTGTTACATTGCGCTTCCCTATGCCTGTCGAGGTCGAGCGCCGTTTCAATGACAGTGCCGCCGTGTCCCGGGGCCCTCTCGTCTATTCGTTGCGCATCGGCGCGGAGTGGAAACCCCTGCGCGGTGAGGCGCCGCACAATGACTTTGAAGTGTTGCCGACAACGCCCTGGAATTACGCGTTGGAACTGGATGCCGCCAAGCCGGAAGCCTCGTTCCGGTTTGAAGAAGCGCCTATCGGCGCCAACCCCTTCGATCCCGCCACGCCGCCCCTGCGCGCGTATGTAAAAGGAAAACTACTTCCAGGATGGGACATCGAACACAACGCAGCCGCGCCGCCGCCGCAAAGTCCGGTTACTTCCACGGAACCCGTTACAGAACTCGAACTCATCCCTTACGGCTGTGCAAAACTGCGCATCACGGAGTTTCCCGTGCTAGATCAGTAAAACTCAATACCACATTTTTTTGCTCACCATCCGGCAGGCGCCCTACCAGGCGACGCGGCCTCCAGTCACGACTGGGATAAAGCGGCTTTTTATAGGATGTACTGGTTCAGGTCCTGGCGTTCGACAATGCCCGCGAGGTGTTCTTCGATAAACTCGGGGGTAATGATGATTTCTTCGCCCTGACGTTCAGAGGCGGTGAAAGCCACGTTCTCCAGCAGGTATTCCATGATGGTGTGGAGGCGCCGCGCGCCGATGTCTTCCGATTCGGTGTTCACGCGTTCGCAGATTTCGGCGATCTTCGCCACGGCCTGCTCTTCAAAGACCAGTGACACGCCTTCGGTTTCCAGCATCATCTGGTATTGCCTGACGAGCGAGCATTCCGTTTCGGTCAAGATGCGTATGAAGTCGCCCGTGTGCAGGCTGTCCAGTTCCACCCGTATGGGGAAGCGTCCCTGCAGTTCCGGGATCAGGTCGGATATTTTGGCGTTGTGGAACGCGCCGGCGGCGATGAAGAGGATATGGTCGGTCCGCACCGACCCGTACTTGGTAATGACCGTACTCCCTTCCACGATGGGCAGAATATCGCGCTGCACCCCTTCCCGGGAAACGTCGGGACCGTGTCCGCTGTAACCGCCGCGCCCGGCGATCTTGTCAATTTCATCGAGAAAAACAATGCCGCTGCTTTCCACGCGTTCAATGGCGCGCCGGGCCGCCAGATCCATGTCAATCATTTCATGCAACGCCTCTTGCAGCAGGATTTCGCGGGCCTCCGAGACCTTGACCTTTTTGTTCTTTTGTTTCCGGGGCGACATGTGGCTGAACATGTCCTGCAAGTTCAAGCCCATCTCTTCCATGCCACTTGCCGCAAAGACCTGCAGCATGGCGTTCTGATTGGATTCGGATACGGTCAATTCCACCTCGCGGTCGTCCAGTTCCCCCGAGGCCAGTTTTCTGGCGATAAGTTGGCGCGCTTTTTCTTCGGCCGCCTGTCCCGGTTCGATGGCGGGCTCGTCGCCGGCACCCGGGTCCATGGGATTGAATTCCGCCCGCTTTTCCTTCATGCGGCGCGGGGGAAGCAGAAGGTCCAACAGGCGACGTTCCGCCTGTTCGCGGGCCTTTTCTTCACATTCCGCGCGCAGTTCCTCCCGGGCCATTTTGACGGCGACCTCGGTGAGTTCACGAATCATGGATTCACAGTCACGGCCCACGTAGCCCACCTCCGTGAATTTGCTGGCTTCCACCTTGACAAAGGGGGCATCGGCCATTTTGGACAGCCGGCGCGCGATTTCCGTTTTGCCGACGCCGGTGGACCCAATCATGATGATGTTCTTGGGAATGACTTCGTCCCGGATGTCTTCGGGCAGTTGTAACCGCCGCCACCGGTTGCGCAGGGCGATAGCCACCTTCCGCTTGGCCTTGTCCTGTCCGATAATGTATTTGTCCAGTTCCCGGACAATCTCCTTGGGCGTTAAATGCTGCATGAAATGATCCTCTTGTTGCGCTAGGGTTTTCCCCGACAGGTTTCTGTGCTCCCTTGCCGGTATTATAGCCAGTGCTTGCGCCGGAAATAAATCAGCATGGCCACGGCAACCGCCATGCATATTCCCAGGATCACCGGGTAAGCCCATGGCAGCTGCAATTCGGGCATATTGACAAAATTCATGCCATAAATGCCCGTAATGAAGGAAAGCGGTATAAAGATGGTAGCGATAATCGTCAGGACTTTCATCACCTCATTCATGCGGTTGCTGAGACTGGACAGGTATACGTCCAGCAGACCGGAGGTGGTGTCTCGAAAACTCTCCACGGTATCCATGATGGCGATGGTATGGTCGTACAGGTCGCGCAGGTAGGGGGTTGTGGCGGCCTTTATCAGGGGGTGTTCCTCCCGCAGCAGCAGGGTGATTTCTTCGCGCAGGGGCCACACCGCCCTGCGCAGGGACAACAGTTCCCGCTTTACCCCCTGGAGCAGGGGCACCAGGCCGGGTTCCGGATGCTGCAGCGCCCGTTCCTCCAACTGCTCGATTTCTTCGCCCACATCTTCCAGACAGAGGAAATAGTTGTCAATAATGATGTCTATGATGGAATAAAACAGAAAGTCCGCCCCCTCATGACGTATCTTGCCTTTTGACTTTTCAATGCGCTGCCGTAAGGGTTCCAGTACGTCGCCGGGGCGTTCCTGAAAGGTAATGACCATATCGCGAAGCAGCACCAGACTGACTTGTTCAACATCAAGTTTTTTATGTTCCGCATCATACCGTATCATCTTCAGGACGAAGTACACATAACCATCGAAAAAGTCCGCCTTGGTCCGCTGGTGCGTATTTAAGATATCTTCCAGGGTCAGGGAATGGATGCCGTAGGCGCCGCCAATCGCTTCAAGCAGACCGGTGTCCTGCAAACCGTTGACGTCCAGCCAGGTCACGGAACCCGGCCGGACAAGGGCGCTCGGCTCCGCCGAGGTAGTAACCGTCCTGCGTTCAAACCGGTCGGCATCGTAAGTAATGACGGAAAGTTGCACCCCGGTTTCGCTGGCTTTACCCAAATGGATCAGCGACCCCGGAGGAAGGGCGACTTTTTTCGCGTAGGAATTGTTACGTTTTTGGGACATGGAGCGGGAACCTTTCGGGTGAAGACCGTACGGAAAAGAGTATACCATGGTGTCTGTTATGGAACCTACAGCCCGCTCTTGCACCGCGCGGAGATGACTGTCTTAAAAAAGCGGCTCATATTGGCCCGGACAGTTTGTGTAAAATAAGGCGTCGGGTATTGTTTCAGAACAGGTAACCATCAGGAGGAGCATCCATGGCACAGGAATACCGTCCCTGCAAGTGCAAGGCAATTGATCCGCAGGCAACTGAAATAGCGCGGCGCGCGTTTTTAAAGCGGGTGCTGGCGGCGGGCGCGGCCGGCACCCTGCTATCCTGTTTCGGGTCCGCGGAGATCGAGGCCTTGTACGCCGCGGGCAAGGGGTTAGATGCCGCCGCCGTGGGAAAAGCGCTGGAAGAATGGACCCGTCAGCTTCGGGAACTTGGCGCAACGCACGTTTACCGGGAAGCCGCTCTGGAACATATCGCCTTCCCCCTCGGCGGTATTGGCGCGGGCCAGGTCTATCTCACGGGACGCGGCCGGCTGACCTCCTGGCAGGTCCAGAATAATTTCCGGCACGACCTGAAGGCGCCCGGCGGGCTCTTCGCCGTACGTGCCGTCCCAGCGGAAGGCGTTGCGGCGACACGATGGCTCCATGAGAACCCGGACGACCCGGATGCGGTCAAGGCCATTGAGGCGGAATGTGAATACCCCTTTTGCCGCCTCCGTTACCTGGATGCAGCGCTGCCCATCACCGTGCAACTCGATGCCTGGTCCCCCTTTGAACCGCTCAACGCCAAGGATTCCGGCCTGCCGGCAGCCCTTTTCACCTTCACCCTGGGCAACCCGGGAAACCTGCCGGTGGAGGCGGCCTTACTGGTTTCCATGCAGAACAAGATCGGATGGGACGGTTACAGTGAACTCAGGGACGAGGGGTTGTCCTTCCCGGACTACCTGGGCAATGAGAACCACTTTGAACGGGACGGTGACGCCGCACGGCTTCATTTCTGTACCGGAACCGGCGACATGCCCCGGCTGGGCAAACCCTGTTCGTTCTTCGCCCCTGATTTGCGCACCGCCCAGTTGATGCGCTATTGCGAGCAAACGCGTGTCTACCTGGAATTCAAAGATATTGAAGGGGCGGAGGACACACAGGTATTCTGGCTGGGGCCGGGAGCGGCCTGTCCCGTGGATGCGGAACAGAAGGCGCTGCTTGAACGCGTGGCCGGAGGCGCGGGCCTGGTTCTTGCCGACAGCGGAGACGGTATCCTGCCCTATCTGGGTTCCTCCGGGGAAGGCTCCAAAGACATGGAGGTCTTTGAAGATTTCGAATCGGGCGGCTACGGGAACTGGCAGATTACCGGCGACTGTTTCGGCGCGGCGCCGACCACGGGAACGCTGTCCGCGCAGCAGCCCGTCGAAGGGTACCGGGGACAGTTTCTGGCCAATACCTTTTACAACGGCGACGCCACCACGGGCAAGGCGGTTTCTCGGTCTTTTGTAATTACCCGCAACTACATTCACTTCTTAATCGGCGGTGGAAAACATCCCGAGAAAACCTGCATTAATCTCGTTATTGACGGGCAACCCGTCCGCACCGCCACAGGACGCAACGAGGAACGCCTGCTCGCCGAGCACTGGAACGTTTCCGAGTTCCGGGGCAGGGAAGCCTTACTGGAAATCGTTGACACCGCGCAAGACGGATGGGGGCATATCAACATCGATCATATTGTATTCAGCGACTCCGCACTGACCCTGTTTCTGGACCCTGCGCTGCTGGAACGCTACCGCGAGGCGCTTCCTTTCCAGTTTTCAACGGCTGAACGGGTCAGCGTACCCGCCACAGCGCGCCTGACCGTGGAGGCCGATGCGGGCGCGCTGCCTGGTTCACTGCCCTTGGTTTCAGAACACCTGCACTTCAAGGATTTCCAATTAAAACCCGGCGCCCGGGTGCTGGCCGAGGCGGAAGACGGCGCACCCCTGGTTATCTCGGGCCTCTTCGGCGAGGGACGGGTTGTCGTCTGCAACGGTCTATACGCCCGCACATTGCCGACACAGGAAGCGCGGCGCCTGGCGGGCGCTCTGGTCGCGTTGGCGCGCGACGCGGACTACCGTCCGCAAACCGGGTGGAGCGAAGATGCCCTTCCCTACGGCACCATGGCCTTGTGCGCCACCGGCGGGGACGGGCCGCAGGCGGTTGCCGCCCTGCCGCAATGGGAAGACCAAAACGCCCTGTGGAAAGGCTTTTCCGAACAGGGCACCTTCGAAGGCCTATCCTCCCCGGAAGGGCCTGCCTCCCCGGGACGCACCTGGAATGGCGCACTGACCGCAAAGGTCAGCCTGCGCCCCGGAGAAACCAAAACCGTCACCTTCCTCCTGGCATGGCATTTCCCGAACCGCATGCGGGACCACCGCTATATCGCGGGTCCCCCGCCGTTGGTGCACGACTACCGACTCGGCAACAGGTATAACAACTGGTTCGCGAACGCCGGGGAAGTCGCCGATTACACCCTGGAAAATCTGGCACGACTGGAAAAGGCGGCGCGTGCGTTTCATGACGCGTTTTACGCCACCACGTTGCCCCGCTGGCTCCTGGACGCGATGAGCGCCAACATAGCGAACCTGCGTTCCCCGTTGTATATGTGGCTTGAAGACGGGACTGTGGCCGCTTACGAGGGAACGGACTGCTGCTGTCCCATGAACTGCACCCATGTGTTCAATTACGTCATGACCCCCGCGTTTCTTTTCCCCGACCTGGAACGGAACGTACGCGAGACGGACCTGCTGGTGCAGATGCATCCCAAGGATCATTATATCCCCCACCGCACCGTGCTGCCCCTGTCCGCGCCCCGGCTGGGCGACGCGATTGGCGGCCCCCACCACCCCGCGCTGGACGGCGAACTCGGCACGATTCTGAAAACATGCCGCGAGTGGCGTCAGAGCGGCGACACGGCCTGGCTTGAAAAACTGTGGCCGGCGGTTAAAACCCACCTGCAATATATCATGGCTACCCATGACCCGGACGGTACCGGTGTTATCCGGGGAGAACAGCCCAACACCTACGACACGCACCTCTACGGCAGCAATACGTTTATCGGCACCCTGTACCTGGCCGCGCTGCTGGCTGCGGAACGGATGGCAAAAGCCATGGAGGATGCTGAATTCGCGGAACAATGCCGCCAGCGGTATGAAACAGGCCGCGCGGGATATGATGCCGCCTGCTGGGACGGTGAGTACTATTACAACGTCTATGACGCGCCCGAATCCAAAGACAGGGACTATAACCGTTCCAACTGCTGGGGTCCGGGCTGTCATGCCGACCAACTATTGGGACAGTGGTGGGCGAACCTCCTCGGTCTGGGCCCCCTGCTGCCCGAGGATCATACCACCCGGGCACTGGAGAGTATTTACAAATACTGCTGGCGCGGACGGCTGGACCTGCCCGAACACAAACAGCGGGTATTTGCCCATCCCTGGGAGCGGGGCCTCCTCAACTGCGCGTGGCCCAAGGGCGGGCGGCCTGAGCATCCTATCCTGTACTGCGATGAAGTCTGGACCGGCATCGAATACGAAGTCGCGGCGTTGCTATTCCAGAACAATAAAGCGGAACAGGCGCTCCAGGTCATCAGGGCAGCACGGGACCGGTATACCGGCGTACAGCGCAATCCCCTCTCTGAAGTGGAATGCGGGGACCATTACGCCCGGGCCATGTCCTCGTGGTCGCTGCTGTTCGCCGCCGCAGGACTCGAATACGACGCGCCGGACAAGCGTATTATCTTTGCGCCCAGGTTCCGGCCTGAAAACTTTACGACCTTTCTGACCTGTGCACAAGGCTGGGGCGTCATCAGCCAGGTACGCGGCGAAAACAGCACTTCCATCTCTGTACGCCTGGAGGCGGGTACTGTTGAACTCGGCAACCTGCGCCTGGTCCATGACGGCAACGCCGTGCCGGCGGTATCGGTGAACCGGCAGAGCGCCGTACAGGCAGCCGCCGACGGTAAGGGATGGATGGACGTCCTTTTTGCCCCGCCCGCTACCATAACGGAATCGGAACCCTTAACGTTGGAAATCACCTTCACGGCCTGACCGCGAATCCCGCACCGGACATAGCGCGGGCGCAGCCCGAAGGCTGCGCCCGTCATAGTAGTCGCCCGAATGTTCGTCCTCCGGTCCGATGAGGCGGGCAGGGGGACGCTGCGATTAAAAGGAGATGCGCCTGCCGGTTCGGGCGCTTTCATAGCACGCGGCCAGCACCACCTGGCTCCAGCGGCCGTCTTCACCGCTGACCGGTGGCGGTGTGCCGTCCAGAATCGCCTGTGAAAAGGCTTCGATTTCCGCCCGGTACATATTTACCGGCGGCGGGTTTAAAAGGATACCTCCATCAGCACCGCGGACCTGGTCCGCCGCATAGGCGCCGCCGCAGGATTCCAGGCGCGCGACCATGTTGCCGGACTCCCCTTGTCCGATAGTGCCCTCCGCGAGAATGCTGCCAAGAGACCCGTACAGTTCCAGGCGGTTTAACGAACTGGCATCGGGAACGTTGAAAAGGCAGTCCACCATGCCCTTGGCGCCCGATTCAAAATCCAGTAGCACCACCGCCGTATCTTCGCTGGCATACTGCTGAACCAGATTACCGGTAATACAGAGAACGCCCCTGGCGCGGCCAAAGAACATTTCAAGCAGGTCGATGCAGTGCCCCCCCATGTCCATGAGGCTGCCTCCACCGCCCTTTTCGGGGTCCTGGCGCCAGGCTTCCGGAATGGGCGGATACCAGCAAGACAGCTGGGCGCGGCCCAGCACGGGAACGCCAAGATGACCTTCCCGGAGGAGTCCGAGTGCGGCCTGATGCTGCGCATGGAAGCGCATCATGAGCCCCGTGCCCAGTTGTACCCCGTGATCGGCGCAGACTTCCATCGCCCGACCACATTCCTCCATCGTAAGGGATAACGGTTTCTCGCAAAGCACATGCTTGCCCGCGCGGGCCGCCCGCTGGATCTGCCCGAAATGCTCGAAAGCGGGCGTTGCGATGTAGACCGCGTCCACCTCCGCGCCGAGCAGTTCCGCTTCACTGGCGCAGGCGCGCGCGCCATATTCGACGGCCACTTCCCCGTTCGCCCCGGCGTTGATGTCATACACGGCGGTCAATTCCGCATTACCGGCTCTTACGATGCCTTCCGGAATGGTCCTGCGCCGGGCAATGCCGGCCGACCCGATAACGCCCCATTTCAGTTTCATGTTCCTGACTCCCTGTTGTTGGTGCTATGCGGAATAAGCGGCGATGACTTTTTTAATGCCTTCGGCGATGCCGTGCATATGAGCCTCTTCATAGGTCGGGAAAATAAAGGTGATGAAGGTGCGGTCCTGGTGCCACACCGCATTGGGCACCTCCACCTTCGTGTAATCCACCGATGCCGGATCGGCATATTCTTTCGAGGTAAAGGGAAAGCCCGACGCCCCGTAGGCCTGGTGCTTCTGGAAAGCGGCCTCCGTGTGACACTGCGGCCAGAATACCTTCCAGCAGGGCGCACCTTCCGCGCCGAGGGCTTTCAGGAAGGTGTCCACATCACAAGACAGGTTGTCGATATCCAGGGTAATGGGAAACACATACCAGCCGTTCTGGCGATCGGGCGTATCCACGGGCAGATATAGAATCTGGGGAATATCCGCGAGCGCTTCCATCAGGATGCCCGCGTTGCGGCGGCGACGGGGCATATTCCAATTGTCCATGCGGTCCAGTTCCGCCAGGCCGATAGCGGATTGCATCTCCGTCATGCGGTAGTTGAACCCGACCATGTTGTGAATGTACGGGAGTTTTTGCTCCATCTCCAAGAGCCGCAGCCGCTCGCGCACATCGTACCCGTGATCGCGGAAGCTGCGGCAGCGCCAGGCCACCTCTTCGTCGTCCGTGGTGACCATGCCGCCCTCACCGCCCGTGGTAAAAGTCTTGTTCTGGCAGAAGCTGCAGGCGCCCGCATGCCCCACGGAACCCGTCTTGCGTCCCTTGTAGGAACCGCCGAAGGCTTCCGCATTGTCTTCAATGACATACAGGTTGTGCGCTTTCGCCAGTTTCAGGATAGGATCCATGTCGGCCACATTACCGTACAAGTGGACGGGCATGATGGCCTTCGTGCGTGGGGTAATCAGGCGCTCAACACTTTCCACGCTGATACAATGGTCTTCGCGGTTGACATCGGCAAAACGCGGCACGGCGCCCGCCTGGACAATCGAAAAGGAACTGGCGATAAAGGTATAACTCGGGACAATGACCTCATCACCCGGGCCGATATTCAATCCCGCCAGTGCGGTATGCAGCGCGCTGGTGCCGTTGGTCGTGCTGATGGCGAACTTCGCGCCCTGCCATTCGGCAAAGCGCTTTTCGAACTCCATACCCCGTGTACCGGTCCAGTAGTTGACCTTGCCGCTGCGCAGCGTGTCCGTCACCCTGGTAATCGCGTTGTCGTCCAGGCACGGCCAGGGCGGCAGGGGCAGGTCAAGCGCCTTCGATCCGCCGTGAATCGCTAGTTTATCTGACATCGTATCGTCTCCTTTGTTGGAACCACACAGGTCTTGTTTCCTCATAACAGTATATTCGTATGTTGTTCACGCTTTAGCGTGCTCTGCCGTTCGAGACCCTTGTGCCAGCACGCACACTAAAGTGTGAACAACATACACGGAATATTTTCTCTTTGTGTCGCAGGCAACACCCGCGTTGAAACGGTTACGCCATTTCCGGCAGCGGCAATTTAACCGGTTGTTTTGTCTCGTAGCATTCCAGTGCCGCGAATACAATCGAATGGGTGTGAATGGCATCGGTCAGGTTGCAGTGGGATTCCCGATCATTGAGGATGCAATCCACGAAGTGGTCCATCTCTCCCTGGAAGGGGTGGTGTTTCACATCGCTGCTTACAGGCTGAATGCTCGGAATGGTGACCCAGTCATTCTGACCGGGAAACTTATGCGACCAGATACGGTTATCCTTGATGGTGCCGCGCGTACCGAACACTTCCACGGGGAACGCATAGGGCATGACACAACCGTAGTTGGTGCATACCTTGCCCAACACTCCATTACTGAATTTGACCAGCATCACCTCCAGGTCGTCGTATTCCAGGGGCGGTGCCTTCTTCCAGGTATTGGCGAAATAATCGTATTCGACTTCAAGGCCTTTGCGGTAGCCGCCGGAATAGGCGAACACCTCCACGGGCACGGCGGCCGCGTTCGGGTCCTTTGACGCGAACCAGCGGCACGCGTCCAGGGCGTGGCAGCCGGCCACCAGCGCGGCGCTCACCCCCAGCGCCTTGGTACGCCCCTCTTCATAACCCGTCCACCAGCTGGCGATATCATGCTGGTAATCCGCCTCCACGTAGAAAATATCACCGAGGGCATCGTCGGTGATAAGGGATTTCAGGCTGGTGAACAGCGGGTTCCAGCGCAGCACGAAGCTGACCACGGTTTTGACACCCGCCTTGTTTACCGCATCGGCCATGGCGCGCATGTCTTCGGGCGCATTGGCGATGGCTTTTTCGATAACAATATGCTTGCCCGCCTCGGCCGCCGCAATGGTATTCTCCGGGTGGAGTTGCTGGGGCGTACAAATGGAAACAATGTCCACGCCTTCGTGGGCAAGTGCCTTCTCATAGTCGGTGTAGAAGGCCACATTCTGCAACCCGGCTTCCTCGGCACGCCTTTGACAACTTTCCAGCCTGCGGCTGGAGATGGCCACCACGCGCGCATGGGGGTTGTTGTTGAATGCCCTGATATGCTCCCCGGAAACCCATCCCGCGCCGTGTATCAACACCCCGAGTTTCTTTTCTACCATGGAAATGCCCTTTCTCTATGTGGTTGTTCACGTCATTTTAGCGAAAGGGCGGCCCTGCTTCAACTTCAAAAGGCCACAGTCGGGGACGCCCCTTTCGCAAGGGCAAACACCCGCCCGTTTTCTTTCTGCGCATCAAAGACACCGCCTGTCTCAGAACCCCATCAGCGCACGATCAACGCCTCCCGTTCCGGACCCACGGAAACAAAGCGGACGGGACAGCCTATGACCTTTTCTATCTTGAGAATGTAGGCTTGGGCGGTTTTGGGCAGGGCATCGAATTCGCGCACACCGGTAATGTCCTCATTCCATCCGGGCATTTCCTCGTATACAGGCGAGGCTTCTTCCAGCACGGCATTCAAGGGGAACCGGTCGTAGCGCTTTCCACGCCATTCGTAATGGGTGCATATCTTGAGGGTTTTCCGGCCGCTCAGGCTGTCCAGTTTGGTGACCGCCACTTCCGTGGCGCCTTGCGCCCACACGCCATAACGGGTGGCCACGGCGTCAAAATGGCCAATGGTCCGGGGGCGTCCCGTGGCGGCGCCGTATTCCTTGGCAAATTCCCGCAACGCGTCCGCCTCTTCCTTGTCCATGGTCGTAACAAAAGGCCCCTCGCCCACACACGTGGAGAAGGCCTTGACCACAGCCACCACCTTGTCAACGTGGTGGCCAAACAAGCCGCCGCCGATAGGCGCATAGGCGGCCAGGGTGCACGAGGACGTCGTAAACGGGTAGATTCCGAAATTCAGGTCGCGCAAGGTGCCCAGCTGAGCCTCGAACAGAATGGATTTCCCCTGTTCGGCGCCTTCTTCGAGCAGCACGGACGTATCGGTAATATAGGCACCGAGCCGGTCGCCGCAACGGCGTGCCCAGTCCGCCATGTCCTCCGGGGAAAACAGGTTCTTCTTGCCGTAAAAGGCTTCCAGGCGCTCCGCTTTCCAAGCACAGATCTGCTTCAGGCGTTCGCTGAAACGCTCAGGATAAAGCAGTTCTCCCACCTGCAGTGCTTTCTTGATGGTGCGATCCCCATAGGCCGGAGCAATCCCCCGGCGCGTGGAACCATAAGCGTTTTTGCCGAGCCGGTCTTCTTCAAGTCCGTCCTCCAGGCGATGGAAGGGAAAACAGATGGTGGCCCGGTCCGAAACCCGCATGTTGGGATGAATGCCGCGCGCGGCAAGTTCGTCCAGCTCCGTAACCAGGCCTTCCAAGTCAATGACCATGCCCGGGCCCAGGATGTTGACAACCTCCGGATAAAAGACGCCTGAGGGCAGCAGGTGCAGTTTAAATTCGCCAAATTCATTGACGACCGTATGGCCGGCATTGTTGCCGCCCTGATACCGGACCACGAATGACGCGTCCCGAGCCAGGTAATCCACCATACGCCCCTTGCCTTCATCCCCCCAATTCGCTCCAACGACGACCATAATACTCATGACGAACGATTCCCTGTGACGCTTGCGTACGCTCCACGCAATTGATAGTCGCTATGACAAAATAATAACGGCGAACCGTTATAAGCGGTCCGCCGAAGATAGACAAGTGCACAAAAGACCGAATTAACGCGAGTAGAAACCGATAATGCTCGTGGTATCGAATTTCACCGGTATCGTGGCGCTGTTCGGTGTGGCGATCAGTTTGCCCTCAAAAGACTTGGCTTCACGCTGCAGGTATTCCGGTAATGCAAGGGGCGGATTTTCCACACCGTCCTTGATAATACCAATATCACGGCTGCGCTGCCGTATGGAAATGACCATGCCCGGCTTCACAAGATAAGAGGGGATATTCACTTTCTGGCCGTTTACGAGAACATGGCAATGATTCACCATCTGGCGCGCGGCGAAAATAGTCGGCGCGAAACCCAGCCGCCATACGACCGTATCCAGACGGCATTCAAGGAGCATCAACAGGTTGGTGCCTGTATTACCGCCAAGACGCCGGGCCTGGTCGAAAATACGGCGCATCTGCCGTTCCATGATCCCGCCGTAATACATCCGCAGTTTTTGCTTCTCCAGTAACTGAATACCATATACAGACAACTTGCGGCGCAGGGTTCTGCCATGCTGTCCCGGCGGATAATCGCGCTTTACGGCGGGGCTATTGGAACGCCCCCAGATACATTCACCCACGCGACGGCTCAGTTTGTGTTTCGGACCGCGATATTTTGCCATAACCTTGATTTTTTCCTTCTAAAAACAACTTTGGCGCAGTATACATCCCGCGACACGGGCAGAACTTAGATATGCATACCACCCCCATATCAACAATACGGGAGTTGATATGGTACCTCAGCACGGTGAATAAAATCAATCCGACATCCCGCCGGGAACCAAAAGCGCCCGGAAAAGCATAAAAATGGCGTACCCGAGAGGGATCGAACCCCTAACCTTCTGGTCCGTAGCCAGACGCTCTATCCAATTGAGCTACGGGTACGCTGGCGCCCTGTTGTAAAAAGTATACCAAAAATTTCCGGATTAATGCAAGCTCATACAGGGCACCGGTTCACACCGGGCAACGGGGAGTGTGCCCGGACCTCGAGCACGGGGATATCGCGGCGGGAAGAAAATGGAATTTCAAGAGAGAGCGGGTTGCCAAATGAAATTTGGGAACCAGAGGAAATCGTTTCTGTCCGGGGTATAGGCAAAAGCCTGCCGTGATCGATAGTGCAATACGCCAAAGGGCGGCGGCAGAAGCCGTCAGATTGATTGCCATCGCCCCGATTTAGCAATTCCGGCATCCCAATTGGTATACTATCGTTCCATTCGATTCCCCATAAACCATCTTAAAGACTGAAGGAGATACTGTTGAAGGGTCAGGCGGTACATTTCGGCGCGGGCAGTATCGGCCGCGGATTTTTGGGGCAAATCTACTGCGAAAGCGGGTACCACACCACCTTTATCGATGTGGTGCCTTCCGTTGTAAACGCGCTTAACGAACGGGGAAACTATCCGTTGCACATCGTTTCCGACACCGGCATGGAAACCACGCACATTACCGATGTGAGCGCCATCAGCGGCACGTCGCTGGAGGATGCGGCCGCCGCCCTGGCCCGTGCCGACATCGCTTCCACCGCGGTAGGCCTCCACGCACTGCCGCACATTGCCCCGGTGATTGCGCGTGCGGTGGCGCTGCGCTTTGAAAACAAAGATGCCGCCTCCCTTGATATCCTCATCTGCGAAAACCTGAAAGACGGCGAAGCGCACGTACGCGGACTGGTCGCCGGGCATCTCGCCCCGTCTCTGCTGGAAACACTGGAAACGCGCGTCGGTTTCATCGAGGCCAGCATCGGGCGGATGGTGCCGGTAATCACCCCGGAACAGCGCGCCGAGGACCCGCTGGCGGTCTGGGTGGAACCCTATTGTGAACTGCCGGTGGACGCGCGCGGCTTTCGCGGCCCCATTCCTCCGCTGAAGAATCTCAAGCCGTCATCGGACTTTGGCGCCTATGTGGAGCGGAAACTCTTCGTCCACAACCTGACCCATGCGGCCACGGCCTACCTGGGGCACCTGCGGGGTTACGCCTATGTCTATGAAGCGATACGCGATGACACGGTACGGGCACGGGTGGAAGCTGCGGGTCGGGAGACGTGCCGTGCATTGGTGAAAAAGTACGGCATGGACGCTGCCTCCCTGGAAGTGCACCTGCAGGACCTGATATACCGGTACCATAACCGGGCGCTCGCGGACCCCATTGCCCGCGTCGGGCGGGACCCGGTGCGCAAACTGGGCCCGGAGGACAGGCTGGTCGGCGCCATGGGCCTGTGCCGTTCCCAGAACATTGCCTCCCATGCGGTGGCGATGGCCGCCGCGGCGGCCATCCTGTATGACAATCCCGGGGATGAGGCAGCCATGCAGGTGCAGGCCCTGCTGCGGAAAGGCGGCGTTGCCGCCGTGCTGCGGGAAATTTGCGGCCTGTCTCCGGATTCGACAGCGTACATAATGATACAAAGGGCGTTTCAAGCGCTACGCAAGAATGTAAAGGAATCTTGATAATGCAGGAAATTTTATTGCCAAAAATGGGCAACTCGGTGGAAGAAGCGGAAATTGTAAAGTGGTTCAAACAGGAAGGCGAACCGGTCGAGACGGGCGAAGCACTCTTCTCGATTCAAACCGACAAGGCTGAAGTGGAATGTGAAAGCACCGCCTCCGGGGTGCTGCGCAAGATACTGGTGCCGGAAGGTGTGGAGGTGCCGGTACTGACGGTCATTGCCCTCGTGGGAACGGCCGATGAACCGCTTCCGGACTTGTCACAGTACGGCGCGGGCGGCAGTGTGCCGATGGCGGTACAGTCCGAAATCACGGTCGCATCCGTCACGCCGACACCGCAAAGTGCTTCCGTGCAGCCGGTTCCCGCTGGCAAAGTGCCTGTTTCACCGCGCGCGCGGAAGGCGGCGGCGGCACGGGGCATTGACGCCGCTGCGCTTGCGGGTTCAGGCGTGGGCGGCCGTGTTCTGGAGGCGGATGTTCTGGCGGCGGCGCCGGAGAGCGCCGCAAAAATAACACCCACGGCAAAACGTATGATTGAGAATGCGGGCATCGCCGCCGCCGGTATTGCCGGCACGGGCATCGGCGGCAAGATTACCAAGGCCGACGTAAGCCAGGCCCTGGCAAAACCCGCCGCACCCGCACCGGCCGCAGCACCCGGAGTTGCATCGCTCCAACGTGTGCCGCTGACGCCCATGCGCCGCATCATCGCCGAACGTATGAGCGCCAGCAAATACAGCGCGCCGCACTATTATGTCACCGTGGAAGTAGACATGAAGGGGGCGAGGGAATTTCGCGCCCGTAACAAGGCCTTCAAGGCATCCTTTAACGACCTGGTGTTATTCGCAACAGCCAAGGCACTACGGGAATTTCCCAATGTAAACGCCCGTTGGCTGGGCGATGCCATTGAACAGGGCGGCGATGTCAACCTGGGCATGGCGGTGGCCTTGCCGACCGGCCTGATTGTGCCGGTAATCCGCCAGGCCCACCTGCTGTCGCTGGAAGGGTTGTGCGCGGCGTCCAAGGCGCTGGCGGAAAAAGCCCAGACCGGGAAACTGCTACCCGATGATTACCAGGGAAACACCTTTACGGTATCCAACCTGGGCGCCTATGGCGTGGACCATTTCACCGCCATCATCAACCAGCCGGACAGCGCAATCCTGGCCATCGGCCAAATCAAAGACCGGGTGGTGGTGATAGACGGCGGCATCCATATCCGGCCCATCATGAAACTGACTCTGTCCAGCGACCACCGGGTCGTGGACGGCGCGGTTGCGGCACAATTCATGGGCCGATTGAAAGCGATACTGGAAGAGGCCGCCTTTTAAGGCAGCCCACAACAACAATTACGCAGGCGTACCTTCCAGGGCGCGCCATAGTGCGATACAACAATCCGGAATAGTGTTCCATACGGCGCACCTGGGAAGGTACGCCCACCAAAGGATAGTGAAAATGAACGAATTTGATGTTGTAGTCATCGGTGCGGGTCCCGGCGGGTATGTGGCGGCGATTCGTGCTGCCCAGCGCGGAGCGAAAACGGCGGTGGTCGAACGGGGCCCATTGGGCGGGGTGTGCCTGAACATCGGGTGCATTCCCACCAAGACGCTGATACATACCGCGGAACTGTATCACAATCTGCAGCACGCGGAAGAGTTCGGCGTAATTGTCAAAGACCCGAAACTCGATATGAAACGGCTCCTGGAACGCAAGGACAAGGTGGTGGGCATCAACACCGGCGGCATCCAGGGACTCTTCAAGGCCAATGGTATTGCCTTGTTCCAGGGAGAGGCGTCCCTCCCCGCCCCGGACGTAGTACGCGTCGGCAAGGATGAACTGCACGCCAAGACTATCATCATCGCCACGGGCGGTCGGCCTGCCCAATTGCCAGGCTTCGAGTTTGACGGCAAAGTGGTCATTGGCAGCACGGATGCGCTGCGCATGGACCGGGTCCCCGAAAGCGTCGCCATTATCGGCGCCGGTGCCATCGGCGCCGAATTTGCCTGCATCTGGAACGCCTTCGGCGCGAAGGTAACGCTCATCGAGCTGATGCCGACCGTATTGCCCCGCGCCGATGAGGAACCCGCCAAACTGCTGGAGCGTGTCTTCAAGAAAAACGGCATGGATGTAAGAACGGGCACCAGCGTATCCAAAATCGAGCGATCCGAATCCGGCGCACGGCTCCATCTAGAAGGGAAACAGCCCGGCACGGTGGACGCCGAAATCGTCCTGGTCGCCATCGGCGTGCAATGTAACTCGGAACTGGTCGCGGCCAATCCCGGCCTCGGCATTCAATTGGACAAGCGGGGCGGCATTCTGGTCAACGACCGGATGCAGACCGATGCGCCCGGCATTTATGCCGTCGGCGACGTCATCAACCGCACCTGGCTCGCCCATGGAGCGTCCACCGAGGGTATTGTCGCCGCGACCAATTGCACGGGGGGTTCCAAAACGATGAATTACCGGGTACTGCCCGCCTGCAATTTCACCTCGCCCGAACTGGCAAGCGTAGGGCTGACCGAGAAGCAGGCGGTGGAACAGGGATACACGGCAAAGACCGGCCGTTTCCTCTTCGCCGCTAATGGGCGCGCCCATTCCATCGGCAGCACGGACGGCATGGTCAAGATCATCGGAGACGCCGCCACGGACGAGATCCTGGGGGTCCACATCCTGGGACCCGAGGCCGGGGAACTGATTGCGGCCGCCGCCCTCGCCATGAGCATGGAGGCAACCGTGGAAGAGATTGTAAACACCATTCACACCCACCCCACCTTGTCCGAAGCACTGCTGGAAGCGGCGGAAGACTATTACGGCATGGGCATCCACTCCAAACCCACCGTAAAAAAGAAGTGACACGTCTTCATAGAGGTACACCAGCCACGAGCAAGAAAGCGAAAGGGACCGCTGATGCTTGCAGAACCTTACCTTATTTGTACTGCGATGAGCCTGACCGCCCTGCCTTCCGACTGGAAGGGAACGGTGCCGGAAATCCACGACAGATTTCGCTCCGTTACGCGGCAGTTTGATTCCTACGATCTTATCCTCAGGCCGGATACCATTGCGCCTGGTTGGTGGGCAGGCGCGCCTTCCGTCGTGCAGGACAAGGACGGTGTCTTCTGGCTCGCCTGTCGCATGCGTACCGCCGAGGGAGAGCGCGGATTGCGCGGTTACGAAATTCGCATCCTGCGCAGCGAAAACGGCATCCACTTTGAAAAGGTTCATCAACTGCGCCGGGAAGATGTGCCCATCCCGGGCTTTGAACGGCCTGCCCTGCTGACGGACCCGGCTACCGGGCGGTTCAAACTGTACGGGTGCGGCCCCTGGCAGGGCGGCCCCTGGTCCATCATCAAGTTTGACGATGCGGACAGCCCGGACGCGTTCCGCGCGGATACGGCCCGGGTGGTTATCGGCCCACCTGACAAAACGCACCCCTTTGATGTGCCCCCTGACGAATATAAAGATCCGGTGATCCTTTACGCGAACGGCGCCTACCATTGCTATGTCATCGGTGTCGTGCGCCTTACCGAGCGCATCTTCCATTTCACCAGCGCCGACGGTGAGGCCTGGAGGCCGGCGGGCAACCCCTATGAACCCATCATGCATCTCCAGGACTGGCATAATTTCTATGTGCGCCCGGCGAGCGTATTACCGGTGGGGATCGGGTATCTTTTTATTTATGAGGGCTCCACGGTCAGCTGGTTCGAGCCTGTCTACAATATCCTGACCGGTATCGGGTTCACCTTCGACCTGCACACCATTATCGACCTGACGCCCCAGTCTCCCCTGCTGAAAAGCGCCACGCCCGGTCCCACCCATCATACGTGGCGCTATTCCCACTGGATGTGGGTCGGGGACGAGATCTGGATTTACGCCGAAGTCGCCACCCCGGAAGGTACCAATGAAATCCGGCGGTTCCGGCTGCCTATATGCAAAACCCGTTGAAGCATTGATGAAACTCGGGGCTAAAAAAAAGGAATCCTGACAATGAGAACGATTTTTGTTTTTTGCGCCGCCCTTACGTTGGCCTTTTGCGCGGGCGCCAATCCGGTCTCCGGCGTGGTATTCCACGATCTGAACACCAATGGAACCCGGGAGGATGGCGAACCCGGGATTGCCGGCGTGGCGGTATCCAACGGCGCGGACGTTGTAGTGACCGCGGAGGGGGGCAACTACACCCTGGAAATAACCGACCCCGGTATCGTATTCGTGGTGAAACCGACCGGATGGTCACCGCCGCCGGACCCTGTTACCAATACACTGAAGTTTTACTACATGCACCGGCCGAACGGCTCGCCGAAACTTAAATTCGGCGGATTTTCTCCGACCGGACCGCTGCCGAGAACCCTTGATTTCCCCTTGCAGCCCCGCCAGGAAACCGGCCCCGTCCGCATGCTGGTCCTGGGAGATCCCCAAACCCGCAACTTCCAGGAAGTGCAATACCTGCTGCGGGACATCATTGCGGAAGTGACGGGCATGGAGGTGGATTTCGGCCTGACCCTCGGCGACAATGCCTTTGACAACCTCCGTGTATTCGATGAACTGGTGCAGGGGATCGGCCGGGCGGGCCTGCCCTGGCATTATGTGCCCGGCAACCATGACACGGATTATGACGCCCCTTCGCGGGAATATTCTTACGAGACCTATCAACGGCACGTGGGGCCGTCTTATTATGCGGCCGCATACGGAAACGCGCATATCCTGGTCCTGAACGACATTTGTTATGACTTGCCTTCCAGCGATTATCACGCGGAACTCGGCGAACGGCAACTCGCTTTTATCCGGAACTATCTCGCAGGGGTCTCTTCCGAGGCATTCATCGTCCTGATGATGCACATTCCCATCATGAGCATCAAGGACAAAGCCGCCCTGTTCGAAATTATTGCACCCTTTAAGAACTGTATTTCCCTGTCCGCGCACACCCACAGCCATGGACACTTTTTCCTCGACGCCGATGATGGCTGGCCCGGGGAAGCGCCTCATCATCATATCGTACAAGGCACCGCCTGCGGTTCCTGGTACGGCGGGTTTTACAACGCCGTAGGCATCCCGGAATCCGTTATGGACGACGGCACACCCAAGGGGTATTCCATTCTCACCATTGACGGTGCCGCCTATGATTTGGCCTACCGCGCGTCCGGCCGACCGCCCACCTATCAGATGGATATCCACGCGCCGGACCGGTTGGCTTCCGATGCGGCGGAGACAGACAAGCAGGTGACGGTTAATTTCTGGAACGGCACCGAGCGCTGCCGCCTGGAAATGCGCCTGAACAATGGAGATTGGCTGCCCATGGAACAAGTTGAAGGCAAGGCTCCCTATTACGCAGAACTGGCGAAACGGCAAAAAACCTTTATAAAGTTGGTCTCCAACGGGCGCGCCATGGAAGAGTTGTCGAAAAAAGAACTAGGAGATATTCGGAGAAAGTTCAAACCCGCCATTGGCGGGGGTTCCCCCGTAGAACCTTCCGACACCAACCACCTGTGGCGCGCCACCCTGCCGGAAGGCCTGGTACCGGGATGCAACCGCGTTGAAGTGCGGGCGCAAGATATGTTCGGCCACACCCACGAAGGACGTTGTTACGTGTACTATCGATAGCAGCGCGTGAACACGACATAAGTATCCCGAATGGCCATTTCGAATCTCTCACGGAGACACAGAGAGTATCTTTAACCTGTCAACCTGAAAACGGCGGTTGAATTCAGAATCTGTTTTCAAACCAAAGGACTTAAAGGACATAAAGGACAAAACGGGCAGGAAAACGCTATCCTGATTGGTATGTCCTTTAAGTCCCTTAAGTCCTTTCGGTCCTTTAAACGGGTTCCCAGATTCCTCTTTGGGAACCGGTTCTTGGCTAGATTTCAACTCTCTTAAACCGCAGGACATCGCCTGTGGCTCCGTGTGAGATATTCTTTTATCCTATAAAACCCTTCCTTACGGGAACATTGCCCGCAGGAACAGCGGTTCCAGGGTCTCCACAGGGGCGGATGGAAGTACTGTCGTGGTCAGATGGTCACGGACCATATCGCTGATCAGCATGAAGTCAGGAGTAGACGTTTTACCTGCCTCGTGCATTCTCTCCAGTGTCACCATACCGCCGTCCCAGTCCACACTATCGGCGGTCATGCCGGGGACGGGATTAAAGTCTATCTTGTCGGTAAAGAACCCGGTGATAAACAAGCCGTCCACACCGTGCTGCCCCAGCGCGCGCACCTGTTCCGTAAGCAGGTCACGCAGTTCCGGTGCACCGGGATTGAGTCCCACCCGCCGGGTGCCGTCCCAGGTGAAGGGAATCCCCCAGCGGTCGGTGCAGACACATCCGGCGGTATGAACCTTGTAGAATTCCGTGTCCGGGTCGGCATACTGCAGGTTGAACATCAGGAGCAGGCGCACGCCCAAGGCGTGGCAGGCCTGGACGGCGGCGGCAAGACCATCCCGGCCACCAAGGCCATCATCCGGTCGGAAATCCGGTATTCCGTTATGTTGCCCACCCACTTTCCAGTCCTTCAACAACAGGGTGTCATACCCCTGTGTTTTGGCATCCGCTGCCACCGCCGCAAGTTCGGCAAAGGGAGTCCGCGCTACTTCCCGTATCCTGGCTGGAACGTTCCCGCCTTCCCTGCGGGGAAAATTTTCCTTGAACCAGGCGCCGTAGAAACGCGCCGCCTCAGAGGCGTCTCCATCATGGAATCGGAGCACCACGGGCGATGCCGTGAACCGTTCCCCCGCCGGTTGGTAGGCAAAATGGACAACGTTCAGGGACACACCCGCCGGCATGCCGCCCAGTTCTTCCTCACGCGGCCAGTTGCCGTCAGCGCGGTTGGAGGCAATGCCAGGGTACTGCAGCAACTGCACGGCTTTCATCCTGCGCACCGGGTCATGGGCGCCCAGATACACGCCCCGGTTCAGCTGCGGGCTGTACAGATGCATCCACGGCATGGACAGAGTGTGGGGATACACATAGACCTGTTCGGGATAGATCTCGCCAAAGGGTGTCATGTTCGCGAAGGTGTGATAGATTCGCTGTGTGTCCGCGCCGGTGCTCACCGGCACGGTCCGGACAGTGGCGCGCCGCTGATGGGCCTTCGCACCCAGGCCGTTGGTGCCGCCGAGAATGGGATAATAGACTTCGCCGATCTCCAAGTCCGTCTCATTGTCTATAGTCATTTCAAAAACGACCTGGTCTCCCTGTAGTGTGATGGTCATTTCCACAGCGGTCTCATAGAAGATGCCGAAGACGGAAACCAGCGGTCCGTCCCAGCGCAAGGTCAGGCTGTTGTTTTCCAGGGTATGACTGGTAAGTGCCTGGGATTTGCCCTGGATACGATTGGCCTCGGTATTGGTCCACGCCTCTTTGCCCACAATGGGCAGGGCAAACGTCCAATTGTCGGCCAGACGCGGTTCCAGCACCAGGTCCAGTTTGCCGACTTTGTCATGGATACGCGCGATAACACCGTTGCTCCGGGCGACTTCAATGGAATACATCTCATTTTCAAGATGAATATAATCATTCGCGTCAAAGGCCTCCGGGCCGGGCGTTTCGGGCAGGTCCACCGTTCTGACCGTATCCAGGCACAGCATGGAATAAGTGCCTTCGGGCGCGTCGTCCACCGCTTCGATATACACCGGCTGATCCCGATGGCCGGAACCGTCCAGCACCAGCGGCGTGAATGTGGTGGTATTCGGGGCGTACACCCGGTCCAGTTCCGTGCCGTCTTCCAGGTGGAGGGTGATGTAATTCCAGCGGTTCCAGGTACGGCCCTGTATATCCGCCCAGCCCGCCGCCAGCACTTCCACGCCGTCCTTGTCGAGGGGAAACACAGGCGAGCGGAGCTTCCCCGTTGCCGCCTCCCCGCCATGGCCGCTCCACGCGTACCCGTTGCCCTGCCAACCCGCGTACCAGCCGCCCGCGCTGTTATTGTCCACCGTCCAGTTGGGGTCGCCCTTCCAGTCGCCAAGACTGCCGGATTCAAAATCCCAGGCATACGGGGTGCCGCCTGGGTCCTGAACGGACAACGGCGCGGATTCGCGCTCCCCCGGGGACAGGGAAGCCGCGTCAGGATCCTCAACGACCAACGCGAACTGCTCGCCGGGAATCAGGATATCCGCGGGCAATGCGGCACGCCGCGCTTCACTGAAGGGCGTAATGATTTTCACGCCAGACGTCGTTCCGCCCTCAAAACCGGTCAGGGACACGGGCAGGGCATTCCGGGCGGTATTGGTGAAGACCACGGCTTGACGTCCGTCCGCCGGATTGCGCCAAGCCTCCCAGGCGATACTGCCGGGCAACGGCGCTTGTCCGAAAAGCACGCCTTTGCCATACAAGCGTTCACCGAGGAAAATGGTATCGGCGTATTGATCACAGATACGTTTGGCCTCCGCCACGTAAGTAGACATGCGCTTCCAGGGTTCGTATCCCATGCCCCGGTTGAATTTATGGGGGGAGAGCATGACCGCCCAGCCTTCGCGCACGGCCGTGTTGATGCCGAAGAAGTCATAAGGCCAATAGTGTCCCACGGTCTCGGTCAGTTCCGGGAACACCTTGCGCGCCGTGGACATGTTGCCCGCCCACCAGGTCGCCGTGCCGTAGGAGAGCAGCCGGTCCCAGTTGCACTCGAAGGAAATGGCAAAGTCCGGTTTCACCGCGCGGCATTCCCGGTCAATACGCGCGACGAGATCGAGCGCGCCCTGCCAGGGCGCGGCATCGGGACTGCGGCCCAGTTCAACCACCCCTGGATTGTATTCAAGGGCGTTGGGGAAGCACTTGTCAATATGCAGACCATCCGCGCCGAGCGCCGCCAGTTTCCGAAAATAACCCGCTGTCGGATCCGCAATGCCCGGAAAATTCACATCCACAAAAGCCATGCTCGGCACGGTGTACGCCAGCCGCGAACCCACGGTGCCCATGCCCCAGTAGCCGATCCAGTTCGTTTTTCCCTGGGCGTTCAACGACACATAGCGATGCAATTCCTCCTTGAACCACTCCAGATCCTGCATGGCGCAATGGATGTTCGCGAAGAAGTAAATCCGGACACCCAGGTCATGACAGGCACGTATGGCCTTTTCTACATCCTCCCAGGTGCCCAGCCTCGGGTCAGGCTCGTAATAGGGATACCCGTTGTCATGGCCCCCCCGCTGCCACCCAGCCAACTGCAACGAGTCCACGCCATAAGCCAGGCCCTGCCGGGCGAGGTCGGGTACGTCTTCGAAGCGATAGTTAATGTTGCCTTCCGGAAGCATCATCATAATCATCTGGTAGAAATGCTTGTCCCGGATCCAGTCCTTTTCGCGCGGGCGTATACCGAAGGTCTTCACGAACCAGTCGCGGTACCGCTGACCACCGTCCACCCAGCCGCCGTCATGAAACGCAAGCACCCAGGGCGCGCCCGTAAAGATCTGTCCCGGCTGGGAATGAGGGAAGTGGGTCAGGGATGCGGCGATCTCGGGGGCACCT
>Ga0209606_1001886_pt1 | contig 24657 bp, 10 predicted proteins | sample AD_UKC057_MetaG_FD_184412 | JGI IMG/M metagenome (GOLD analysis project Ga0209606, IMG submission 184412) | Active sludge microbial communities of municipal wastewater-treating anaerobic digesters from USA - AD_UKC057_MetaG (SPAdes) (version 2) | ecosystem: Engineered > Bioreactor > Anaerobic >...
GGGGTCAGCTCCACCGTTCCGACCACATACCTCGCCGGTATCCCGCAATGCCTGTACATCGCTATCAAAAGCGACGCCTGATCCATGTCGTTGCCCTCTCGCTGCCAAAGGGTCTCATTCGCGCCCTTGAGCGAACCGAAATAAGGGACAAAATCAATATTGTTGTACACCCAGTTATACATTCGCGCCGGGTCACAGGCAAGTTCTTGAGTAAGGGCAATTATGTCTTCTGTGGCGGCGGTTTCTTGGGTGGACGTCAGGTCGGCTGAGTCCGGAGTATCATATATGCGAGAGGAAGCGACCATGAACTCGCCGTTGCCCGCGTCGAGCAGGCCGGCAGTGTCTCCCGCGCTGGCAAGGAGCAGAGGTTCGTTTTGTATAAGCGACCCAAGTTTCGAGCCGCCGGAGCGAGGCGATTTTTGGGTGATGTCTTTTTCTGTGACCCTGCGGCTGGGCATTTCTTCAGGATTGAGAGGCGCAAGCCGTTTAGGTTTTGAGGCATCCAGAAGCCTCTTGATTCTGAGCTTGCCGGCTCCGCGCCGAGCGCCGTCTCTGCTTTTCAGGTCAACAACGCCCAATTTTGCTTCGGAGTACTTTTCTTTAACGCGTTTTTCAAATTCATCCTGCCTGTCCAGAAACTCTTTCGGGGCGCGCATGTCAATAAGGGACTTGCGGGTGTCCGCAAGCTCTTTCTCAAGAGACTCATACTCATCCCTCATGTCCCGCATCAGAGAGTCAATCTTTAGCTTGGCCGTAAAAGACATTCCGCGTTTCTCGTCGAATGGTTCGGCAGCCTCTTCAAGGCGTCCCATCAGTTCCGGCCAGCGGTCGGGCCGTTCGTGTCCGGCAGAGGGACGGCCATTATTATCGGGGCCGGAATTCGGTTTAGGCTTGTGCAGCCCGCGCATCTCAGCGTCGGCGTAAAGAGCGTCTTGATGCTCCTGACTGTATGTCCATGGTTCGAGCGTCATCCATACGAAGAAAAACAGAGCTACCATCGCCGGAATCCGCAATTGTTTGCTGATGCGAGTGAAAACCATTACACCGCCTCCTGAAATATGCGCTTCAATCTGTTATTCGCACAAAATTTGAGAATACGCTCTCATTACCCGCTGAATCAACGGCTGTGGCCGCGATCATTGACTCCGAAGGCAAAGACAGCGAGGAGTCATATAAGAACTCAGGCTCCGGAACCGGCGAAATCAGGCCTGTGTTGACTTTCTCGCGCACAAAGAACGGAACGGAAAGCAACGGAAGGGGCGACGCTGACAGCGAACCGGAAAAACCGGCGTTGACGCATGCGGGGGCAAGCGCGACAACTTTGCTGTCTTCGCCCAATGCGCCGAATCTGATTTGGTCGTAAAGCCATGACTCCACATCCGTGAGATGAGCTTGCGAGTATGCTGTGATGAAATAAACGCCGGCGGGCAAGCCGTCGTTGCCTGTCAGATGAGCTTGCAGAAGGTAAACATAAACAGGCGCGCTTGGATTCACGCTGGAGACATCCGAAAAAGGAAGCGCGGCAAATGTGTTCTGGGGAGAAGAAGCGTCGAGCCAGACAGGGGAATTGCCCGCAGGCGTTGAGTTGAAGTCGATTCCATTGTAATTGAACGAGGGGCCGTTGATTTCGAACGCGTCGGGGATGTCTCCATTGCCGCAGGACACAGGGACGGCGTCTCCTGACACAGGGGAAACAGGTTCACAACCACCGGTTTGAGTAATCAGGTAGATGTTATAACCCGCAAGGTCGCTCAACGGGGAGCCGTCAGTGTTGGTCGTCGGCGGAATCCATGAAAGAGATATCGCGCCGGTTGGGTTTTCGTTAGTTCTAAGGTTAATCGGCGGTTTGGGAGCGACAGTGTCAATGATAATATTTATGTCCGATGCCGCGTTCGGGTTGTCCGCCGAAGCATACGAAAATGGGCTGAAGAATCCTTGGCCGAGAGTAATCGGATAAAGAGTCGATGAAGGGTTGCCGGCAGGGTCAGTCGCAATAACGCTAAGGACGTGCGGGCCGTCTCCGTGAAGATGAGGATAAAGGGTCGTTCGCCATGTTTCGGTGGCAGTTTGAACGGCTTGCGAATCCAGTTCTCCATCGACATATAGAGCGACTGAGGCGACATCAAAATTGTCAGCCGCCTCAACAGTTATCGCAAACGTTATGCCGCCGACGATTCGGCCTTCCTCAGGCGACGTTATCAGCGCCGAGGGCGGGGTGTTGTCGATTGTGATGGGGCTGGTGGCTGAGGCGACGTTTCCGGCGGCGTCATAAGCGCTTATGATATATGTGTACACGCCGTCGGGAAGATTGCCGGTTTCGTCGGAGCCGGTTCCATCCCATGTATATGAGAAGTCGATGGGCGTGTCCGGCTGAGACGATATAAACGCCTCTTCATATCCGAACACTTCGACGGCGGCGGCGTCTTCTATTCTTAGCGTCCAATGTGACGGATTTTTGTCAGCTGCGGTTGCGCTAAATGTTACGGTGTCTTTGACGCCGGGGCTGAAGGCGGGGGATATGTATTGCTCGCTTGCGGAGGCATTTGTGAGAGTCGGCGGGTCTGTGTCAATTGCATATACGACGTCGATATGAATAACGGTGGCGACGGATTGGTTTCCGGCGGTGTCGACGGCGACGACGGAGATGGAGCGCACGCCGGGGCCGATCTGGGCTGACAGGAAGGTGTATTCGTATCGGCCGGGAACGACGGGTTCAGCGATTGTGGCGATTTCTTGTCCGTCGACGTATAGAACAATGTGGTCGATGGCGATGTTGTCTGCGGCGTTGATGACGATTGTAAATTCGGCGTCCACGATGGCGGCTCCGTTTGGAGGCGACGCGATGGCGACAGTCGGGGGCGTTTTGTCGATTCTGACGGTTCCGGTGATCCATGCGGTTTGGTTGTTGAATTCGTCGCGGGCGCGGACGCGGTATGTGTAAACTCCTTCGGGGACGGCGACGATGTTGCCGTTGTTCATGTGGCGGCGTCCGTCCCATGTGAATGAAACCGGGTTGGGGCCTTGCGGCGACGGATCAACTATGTATTCCTCGTATTCAATCATGCGGGTGTTGGACGAGTTGCGCACTTCAATCTGCCAGCGCGACAGTGTTTCGTCGTATATGTTCGCGGTTATGGTTGTGGCGTCTTTCGAGCCGATGCTGATGTCCGGGCTGAAGGGGTTGGGCGCGGCGGCGAGGTCTTCGATGACAGGAATGCTCCTGTCTCTGATTCTGAACACGCGCGGGTCTGAAGGCTCGCTGAGGGCTCCGGTCGTGATTTTTTCGGCGACCGCGTATATCGTTTTCTCTCCCGCGAGTTCGAATGTGATGTTGACTTGGTAATTGCCGTTGGCGGCTGTGACGGCCGTCGGAGAGAGAGGTTCTCCCGCGCCGGGCGCGCCGATGTAAATGGTCACTATCGTTCCGGGATCGGATTTGCCTCTTATATCGACTGTTTTGTCGCCCACAGTCTGGTTGTTTCTGGGCCGTGTAATGGTGGGTTTTGCGGGCGGAATTTGTCCTGTGTCAAGGATGAGAGCGTTTGAAAGGACGACGGTTGTGAATCCGTTTGTGGAAGCGGCGGCGCGAAGTTCGACAAAAGAATTTCCTCCGTCGTCCGAGGCAGACAGGAGAGTTCCTTCTAAATTCCAGTTATTGCCTGTTCGGGATGATGCGGTGATTGTGAAAGCAATGTCAGAGTCGGGCGCGGGCCAGCGGTTGGCGTTGACTATACGGAATTGTGGAGTTGTGTGCGAATTGCTGGTTCTGATAGTTAGTTTAAATTTTTCTCCGACGCTGATTGAAGTCGCCGAAGGATTAGTCAGGTTAGTAAGCGTCGCCGATACAACCTGCGAGGCGTTGTTTTTCACTGTGAATGTGACGGTTCCTTCGGACGAATTGCCGGGTATATCGGTCGCGACGACGCCAATTGTCGGGTTTTGGTTGTGCATGCCGGAGAAGTTGTATTCGTATTCGCAGATGTATTCGCCGGGAGTCGCGGCTGATTCAACGCAGTCGGCGTCGCCTTTGTAAGTTGTGTTGAGGCGCATTTGGACGCGGTCGATTCCGTTGGCTTCCACGACGCGGACGCGGGCGGTGTACAGGCCGGGAGCGACCCAGTTGCCGGATTGCGGGTTCAGTATTGTGATGGCAGGCGGGGTGGTGTCGATTATGAGTGAGATTGGTTCGGAAGCGGTGTTGGCGGGATTCGCGAGATCGGATGCGATGGCATGGATTGTGTTGGCTCCTTCGGGAAGCGGCGCGGCGAGGGTTATTTGAGCCGTGTCCGTGCCGGTTACGCGGGCGATGGCGCAGGCGACTGGCGCGACGCATTCCAGCGTGGCCCAGTCGACGCCTGTTTCGGCGTCTGTGATCGAGACTACGATGGTCGGTTGCGGGTTGTTTGTCAGGTCTCCGTTTGTGTGGGATGTGAACACGATGACGGGCGGTGTTGTGTCGGCGGGAATTATGTCAGTATGAGAGCATGTCGATTGTATTGTTCCGGGATCGACGCAGGCATCGAGAGTCAGCGCGTTGTTGTCGTCGCAGTCGGCGTCGATGTTGCAGGCGATTGCGGTGTTCTCGCAAGCCGATTGCGCTGTGCCAGCGCTGAGACATATGTCTATCGTCAGCGGATTGTCATCGTCGCAATCGGAGTTATTCAAACATGCAATCGGAGTATGCGAGCATGCGGCTTCGGCAGTTCCGGGGAAGACACAAGAATCGATCGTGTATGCGTTTTCATCATTGCAGTCTGAATCAGATAAGCACGCTATCGACGCGACGGCACATTCGGCGTTCAGCGCGCCGCCATTTACACATGTGTTGATTGTGTATGCGTTTCCGTCATCGCAGTCCGCGTCGATGTTGCAGGCGATTGCGGTGTTCTCGCACGCCGATTGCGCTGTGCCAGCGCTGAGACATGTGTCTATCGTCAGCGGATTGCCATCGTCGCAATCGGAGTTATTCAAACATGCAATCGGAGAATGCGAGCATGCAGCATCAGCCATTCCGGGGGAGACACAAGAATCGATCGTGTATGCGTCATCGTCATTGCAATCGCTGTCCGTCAGACACGCTATTGTCGCGTGCGAGCATGCGGCATCGGCAGTTCCAGCATCAATACATGCGTCAAGCGTGTATGCGTTTTCATCATTGCAGTCTGAATCAGATAAGCACGCTATCGTCGCGACAACGCATTCAGAATTCAGTGTGCCGCCGTTCACGCATGTGTTGATTGTGTATGCATTTCCGTCATCGCAGTCGGCGTCGGTATTGCAGGCGATCTGAGTGTGCAGACACGTTGATTGTATTGTTCCGGGATCAACGCAGGCATCCAACGTCAGCGCGATGCCGTCGTCGCAGTCCGCGTCGGTGTCGCAAACGATATCGCCGGATTCGTTGATATGATAGGTGACAGTGGGCGATTGGGAGATAAGCGCGCCGGTTTGCGGGTTGAAACTTCGGGCGAGGATAATGTGGTCGCCGGGGGCGGTGAAAGGAACGGTCACTAGGGCTGAGAAAGCGCCTTCGGGATCGGATGTTGTCGTGCCGATGAGTTCAAATAGGCCGCCGACACAGTTTGTCGAGGGCGCAAGGCCGATTCCGGCCGCGTCGAGCGCGGCGGGGTTCCATGTGTAGTGGTCATCTTCCGGATTGTCAGGAGTGTTGACTCCCTTAGGGTCATTTGGAGCAATCAGGATGTCGTGCGCGACGGCGTGGACTGTCACTCCCATATTCGGCAAGTCGTTTATGAAAGATGCGACGCTAAAGACTGTGGCGTTTACGTTTCTGTTTCCGTCAAAGAATTCTATCGTCGCGGCGGAGATGTTCTCTTCTCCATCAGCCCACCATACGGGCGTGTCGTCTTGATTGATAATGAAGCCGCTTTCTCCGGTCTCGGTCAAACCCCATATCACGTAGTCTGAGAATTGTATTCCGTTGTATTCAAAGGGCGTGCGCGAGGCGAGATATTGTTGGCTTGCGGAGTTCCAGCGAAGCCAACCGGGGGCGCCGGGTTTCATCAAGCATATTGGCTCTTGCGCTTGCACAGGTATGGCAGGGAGGTATGGGTTTCCGACACCTTGCGCAATAAGCGCAGGGCCGAAGGCGTCCACTTTATATCCTCCGATATGCTGCGCCGCCACCATAGCTTCCATATACGCTATTGCGTCCGATACGCCGCCAATGGTGTACATTGTCGCTTTCACATCAGCCGTAACCCCGCCGTCCGGCAATCCCATGTTGTAGATAGTAGCCAGCGCTACATTTATGTCGGCAGAGCCGTCCACGCACGAATCCAACTGAGGCAACGGTTGCGGACCATATGGCGAAACGCCACATACGCTCAGATACAATCCGCTGTCGCCGAACATGTCGTATGCGACCTGATCGATAGAGAAAGCCGGACCTGATATTCTGTAACCGGCGGGGGTGTTGAAGGACGCCTGAAAGTTGTCAATGTCTATAGTATAAGCTTCTGACTCTAAGGAAGCGGTAGCGTCGATTCTAGGGGTCGTGACCCTTCCTTCCATGTGAACCTGCGCATCGCACGTCATCGCGAGAGATTCGTCGATGTATACTCCGAACGTCGATTGTTCAGAGCCTTGAATGTATTCAATCGCAAAAGTCTTCCATTCATCCAAGGCGACGCTCATGGTTGTTGTCGCGCAAACGACTGATTCGTTTATTCTAACTTCAAGGGATGTCTGCGCAGGCGAAGCGTTTTGTATATCGATTCCCCATATCGCGGATATCATATCTCTTTGGCTCTCCCCGTCAACGAGGAAGCTGAGCCTGTACAAACCTTCAATGGTTGCGTTTGTCGGAGCGCTCGCGGATGGGATGAATATGTCCGTTTTTAGTTTAAAATAGTCGGGACTGACATTTGCCCAATCTGTTATATAGGAGTCGTATGGGGAACATCCGCCTCCGGGCAGGGGGCGCAAGCGAAGAACTCCATCGGTTTCGATTACGCTTTCACATGAGCCGGGCCAATCTGAACCGCCGTAGCCCCAGTATTGTCTGATCCCGTCATCATAGTTGTCCGTGTAATAACCTATGGATTCCTGTTGATATACGGCATATAGGCTTGGTCCGTCTGGCACAGGCGAGATCTCGAATGAGCCGTCTTCATCATACCTGTACACGTTTACTGTCGAGTCATGCTCGGCTGTTCCGGCTACGACAGGCTCGAAGTTGTCTGACGCCACATATCCCTCTTGAACCTCAACGCCATCAATGTGAGTAATCAATGTCGGCGCGGCGGGCGCAAAGGGAATAACAGTAAGAAATTCCGTTGAAAGAGCGGGTTTAACGCTCATGTCTGGATGTCCTACGGCGGCGCGGATCGCGGTCACTCCTTCGGGAACGACATCAAGCGTTGCTTCGATTCGGTATTCACCTGAGCCGGGAGAGACCTCAACCAGAGGAGACGCAAACTGGAACGGACCGTCAATATTGGACGAAAACACTGCCATGTCTAGGATCAACGCAGGCAATTCCGTCATTCCGGAAACACCGGCGGCAGTTATTTCGAACATTTCTCCGGGCGCTATGTCCGACGCGCCTGTTCGGCTGATATTTCTTAAATGAACTTCATTTATGTTTTCTCTATAAGTAATGAAATCATCTATAATCGACAGCATCACTCCATGTGATTGAATTACAGCCAGCACGAAATGGGCGGATTCGCCTTCTACGTCGGGACGGGAGTCTATGACCGCCTCGCAAACGTATACGCCCTGCTGCGTTTCTATCATCTGCGATGTCGTCAGAATGCTAGGTTCGCCGTCGCTCGTGAAAAGCCCCGCGGCTATCACGCATTCGAGAGCGGCGCCGGGCGTCGCTTCAACTTCGATGCGCGCGGATTCGCCGACGGCAACGGTTTTCCATTCCGGATGGTTGACGTTGGTTATACTGCCGCTTGAAATCTGCGGCGCGCCCTCTCCGACGACCTCCATAGAGATGGACGAATAAAGACACTCTCCCACGCCTTGCTCATAGTTATAAGCGGACATCAGCGTCACTGCGATCACATGGCTCGCTTCGTTTCCATCCAAGTCGAGGGTGGTGTACAAAGGCCCTTGCGCCTCATAGCTGTATTCGGTTCCTTCTATATGCTGCAAATTGAAGCCTGAGGTCACGAAGTGAGAACCGTAACAAGGGCCGACGCCGCCGGGATAAACGGTCGTGTTGTCGGTGTTATAAAGCGTGGCCCACGGGGTGTACAACTCATCATGACTTGAATCAAGTCGTATCCTGAACGTGTCGCCGAAGCTTATTTGGTCGCCGGGCGAAGTCACGTTCTCTAACATCAACGCGTCCACGCTATACGTTAAGTTGAACGTCTCCATTGTCATTGTTTCGTTGCCGTCGATGTCGGACGCCGTGAATGTCGCTTCATATTCTCCCGGCGCGAAACCATCAAGAGAGGCAGTCAGTGTTTTCGTTTGCGCGTCGTACTCGCTCTCTACGGGCCTGCCGTCCACTATTGCTTCTATGGATTCGATATCCAGCGGCGCGTCCGTTTCTTCGACAAGCGCCTCCATAGTCCCCTTCAAAGCTGGCGCGTCGGGTAGTTCGTCCGGCAAGGTTCCTCTTTGTTCATATTCGGCCGCAATCGCGTCGGCGACTTCAGGGAACTTCCACGGCATCCCGCCCTCCTGCTTTCTTGCTTTCAGAAGAGCGAGCATCGTTTCGATGTTTACGCTGGAAGAAGAAGCAATGGCGGAGAACGGCGAAGATGGAGAAGCAAGACTTTGCATCATCGCCAACGCTTCGACAGGCTCCTGCTGTTCGTCGGAAGGAACGGACTCATCGTCGGAATATTGGACAGGCGCGACGGCGTAGCCTCTTGCTCCGTCAACCCAGCCGGGAAGTTTTTTAATTGTGATCTTCGGGCCTCTGCCCGCCACCACAAATGAACCTGCCCACTCAATCGAGTTGCCCGCAAGGTCGAACGCTGTCATTGTGACTATCCGTCTGCCTGAAGGCATAGCTCCCGGCGACGCTTCGTACGCGCCGGAGGTCGCGACGTATTGCGAGATCAGTTCTTCGCCGTCTAGGAACAGCCGCACAGACGCGGAATCGAGGCCGACCCCGCCGGGGTTGTCTTCAACTCTAACGGCTATGCGGTCGGGAGATATCTCGAACAATGCGCCGTCGTCGGGGGCTACGCTGATGACGGATGGGGACGTCGTGTCCGCCGTTATTTCAACTTCTTTCGTTATTGTATCATCCGCGAGAGTCGCGGACGCGATGATTGTGTTCGCGCCCTCTTCTAGGTTTAAGACCGCGCTGAACGCGCCATCTTCTCCAACCGCAGCCGACATTCCGTTCACGCTAACTGTCGCTCCGATTGTCGCCTCGCCATTTACCGTAAGCGCGAGTGAATTCGTGATATGTCCATTTACAGGCGCGACTATTTTCAACGTCAATTGCGCCGGCTCTTCCGGCTCTGGAACGACTTCGGTTTGAGCGCACGAGGCGTCGCATGTTCCGGCGTTTTCGCAGGCGCCCGCCGTTAGCGGGTCTCCATCGTCGCAATCCGCGTCCGTTTCACACGCGACTTCACACGCGACATTCGAGCAAACCGATTCGGCAATCCTCGCGTTAACGCATGCGTCGAGCGTCAGCGGATTGCTGTCATCGCAATCCGTATCTGTGATACATGCGACTGCGGCATGCGAGCAAGAGGCGTCAGCAGTTCCCGCCGCCGCGCACGTATCAATCGTGTATGGGTTGTCATCGTCGCAGTCAGCGTCATTTGAACACGCAATCGGGGTGTGAGAGCATTCTGCGCCAGACGTTCCGGCAAAGACGCAATAATCAAGCGTGCGCTCATCATCGTCATTACAGTCAGCATCGGACAAGCAAGCTATCGTCGCGACGATACATTCGGCGTTCAGAGCGCCCCCGTTTACGCATGTGTTGATTGTGTATTCGTTTTGGTCGTCACAATCAGCATCGGTGTTGCAAGCAATTGGAGTATGTGCGCATGATGCTTGCGCCGAGCCGGGATTTAGGCACTCGCTGATTGTCAGAGGATTGCCGTCGTCGCAGTCCGCAGCCGACGCGCACTCTAGCGAATTGTTTACACATGACGACTGCGCGGTCCCGGGGCTAAGGCATGCGTCGAGCGTCATTGGATTGCTGTCATCACAATCCGTATTTCCAAGACATGCGACTGCGGCATGCGAGCAAGCGGCGTCAGCAGTTCCTGCCGCAACGCAAGTATCAAGGGTATGTGCGTCAGCATCGTCGCAATCAGCGTCATTTAAACACGCAATCGGGGTATGCGCGCATTCTGCATCCGTAGTTCCGGCAGCCACACATGAATCTAGCGTGTGAGCATCATCGTCGTCGCAGTCCGCGTCATTTAGACATTCAATCCCATTATGGACGCAGACTGCCCCCGCCGTTCCGGGGTTCAGGCAAACATCCTCTGTGCGAGCGTCCGAGTCGTCGCAATCAGCAGAACTTAAACACTCAATTGCAACGCTTGAGCACAAGGACTGAATCGTTCCCGGATTCAAACACGAGTCCAGAGTGTAATTGTCAGCATCGTCGCAATCTGCGTCCGTGTTGCAAGCGATTGCGGTGTTTACGCATAAGGACGAAGCGCTTAACGGGTTCTCGCACACGTCAATCGTCAGCGCGTCCGCGTCGTCGCAATCTGCGTCTGTCGCGCAATCAATCGGTGCGTTCACGCATGACGACTGCGCGGTTCCGGGACTTGCGCATGTGTCGAGCGTCAAAACATCATCGTCGCCGCAGTCCGCGTCAGTGATACATTCAATTCCGTTATGGACGCAGACAGCCCCCGCCGTTCCGGGGTTCAGACAAACATCATCCGTGCGGACATCCGCGTCGTCGCAATCAGCGTCGCTCGAACAATCAGGAATCACATAGTTTATAGTCAAAGAAGTTACGGCGGAGTGTCCGGCAACATCCTGCGCGGACACCACAAACGCGTTCAATCCTTCGTCCAGAGCCGCGTCAAAAAACGTCCATGTCCCTCCTGAAAGCGTCGCCGCCTCTCCGTTAACCTCAACGGAGGAAACCCCGCTCACGGCGTCAGACGCGGAACCTGATAGAGTTATCACAGGCGCGACCACCACTTGCCCGTCCGCGTGACTTGTCACGCTCACAACAGGCGGCGCGGTGTCCAGCGTAAACGAAACGCTCTTTTTCACAGCCGCATTATTACTTGTGTCCTTGCAATCAATCGTCGCTGAATGTGTTCCGTCGGCGGGCGACAGCGGACAGATCACAGAGAACGGAGTTACTGCGCATCCTGCAGTCACATCCGCCCCGTCCAGTTTTACGACCACTGTCGCTGTGGCGACCGCCTCGTTGTCTTCAAGCTCGGCGCTCAACACCACAGGCGCCGCGTCGAGTAGCGCGCCAGCCGTCGGCTCCTCAATCGTTATCACCGGCTTGCTTGTGTCCGGAGCGTCGTAATTAATGATTAGTATATAGTTGGCAACATGACCCGCCGCGTCTTCAGCCGTCACCGCTATGGCGTTCGCTCCCTCGTCCAGAGACACGCCCGGCATCGTCCACACTCCGCCAAAAATCGCAACCGCCTCTCCGTTCACTTCGACTGACGCCACGCCGCTCGTCGCGTCGCTCGCAGTTCCTGAAACAGTTATCGTGGGAGTTGTCACAACCTGACCATTTTCATGGCTAGTGACAGCCAGCGCGGGCGGCGTCGTGTCAACAACTAAGCTAACGCTCGCTCGCGGCGCGGCGTTTCCGCTTGTGTCCGCGCAATCAATCGTCGCCGTATGCGACCCGTCCGCTGGTGAAAGCGAGCAGAATACCGACAAAGCGGACACATCGCACTGAGCGGTTATATTCGCGTCATCCAGCTTCACCACAACCGTTTCGGGATCAACCGCAACATCGTCCATCAAACTTGCCGACAACACAACTGAGGAAGCGGGAAACAACTCGCCGTTATCAGGCGACAGGATATCGATTTCAGGCGGTTCTTCGTCTCCCGCCGCATTTTCGATAATCACGTTTACTGACGCTGTCGAATAGTGACTGGATGGCGGAGCGGCTGAATATGCGCGAATGGAAATCTGTATAGGCCCGTCAGAATAATCAGAAGTGTCTAAAAAGAAAGTGTGGCTACCTAAACGACCGCCAACACGAATCCTGTCCGCCTCGGCTCCGCCGGCATACAGTATCAGCGTGTGCATCGAGCCGCCGTTAATGCCGTATTCGCACGACACCGGAATAATTCCGAATACGACTTCGCCCGATTCCGGCGATTCTATCGATATCCATGGGATATGCGCCGCCAGAAGCCGCCCCGCAGCCATAAAAACTCCTGCGAGAACGAACGCTCCGATGACGACCGCCAGCAATCTCAGAGCCACACGTCCTTTTTGTCTATTCATAGAAATCTCCAATTATTTTAGACAACGCAAACACCTCCATAACACGCCTACGAATGCCCCACCTACATTCGAGACATATCGCAACGACGCGTCATGCGAGTAACATGCTATGTTTACCGGCCTAATGTTGTTGCTTATTCGCCTACATTACTTGATTGCGCGACGATATTATCATATCCAGTTGTCTCATGTCAACCATGTTTTATTATCGCTATTATGTTATTGTCGCGCGGCAACTATTGGCATCATTGCGCTCGTGGATCGCAATTATTTATTATTTTGAGAATAAGCCCACCTACTGCCATTGATATTAGTTATCTTGTCACAGCCCATGTGTAAACTATTCAACAAGAGTTGGAAAACAAATTGTTCTAGCCGAATAACGACATTGTCGAGGCTGAACTTTTTAACACTGCGGAGGTTTCATGAATATTAAGAATGCGCGATTTCTTCTACAGAAATCAGCAACAACTTTTGTATGCTTGCGACAACCGATCATCGTCTTAAAAGCCGCTCACGTATTTCCATGCGCATATTGCGCAAACACTTTAACGTTAAATATAATTGAGCGGACACAAATAGCAAAAAGAATAGATATTCAACAATAAGCGAATTAAATGGAGGTGGCGCATGCCCGCAATTGATGTTTCTTTCAAAATCAACGGCGAAAAACTACCCGCCGACCACGGTTATCCGATGCTTTCCGCCGTATCACGAATGGTTCCAAGCATTCACAGCGATTCAACGTGTGGTATTTTCCCTGTCAACGGCGTCAACACAGGCGACAGATTCATAGCGCTGACTGATAGGAGCCGCCTTGTTTTCAGGCTCAGCCACGAAAAGCTTCCGGATCTGCTAAAGCTCGCCGGAAAAAAGATTCTTATAAGTGAATGCCAGCTTCGTCTCGGCATTCCTGAAGTGTTCTCATTGAAGCCGTCTTCTCATTTAAAAAGCAGACTTGTCACAATAAAAGGATTCATGGAGCCGGAGCCTTTTCTTGAAGCTGCCGTCCGTCAGTTGTCTGAGATGGGAATAAACGGAAAGCCGTCTCTCGCGATTAGAGCTTCCCAAAGAAGCGCCGCTATGGCAGAAGCTGCCTGCCATTATGTAAGGCGCACCCTGCGCGTTAAAGACAAAGAGATAGTCGGATATGCCATGATCGTCGAAAGCCTCACCGCCGAAGAATCCATCCTGCTCCAAGAAAAAGGAATCGGTGGCCGCCGCCGCATGGGCTGCGGACTTTTTCTGCCGTATAAAGGGTAGTGAAATATGAAAACAAATGAAGCCGTTAAAAACATACTTGCAAAAAATCAAAAAGGCGCCTCGGTTTCATATGAAGAAAGCCTTATTGGTCACAGTGTGGTGGTATCGAACTCCTTCACGAGGATTTTCGGAGTGCCTGAAAACCCTTCAAGACAGGCCGATAAATGGTTTGGTTTCTTCAGGTTTCTTGATTTCAACATTGATCCAATTGAGTTTTACGAGAACAGTATTGTAGCCTGTCTGTTACATGATATTGGGAAGGCAAACAGTGGTTTTCAAGATGCGGTCAATGGGAAAAGAGATTCTCAGATCATTCGTCATGACCACCTTGGAGGATTGTTGCTCAATCTAGACCATGTCAAAAACATACTCAAGGAAATTCTAAAACTCGATCACGAAATAGTAGTCTCTTCAATAATAGGACATCATCTAAGGGCAAACAAAACTGGAAATAGTCAACCGTGCTTTGGAAGAATCAGCATTGATAGGGCAACATTCAGCCTATTTCCCAATGAAATAGCATCTCTTCTAAACATCGTTTCTAAAAAGTTCGGGCTGCCTCAAATAACTGATACCGATATTCCAGAACAATGGTCTTTCAATTCTCCCGCCGCATTTAATATCACTCTACACATTGAAAAGACTACAAGCATGCTTAAGACATTTCACAAGGAATTGCGACAAAACCACACGCGTAATAGACTCCTAATGGCCGTGAGGACGGCTCTTATTATTGCAGATAGCGTCGGTTCCGGTCTGGCCAGAGAGGGAGAGGATATCACCCAATGGATAAACTCGGCTTTTGACGAAAGCTTTCTGTTAGACGGCTCAGCGGTTGAGAACAAAGTGATAATACCGCGATGTGAACAGATTTCAAGCCAAAAAGGCGGTTTTTCATGGAGCGGATTCCAGAATGCGGCAAATGACTTTCCAGCAAGATCATTGCTTCTGTCCCCATGCGGCAGTGGAAAAACTCTTGCCTCTTGGCGCTGGATCGCCTCTCAGGCGCAAAAAAAGCCAGTCGCGAGAATTATCTTTCTCTATCCCACAAGAGCGACGGCGCAGGAGGGGTTTCTGGACTACGTATCGTGGGCTCCTGAAGCTGACGCTTCTCTTATCCACGGAACTTCGGAGTATGCGCTCTCCAATATGTTCGAAAGTCCTGATGATTCACGACATGGCAAGGATTTCACCACTCAGGAACGCCTCTTTGCTCTCGGATACTGGCAGCGTCGTATCTTCAGCACAACCGTTGATCAATTCCTTGGTTTTATGCAGAATTCTTACCGTTCCGTGTGTCTTCTTCCCCTTCTTTCCGACAGCATTATTGTAATAGACGAGATACATAGTTTCGATAAATCCCTGTTCTCCTCGCTAAAATTATTTCTGAAGAGTTTCAACGCCACCGTTCTCTGCATGACCGCCAGTTTGACGAAGCAGAGGATCTCTGAAATTGAGCAGTGCGAAGTGTCAATATTGGACACTTCAAAGATGAATTATTCCGACCTCAACGATATATCACATGTCAACAGATACCATGTTCAACAGATAGAAGACGTTGCAGATGCCTTCCAAGTAGTCGAGCGTTTGAAGGATTCAAATAAAATATTGTGGGTAGTGAACACTGTGGACAGATGTCAGGATATTGCGCGGAGACTCGGTATCCCATGCTACCATAGCAGATTCAAACTTAAGGATAGGGAAAAGAGACACAAAGAAGTCATTTCATCGTTCAGGAGCAGTGGCGAACCAGCCCTTTCAATAACCACCCAAGTCTGCGAGATGAGCCTTGATCTGGATGCCGACGTGTTGATTTCCGAGATTGCTCCAATAACCAGCCTGATTCAGAGAATGGGGCGCTGCAACCGCAAATCCGTACCAGAAAACAACAGAATTGGACATGTCTTCTTCTACAAGCCGTTAAATGAAACACCCTATTCGAGAGATGATTTGGCTGGAACAGACAGTTTTATCGATAAGATCAATAACCATACAGTCAGCCAAGCGCTTCTCCTGCAACTTCTTGAAGAATACGGGCCTAACGCACCTGAATTTGAACGCTATGCAGCTTTTCTCGAATGCGGGCCATGGGCGCATTCTAGGGAAGAAACACTTCGAGATTCAAACGATTTCACCGTTCATGCCATACTCGACTCGGATGTGGAGCAATATTTATTGTTCCGCAGACAGAAAAAACCGGTTCATGGCCTTTTACTGCCAGTCCCATCCCGAAATGCGAAACGTGACTCACGGATAGGTTCCAGTCCTCTGGTTGCATGCGCATCCCATTATTCCGCCGATCTTGGTTTCTCGAAGATTTCATACTAAGGAGATATGCAATGAATAAGATACTTGTGAAATCTGACGATATTATTCTCAACTACGACCTTCATTCACTTCCAACCGCACAACACAAGTCTGGACTCGCGGGTCTGTTGCTTATGATCGAGTCAATGAAAATGCGGGGCTTCAGCAACATTCCCGAAGTTCTCGAAATATCGGCATTCAAGGCAAGCATCCGTTTCAACCGGGCCGCCTTCAGAGATATGTTTAACGATCTGTATTCTTCAGAAGTCATTGAGTCAAAACCTAGTAAGAAAAAAAGAGAAAAAGGAGAAGATGATAAAAAAACTGTTATTGAACCCAAGAGAACGGAACGGAGAGAAACAACCAACAAAAAAGGGGAAGTAAAAACAGAAGTATACTATATATACGATGACTACATCCCCAAGGGTGGCTTTCTTAAATGCTTTTATCCGGATGGGGACGGCCTGTGGTTGAAACTATGGAGGGATATGCTTTGGAACACACTACGAGGCATTCCCACTACAAGGTTAATTTATACAAAAGAAGCGGACAAAAAAGAAACAGCCCAAACTTGGAATAAACTTGCAGAGTCATTAAGAGAGCGCGAAAACAACAAAATAATCTCTGAGAGTATATCAAGCTCCATTTTTATAGGCGCGCAAGACGAGAATGCTGAAAAAGTGCCTTTCAAAGGGAATATCGAGAACAATTTTCTCCTGCATTTTTCACTGATTGCAAGTCTAATATTTGTCCCCCGATCCGTATCTCTCAAGAAAACAGACAGAGGCAAATCGTTCGATAACGGCTATGCTCTTGCTGTTCCAGAGCCGTCAGACCTCAAAGAATTTGTGCAAGATGCGAAACTAATGCTGAAGGAACTTGAAACCGATGTCTCCGGCTACAGGCCAAGGGCTTCTATTATTTGCATGCCTGAGGAAGGTGGTCTTGAATATCTGACACTGCTCAATGCGCTCGCTCGTAAAAAGGTTTCTAATTCTCAGATCAGCGATAGCATAGATGCGGTGGAGATTTATCATCTGCAAAAAAAAGGCAACAGCATAAAGCTCCTCAATTTAGGAAGAATTCTACCGGATAGAAGACTTCTCAGCGATTATGAACTCATGTATAACACTTGTCTCAATCCATTTTTTAAATCCCAACGTATAAAAAACCTTCTCGCCGGGTTGCCGTGGTATGAGGACATGCATGTCATGTTCTCTGTTTTGCCTTGGGAGACATTTGCGTTTTCACCCGGCGAAACGCCCAACCTTATTTCTTTTTTCGGCGCTGACGTTGAGAAAAAGTTAAATGCGATAAAAGAAGAACTCAAATCGAAAGGAGGTGACAATATGACAGATGAAGTCAGGGATGACCAACTGGCTATTATTGTCCGAAATGTCGTGAAGTCTTATGTTAGAGTGAAAACCGAGAAAAAAACCGGCTTTTCTTGGGCGACCCAAAAAGAGCAAAGCCGCTTCAAAGAAACGGCTCTCAAGGTTTGCAGCCAAGCTTTTCTCGATATGCGCGGACGAAGGGATCGGGTATTTGTGGAATACTTCACTGGCGTCTTATGCTCTGTGCCCCAGTATATGCCTGAAGAGGATTACATCACAGTTGTTAATACACTTCTCTCTGATCCCGACAAAGTGAAATGCCTTGCCATGCTCGCGATGTCGGCGACCAGTAGTCTCTACAGGTCAGGAAATGACAATCAATCTGATAAAAAGAAGGAGGAGGCTAACGATGACGAGCAATGAAAATTCACAAAAACTGAAAAATCTTTTCTGCACAGTTCTCACCCATACGGCCCCCGGCGCAAATTACAGAGGCGAAAACGAGGAGAACCGGGCGGTATTGCAGAAAATCACCGATGGGCGGCATGATTATGCTTTCATATCCTCGGAATCCATCCGCAACGCAATCAGGGAGACCCTGAATAAACTTGGTCTCCCATGCAACAGAGATCGTTTATTCGATGAAGAGCAACCCGCTGTGAAATTCAAAGATTATCCTGATCCAGATAATTACGCCGACGATTTTTTTATGGGCTGGCTGATCGCCGCATCAGACAAAGACAGAAAGAAGATAAGAAAGGAACTTGAGGAGAAAGACAGAGACCCGGAAGCTTTCAGCTTCAAACGCGACTCCATACTGCGAATGAACATAGCTGTTGCGCTCGAACCTTACCGGTACAACACCATTTTTACACAGTCTCCCCAGGACTTGACACCCAAAGACCTGAAGTCTCACAGAAATACCGATAACGCTCAACTGCTCCACCGTGAGACTGCTCTTACCGCCTTCCAGTTCCCTTTCGCTCTGAACCTGAACGACTGCAACGCGAAAAAAGAGTGGACGCAAACCCTGCTGAAGGCCATCGGTGAACTGAACGGCGTCGCGGGGAATCACGCAAGAAATTATTTCGAGATGGCTCCGTCAAGCATAGTGGCTCGCCTCACCCACCAGCTTGTGGCCGGATACGACACGTATGGTTTTCGCATATCCGAAAACCGGGAACACTCTCTTCCTGAGATCGTGGACGGTGTTCTAAATGATGATTACCCCGGCTCTGAATTCTACATAGGCGGTCGCATCGTGAAGAACATGGACGAATCCGCAAGGAAAAACCTCGAAGACAAAGGTGTTCATCTCTATCGAACCCCCCAGTCTCTTCTGGGAAAAGTCGGCGAGGACTCCTTCATGCTTGAGACATCCATGAAGTCCAGTTAACAACGGGGAGGGATGAACCCATGCTCTGCCTTTATCTTCAAGCTCCGTTCGGGGCGTTCCGAAACTTCACTGCGGGCAGTTTCAGGCCCACTGCGGACTTTATTACTTATTCGGCGGCTTATGGTCTTTTGCTTAATGTGGCGGGTATCGAGATGCGGTATGACGACAATCAGCAGCCCATGACACTGATTGGCACGGACCTTCCACGTTTTCGAATCGCCATCGCCGCTCTATCGTTTCCTATACATCAGTCTGTCCTTCAGCTTCTTCACAACTATCCAGTTGGAACACTAAACCTTAAAGGCGAGGCGCTGGAAGCCAAGAAGAACAGCGTAAAGGGCGGCAAGTACAACATAGCTCCGGTAAGGCGCTCGTTCCTGTCCGGCATCAATGGTTATATCTGTGTCGACGCCTATGATGAAATCGAGTCGCGTATTCTGAACGGACTCAGAGGAGAGGTTCAACGCGATTACGGGCTGCCGTTTCTGGGCGACAATAGTTTTCTAATTGATCGACTGCAACCTGTTCACAAGCCTAACGCGGCTCACTGGTTTGTTTCCGTCACACCGGAGAATCCAACGGGTTACAGGAAAGACCTTGTGATGCGACTGACGATTTCAATAAACCGCGCTGATATGTCGCGGACAACTTCCGGACTCTTCGCGCCTGTTTCGCAGCTTTGTGAAGCGCCACCCGACTCAGCATGGGTGGAGGTGGGTTATTGACAAACGCCTCACACGACCCTCAAATACGCGTCATGGCGCTTCACGCGCTCGAATATTGCGAGCGTCTGTTCTATCTCGAAGAAGTCGAGGAAATCCGGCTCGCGGACGCCGATGTGTTCGCGGGCCGTTCCCTCCACCTTGATCTTGCGCTGGAGAACGCTCTCGAAAAATCCGAAGTCGATCTTTCTTGTGAAACCCTCGGCTTGGTCGGCCGCGCAGACATCATTAAAAAATCCAACGGCGAATGGATTCCCTTCGAGCATAAAAAAGGCTCTTCCCGCGCGGTCGACAACGCTCATCAAGCTTGGCCGCCGGACTCCCTTCAGGTTGTCGCATACGCCATGCTCCTCGAAACAAAATTAGGACTCCCGGTTTCGGAGGGCAGAATCAGGTATCACAGAGACAACATCACGGTCAGGGTCGCTGTCGATTTTGATGCGCGTCAAAGAGTTCTAGCCGCCGCCGCCCGCGCGCGCCTCCTTCGCTCTTCTCCGAACCGCCCCCCCGTCGCGGACAACGACCGTCTTTGCCTTCATTGCTCTCTTTCTCCCGTGTGCCTCCCTGAGGAAGATAGAATTGCCCGAAATAAGAACTGGTCGCCCATTCGTCTGTTCCCTCCAGACAGGGAGGGTCGCGCCATTCACGTCACGTCCCATTCCGCCGTTATTCGCCGCTCCAACGACCAGCTAACCGTTCAAGTCAAGGATGCGGACGACCTTCATTTCTCTTCGAACGAAATCGACTCGCTCATTCTCCACGGGTATCCGCAGATAACCACTCAGGCCCTCCACCACTGCGCATACAACGGAATTCCCGTTCATTGGATATCCGCCGGCGGACGCTACGTCGCCGGACTTCTCGCCGGAGCAGGCTCGGTTCAACGGCGACTCAGACAATTCAAAGCCTTATCGTCTCCGGCCATTTGTATTGATCTTTCCAGAAGAACCGCCCGCGCCAAAGCCGAAAGCCAACTGCGATACATGTTGAGAGCCACCGCCCCCCATCAAGGCAGGCCCCGACCATGCGTCCTCGCCGCAAACTCAATCAGAGCTTGCGTTAAAGACATGTCAAACGCGGCCTCTCTAGACGAAATTCGCGGCTGCGAAGGCGCGGCGGCCCGCGCGTACTTCGACATTTTTCCCGAACTCATCAAAAACAGAGCTCCCGCAGAAATGCTCCCCGACGGCAGAACGCGCAGACCTCCCCAAGACCGCTTCAACGCGCTGCTCAGCTTCGGATACTCCCTGCTCTACCAGTCCACTCTCACAGCCATCGTCGCCGTCGGCCTCGACCCCGCCGTCGGCTATTTCCATACTCCGAGATCCTCGGCCTACCCGCTGGTTATGGACCTCATGGACTTGTTCAGAGTGGCCCTTTGGGACATCCCGCTCCTCGGCTCCGTGAACCGGCTCCAGTGGGACCCCGCCGCAGACTTCAACGTCACTAACGCTAAAGTATGGCTTTCCGCTTCAGGCAGAAAAAAAGCCATCGCTCTCTACGAATCCAGACTCGAAGAAAAATGGAAACACCCCATCCTCGACTACTCTCTGTCTTACTACAGAACCATTGAGCTTGAAGTCAGGTTGCTGGAAAAAGAATGGGCTGGAGAACCCGGCCTTTTCGCAAGAGGGAGACTGCGTTAATCATGAGAGAAAAATCTTGGCATCTGGTCGCGTATGACGTCTGCGACCCCGCCAGACTTCGAAAAGTCGGCAGAATAATGAAAGGATACGGCGAAAGAAAACAATTCAGCGTTTACTGCTGCTACCTCACCGACAGGGGCCGCGAACGACTCCGCTGGGAAATCAAGAAAATCATGAAGGACGAAGACGAACTGCTCATGATAGAACTGTGCGAAAACTGCGTCAAACGACTCAAATCAACCCACGCTAAAGGCGCATGGCCCGACGAACCTGCGTCTTTCGAGGTTGTTTGACATGGTCGCCGGACATGCGAAATCAGCGCGGCTGCTTCCCGCTTGTTCGCCTTTTTAGGTTTTCTCACACATGAAACCGACATAAAACAGACTCTATACAAGCGCAATGGAATCAAAAATCAAGCATCAGAGAGTTTTTAACCTAGAGCGACGGAGCAAAAATAAAAAAGCCTTTGACAACAGAAACAATGCCGATTATTCAACAAAAGAGATGCTTGAAAAGCATTGCCGAATGAAAACAATCCGCAACAAACGGATTTTTTTCTGAACTTTGAAAAGTTAATACACAGCTCGGCGCATTATCTTCTATATTTTTGAGCAATCCTGATATATGCTTGAAAACAGCCTCAAAAAAACGTATAAATCCTAGTAGAAATTGAAGTGGACTGATCCAACCCTCTGATGCCGTAAGGCGTTGAGCACTTTGCATCTTTCGACCTTTTTTGCCACTTACGACCCTGATCCAACCCTCTGATGCCGTAAGGCGTTGAGCACTTATCACCTCCAATCTTTTTGTTATTTTACAGCACTGATCCAACCCTCTGATGCCGTAAGGCGTTGAGCACTTCCGCGCGTAGCAAGTTCAGAGAGTTCAACCGCGCCCCTGATCCAACCCTCTGATGCCGTAAGGCGTTGAGCACATTGGAAAAGCGCTTTGTAGGGCTAAGATACTTTCGACTGATCCAACCCTCTGATGCCGTAAGGCGTTGAGCACCAAGATGTGGTGTTCGGGCCGGGGAGCATAATTCCCTGATCCAACCCTCTGATGCCGTAAGGCGTTGAGCACTTAACGGAGGGAAAAACCATGTCGAAACGTGAAAAGCTGATCCAACCCTCTGATGCCGTAAGGCGTTGAGCACTCGGCCTGATTTCGCACGTCCGGCCCCAGTTTATACTGATCCAACCCTCTGATGCCGTAAGGCGTTGAGCACTTGTGCCGCTTCTCATGAACGGGTCGAGGATTAGGTTGCTGATCCAACCCTCTGATGCCGTAAGGCGTTGAGCACTCATTCGTTTTCATTAACGGATAATGCCTATCCGCGCCCCCTGATCCAACCCTCTGATGCCGTAAGGCGTTGAGCACTAGGGTATATGCCGTGTCCAATAAACGCGCATGTTGTCCTGATCCAACCCTCTGATGCCGTAAGGCGTTGAGCACCTCTATCCTTTTCAGCGGCATGATGCGGCTGTTCATGCTGATCCAACCCTCTGATGCCGTAAGGCGTTGAGCACGGCCGCCCCGTCAAGCGGAGCGGGTATCTCTCACTACGACTGATCCAACCCTCTGATGCCGTAAGGCGTTGAGCACTGGGCGCGTCAGCGATATCTGGAACACCTGCCCCTCGTCTGATCCAACCCTCTGATGCCGTAAGGCGTTGAGCACAGTCCGGGTCGTCACCCTCGGGCTGCGGCTGTGCCGCCTGATCCAACCCTCTGATGCCGTAAGGCGTTGAGCACTTGGCTGGGTCGCTGAGGAAGGGAAAGAGCATCGACTGATCCAACCCTCTGATGCCGTAAGGCGTTGAGCACAAACGCTTCGTCCGGCGCTTGTCGTTTCAGTTGGGAACTGATCCAACCCTCTGATGCCGTAAGGCGTTGAGCACGTCAACCGCGTCCCGATATTCGGCCTCCGCAAAAACTGATCCAACCCTCTGATGCCGTAAGGCGTTGAGCACCTCGAACAGGTGGAGGCCGTAACCAAAGGCGTACTCTGATCCAACCCTCTGATGCCGTAAGGCGTTGAGCACAATATGCTTCTACGCCATACGGTCAATCATATTTGACTGATCCAACCCTCTGATGCCGTAAGGCGTTGAGCACTCTAACCAATATGTTGTACGTTCGTTTAGATGGCTCTGATCCAACCCTCTGATGCCGTAAGGCGTTGAGCACATCAGGGACGGCTGACAAAAATATCCGTACCATTGCCCTGATCCAACCCTCTGATGCCGTAAGGCGTTGAGCACCGGCCTACGGCGCTGTTGGTGAGAGTGTCGGTAGTGACTGATCCAACCCTCTGATGCCGTAAGGCGTTGAGCACCCTGTGGCGGCTTTGCCAGTGACGCCCATCTGGATACTGATCCAACCCTCTGATGCCGTAAGGCGTTGAGCACGTCCAGTCGCAAGGCGTTTTGTTCACAACCGGCATGGTCTGATCCAACCCTCTGATGCCGTAAGGCGTTGAGCACACCGATAGCTCCGGGCGTGACTTCACACGCTCGCGCTGATCCAACCCTCTGATGCCGTAAGGCGTTGAGCACAAGGCCGTGAACGAATTAGAGTGGGCCGGACGGCGGGCTGATCCAACCCTCTGATGCCGTAAGGCGTTGAGCACTCCTCGATGCAAGCAATACTCAAGCGCTCTACCCGATGATCCAACCCTCTGATGCCGTAAGGCGTTGAGCACCCGGAAAGAAATTTCCGGTTTCATGGGCGGCGGACTGATCCAACCCTCTGATGCCGTAAGGCGTTGAGCACAATGAGGTTGCGCGCAATCTTGTGGTACAATTAGAACCTGATCCAACCCTCTGATGCCGTAAGGCGTTGAGCACATACCGAACGCATTTGAGCTTGAGAAATGCGAGCGAATCTGATCCAACCCTCTGATGCCGTAAAGCGTTGAGCACCCTATGACCTTTACGACGTTCGGCGCGTTAGTAGATGCTGATCCAACCCTCTGATGCCGTAAGGCGTTGAGCACAAATTAAATCCGAACGTGTTGATATCGCCGTCTGCCGTCTGATCCAAACCTCTGATGCCGTAAGGCGTTGAGCACCTCTATGGCGTTTTACCAGATTATCTTGATGATGTTAGGCTGATCCAACCCTCTGATGCCGTAAGGCGTTGAGCACTTGCCGCCCAATATAACGCCGTGTTCATCCACTATGGGAACTGTCGATGCGGATTTCAGAGATTACTACTATAAAAAAATCACCTCGATTCAGCAGGCTATGCCTATATTGATAGCATGCGAAGCATTGCCCGCAGAAGTAGAACCCTGTGTATTGCAGAGTATTCCGTTTCATATCGAAGCCTTGGCAGCAGTTCAGGCCCAAAGACTGTATTGGCTGATTTACCCTAATCCGAACGCCACAAACTGTTTATATGTAGTCTATGAAGCTTTTGGAGAGGTTAATCAAGAAATAGCGACAGCTCACATTTTTCGTAAAGAGCCTCACAAAGTCACGATAGGCAACGTTCTTTCTTTCCTTGCCACACGGAAAAAAACATTTCCCTCTTTTCTGTATACGTTACAATATTTATCTTTCTGGTTGGATTATTTCA
>Ga0209606_1001887_pt1 | contig 24644 bp, 20 predicted proteins | sample AD_UKC057_MetaG_FD_184412 | JGI IMG/M metagenome (GOLD analysis project Ga0209606, IMG submission 184412) | Active sludge microbial communities of municipal wastewater-treating anaerobic digesters from USA - AD_UKC057_MetaG (SPAdes) (version 2) | ecosystem: Engineered > Bioreactor > Anaerobic >...
AAGCGCAACTATGTTTTATCGGCACTTTCTTACGAAGATGTGCTGTTGGAATCGCTGCACAGCGACCCATACTTCGATGGAGCCGAAATCGAAATGGCAGTGCAAAAAGCCATCCTGAGTTTGCCTGAAAAGCAACGCATCGTTTTTAACCTGCGCTATTACGACGAACTGCAGTACAACGAAATGTCCGAAATTTTGGGAACATCCGAAGGAGCGCTCAAAGCATCCTATCATCATGCTGTAAAAAAAGTAGAAAAGTTTTTAAACCAATTGTAATAAATTTTGTCAGAAAATAATAAACGACATAATGGTGGAAAATAATAGTAGTAGTAATAAGAAGGATGTTTTCAAAGTCCCCGAAGGCTATTTCGATAGTTTGCCCGGACGTGTCTCCGAAAATATTACTGCGAAAGCTAAAAATGTCAGTCCCCGTTGGATTGATATTGTCAAACCCTACCTATACTTTGCAGCCGCATTTTTTATGCTGGGTGTTTTTATAAAAATTGGTCTGACACTGATGGTTGATAAAGATAAACTTCATCAGTCTCCGCCAGTAGTACCCGCTCTGTTAGAAAATACCATTGAAGTTGATGAATTAATTGCCGATGATGTCGTTTTTTACGAAACTATCGAGTTACTGCAGGATGGCGATGCCATAGAAGCTGCAAAAATCGAAAATCAGGCCATCGAAGATTATTTGTTGGATTACGATATGATCGCTGAACTTACTGAATAAATTTAATAAATTCAAAATATGAAAACCTTACCGATTTTTCTGCTTGCAATTATAATGTCAATCCCCGCCCTTTTAAGTGCGCAGGAGAATTGCCGAAAAGCGGACATTGAAAAAATTCGCGCCGAAAAAGTATCGTTTATTACGACTCAACTCGATTTAAGCGTTGAAGAAGCTCAGAAATTCTGGCCTGTTTATAATGAATTCGAAAAAAAGAATGATGAATTTATCGAAGCTGAAAGGACTATCCATAAAGATTTAAAAAACCGTGGTGATAAAATGACTGATACTGAGCTTGAAAAAAATCTCGATAAAATCAATGACATTCAAATGCAAAAAGCAAATCTGCAGTCGGAATATTACTCAAAGTTTAAAAAAGTACTTCCAATTAAAAAGCTAGTTAAGTTTTATGCTGCCGAAAAGGAATTCCGCAAGCAACTTCTTCATGAATATGGTAAATGTTATGGGAAAGAGGGTAAACCTGAGTAATTCGTTTTTTAAAAATACTTTGAATATCCTTAGAATTCAATAGTTGGTTTTTCGTAATAATCAGTTAAAACACCATCGGTGCAAAACGAAATGCCCTGCCGTTCTTCGGTGCCAATCATCACGGTTTGAATTAATGGATTATGAACCTGTCTTGCAGCAGTCCACTCAACAATGAAGTTAGCCCCTGCACCTCCTTTGTTCTCTTTGCCTTCAACGACAAATTCAAGCGATTCTAGAGGAAGCAACATCAAGGTTTTTTCGGCATATTTTCTTAAAAGTTTTCCATGCGAATCATAATAATCAATTGAATATATATACACGGTATCCGTAAACCCCACATTGCGAATGCTCAGTGTTGCTGTGAGCGAAAACCTACGGGTTCCATCGGTTTGATAGATGTCGGAATAAGCCGGAACATAAACTCTTCCAAACACCATCATATTCGATGTGTCGATGTCAGTGTAATGATAGTTTGCACTCGGAAAGTGTTTTTCGCTGTTCTCTGTTGGGCCGCATGCAACAAGTATCTCACAAAGCGCCAAGGCTGAAAATAAGTATTTGTATTGGAATCGCATATTGTTTGTTTTATAGTTGAATTGTAAAAATCTGTTTTGTTGTCTTTTTAACTTTATATCTTTCGTCGATCCGATAGCCGATAACCCAAACAATATCTTCTCCCGAACAAATCAGATATTGATTTTCCTTATCGAAACGTGACAGTTTGTTATCGGTGAAAAAATCGCTGAGCTTTTTAAACCCATTCATTCCCAGCGGCATAAACCGGTCTCCTTTTCGCCACCGACGTACGACAAGTGGGAATTGCAGGCAATCGTAGTCAAGGTATGCAATCGATGAGTCGCTGCTAAATTCAGGGTTCCGGTTTCTGCTGATTTCGAAATGCAGTACCAATGGTTCGGTAAGTAATCTTGTATCGTTGCTGACGAAATATTCACTTGCGACTTCACTCTTTTTGGCTTTAATGATGAGGCTGTCCCGGTCGCGAAGCACCTGTATTTTTCCGCAATTTACATATTTACCGGGTTGACTCTGGGTTAATTTTATTACTTCTTCGGCATAGCTTGCCTGAACATCAAAGTTTCGCAACAGCGAAAACAGGCTACCGTTTTCAATAGCCCCTTCCGGTAATTTGTCAAGCCTGATTAGTACCTGATTCGAATCTTTTTCAACACAGTCCAGAAGCATTTTCTCGGTGGAGGTTTTCATTAATCGCTCGGCTTGTGCAAAACGTTGCATATTTTCGAGCATACAATCACCAAATGCCGGATTTATCTGTTCAAACAGTGGGATTATCCGGTGTCTGATCAGGTTTCGGTGATATTTTACTTCGTTGTTCGAACTATCGTTGCGGTATTTTATCCGGTACCGTTTGGTATAGGCTGTTATTTCGCTGCGCCTTACCGATGATAATGGTCTGATAATATATCCCGAAACAGGCGAAATACCCGTGATACCGGCAATACCTGTGCCTCTCGCAAGGTTAATCAACATGGTTTCGATACTGTCGTCAGCGTGGTGGGCGAGGGCAAGATAGTCGTAATTACCCGATTGCATGAGGGTTGCAAACCATTCGTAACGAAGTTTCCGGGCAGCCATTTGTATGCTGATACCTTCGCTTTCGGCAGTGTTTTGTGTGTCGAAATGCTGAAGATGGAATTCCAAACCGGCAGCAGCGGCCATCTCGGCGACAAATTGCTGCTCTGCATCCGATTCGGCTCCCCGCAAACCGAAATTACAATGGGCCACTCCGCAATGCCAGCCTTCGTGCAGCAATGCGTGCAGCATTACCGTAGAATCGATACCACCGCTTACTGCACACAAAATACGTGCATTGTCAGCAATTTGGTGTTGCTGCATGAAGTCCCTTACACGGGTGGCAATGATATTTTTCGCTTCTTTCATTCTTGACCATGCAAGATATGAAGATATTCCGATAACGTAATGAATTCGGCACCTATTTCTTCAAAAAATGGAGTGTGCATCTGCACATCAATAATTTCTACGCCCGATTTTTTACAAAACTCCACCAAAGCATACAAGGCAAGTTTTCCAGTGTTGCTTTGGGTATGAAACATCGATTCTCCGCAGAACACATGTGATGTTAGTATCCCATATAACCCTGCCACCAACCGGCCTTTGTTGCACACTTCGACCGAAATAGAATACCCTTTTTTATGAAGTGCTATGTAAGCTTTCTCCATTTCGGGGGTAATCCAGGTGCCTTGCTGGTCGCAGCGTTTTATGCGCCTGCATTGTTTGATTACCTTATCAAACTGTTGGTTGAAACCAATATCGTAATCGTGTTTATTCAAAAATTGCCTGAAGCTTTTGCTGATTTTAAATTTTTCGGGGTACAAGATAAAACGGGGATCAGGTGCCCACCAAAAAATATTCTCACCCGGATTGAACCAGGGGAATATGCCGTTTGAATATGCGGCAAGCAAGCGCTCAGTACTCAGGTCACCTCCCACGGCAAGCAAACCATCATCGTCGGCAAGCGATGGATGCGGAAATACCGGTTCATCGTCGAGTAAATACACAGTCATAAGTGCAAATGTAAAGTTTTGATTGAATCAGCAAAATCACTCAGGAAACAATTGACTCATGAATCAATTTCGCAATGAACAAAATTTGGAGCAGGATTACGAAAGGTCTCTTTTATAAAATATTTAACATCATCATCATGGATGTCTCTCGGTATCTGTCAAAATAAATCAGTACTTTTGAAACCGTATGCTCGAAATGTTGAGACATAATCTGATTCCATGCCCGTTTAAGGCCGTCACCGGTTGCGATTGCCCCGGTTGTGGTATGCAGCGGTCCATTGTCGAATTGCTCGATGGCAATTTTTTACAGAGTTTACATTATTACCCTGCTCTGTTGCCCCTGATTTTGTTGTTTGTAATTCTGGTGTTTCACCTTAGGTTTCAATTTAGGTATGGAACACTTATATTAAAGATATTGTTTATTTTTAACACGGGTCTTATTTCACTGAATTTTATTCTCAAACTACTTAATATCCACTGGTTATGACTACCGAAAACGACAACATTGAAAAAGGTTTTGAATCAGGTAACGAAAACACACCACCCCCAGTTGTACCCGAAAGTGCAAATACCGGGATGAATAGTCCGGTTGAAGATTTTTCTGCTGTGACAGATAATAACCCTGACACAGTTAATCAGGCCACCGCAAAAACTCAGAATCAAACGATTGGAGGAGCAACTAAATCATCCCCTGCAAAGCAGATGTTGATGCGCCTGCCCAACGCTAAAGCCATTCTTACATTGGGAATACTCTCGATTGTTTCATTGAGTTGTTGCGGTCCGTTTTTTGGTCCTATACTCGCTATCATAGCCTTGGCATTGGTACCTGCAGCAAAACGTGCCTATCGCGAGAATCCCGATATGTATGCCGGCAGTTCAATGGGCAATGTAAATGCGGGTAGAATTTGTGCCATTATCGGGTTATCGGTAGGCGGACTATTGCTGATTATTTTTATTATCAATATGATAACGGGTAACGATGGAATGCAGTTCAGCAATGTGGAAGAAATGTATGAAGAAATCTGGAATGCAACCGACTACTAATTCCCGGTGATGAAGCCTGTAAATCAATCCGCCCTGTTTGGCTTTACACGTGAATTGTTTTCGAAAGTTCTCGAAAACCCTTCCTGTTGCAACTTTCCGGGTTATGAGGCTATTGCCTCAGACAATGCATGGTTCACACGCGATAATGTGGAATTTGTCATGGCTTATTGGGTAGAAGCCTTACAACCTGATTCAGTTGATGCGTGGCTGCAAGGGTACGAAAACCAAGGGAGTCAACGCAATAAAACAATTGCACTTATTTTTGCAGGGAATATCCCGTTGGTCGGATTCCACGATCTGTTGTGTTGTATGGTGGCAGGCCATCGCGTTATTGCAAAATTATCGTCGAAAGACAGGCTTCTTCCCGAATGGTATCTGAATTATCTGAAGCAGGAATTGCCCGAAATAGCTCATTCGATTGAATTTACCGGGCATATTGTAGAAAACTTCGATGCAGTGATTGCCACTGGGAGTAATAACTCGGGCCGTTATTTCGATTATTATTTTTCGAAATTTCCACATATTATCCGGCGGAACCGAAACTCGGCAGCCTTGCTGTCGGGCGCCGAAACCCGCGAAGAACTTGCACTGCTGGCCAATGATGTATTTTTGTATTTTGGACTGGGCTGCCGTAGTGTAAATATGTTGCTCGTGCCACCGGATTATGATTTCGGTATGCTCATTGAGGTATTTACTGAAAAATTCGGGCATCTGTTGAACTTTGGTAAGTATGCAAACAACTACGATTACTATAGAACCTTATTTCTGTTGAACCGTTTTGAATTTGCCGATTGCGGATTTTTTCTCTTGCGCGAAAATAGCCAGTTGGCATCACCGGTGGCAGTTTTGCACTTTATGCGTTATAGTTCAGGACAGGAGGCTATGACTTTTCTTGCAGAAATGACAGAATCGCTCCAGTGCATTGTTTCAACGGGACACCAACAGGGAACTGTTTTGCCGGGAAGCGCTCAAAAACCTGCGCTAAACGATTATTCTGATGGAATCGATACGCTTAAATTTTTATTACATTTGTAGTATGATTATCAAATTCAGACTTATATCGCCCGAGGAAGAAAATTTTGTTCGCGATATCGAAATATCTGGCGACGATAGCTTCCTCGACCTGCACGAAGCCATTCAGGCTGCATGTGATTACGATCCTTCAATGCTTACGGCATTTTATGTGTCGAATAATCATTGGGATAAAGGTCAGGAAATTGTCCTGCAAATAATGGATGAGGATGAGCAAAAAGACTCCCTCCTGATGGATGAAACAATCATTAGTTCGTTCTATTCGAAGAAAGGCGAGAAGCTCATCTATATTTACGATTTCTTCTCGGTTCGTCATTTTTTACTCGAAGTAGTGAATGTAAGGCAAGCCGATGCTGCTGATGCAAATTTAAGCTATCCAATCTGTACTCTGTGTAGTGGTATTGCCCCTCAGCAAATAAAAGTGGATGAAATTTCGGCTGCCGGATATTCCGATGATTTGAGCGATGAATTTGATGAGCTCGACCTCGATGAAGAAGATTTCGAAAATTTCGATTCGATAGATAACTACGATTTGTAATGGGGAAACCTACCCTGATTATTATTGCCGGACCCACCAGTGTCGGGAAAACCGATATCTGTATACAACTGGCAGAGCATTTTAAAACCGAAATTATTAATTGCGATTCGAGGCAAATGTTTCGCGAAATGCCTGTTGGGTCAGGTTGCCCCGATGAAGCACAGTTGAAACAGGTAAAACACCACTTTATTGGGAATCTTTCGATACACGATTATTATAATGCAGGTCGCTACGAAGAAGATGTTCTGAAACTACTTGGTGAATTATTTATCAATTATCAGGTAATCATTGTTTCTGCAGGCTCCGGTCTTTATCTTGATGCCATTACACAAGGTATTGACTTTATGCCTGAATTTAACGCCGGTATCAGGGAACAATTAAATGCCCGCTTTGCTGAATACGGCCACGAAGCCATGCTGAATGAATTGAAACAGGTCGATGAGCAATACTATAATCAGGTTGACAGGAATAATATTCAACGTGTATTGCGCGGGTTGGAAGTTTTTTATTTAACAGGTCGGCCCTATTCCGAATTCCGGGTGAAAAATCACAAAGTAAGAGATTTCGGAATGATTAAAATTTGTCTTCAGCGAGAACGAGATGAATTGTATCAGCGTATTGACGCCCGTGTTGATGCAATGATTTCGAAAGGCCTCGAGACAGAGGCACGCTATTTGTACCAATTTAAAAATTTAGTGGCAGCCAAAACAATTGGGTACCGGGAATGGTTTCCTTACTTTGATGGCTTAATTGCGAAAGATGAATCAATCAGACTCATCAAACGCAATACCCGGCATCTGGCAAGGCGGCAGATAACCTGGTTCAAGTCGAAGAAAGACTTTGTTGGAATGGATGCAGATAATTTTAATGAAATTTTACGTTATATTAGCAAGTTTAAATTTGATGAATTATGAAAACAACAATGAGAATTATACTGATGGGCATGATTGTAATGGTTTTTTCTTCGATAACCCTTACTGCCCAAACTGCCGACGATTCACGCGTTAAAGTGCTCGACGAAAGCAATTTTACTAAAAACACCAAAAGCGGGGTGGTTGTGGTTGATTTTTATGCCGATTGGTGTAAACCATGTAAAGCAATGGCTCCGATTCTCGAGCAGGTGGCTTTTGAAACCAATGGAAAAATCAGCTTTGCCAAACTAAACGTTGATAATGCCAAACAACTTTCGTCGCAGTACAATGTAACCGGGATTCCCTGCCTGATTGTGTTTCGGAACGGAAAAGAAGTAGAGCGATTTGTGGGATTCCAGCAAAAAGATGTGTTGATGCAGAAGCTGGCCAAGTACATGGAGTAATTGTCTGGCCGTTTTGCTGTATGCCATTCCTAAGCCTTTGATTGAAATCAGTTTTTTGATTTCCACATTTTTAACTGTTTGATATCGATGCAAGACCCCGGCCTAATTATTCTGATTGCTGAAGGAATAGTTTTTTGCATTTTATTTGTAATTATGGTATACCTCTTAATTAAAAGGGTCAGAAGGACAAGAATGCATCATGGGAATCAGGTAAAAAGTTAAGAAAAACGCGTTAATGGAATTTACAATTCAAATACTGGGTTCTTCGAGTGCCCTGCCTACTACCGATCGTTTTCCTTCGGCACAGGTAGTAAGCTATAATGAGCACCCTATGCTGATTGATTGTGGCGAAGGCACCCAAATTCAGTTGCGCCGGAATCATATTAGTTTTCTAAAAATAGAACACATCTTTATTTCTCATTTACATGGAGACCATTTTTATGGGATTTTTGGATTGCTGACCAGCATGAACCTGCTGGGCCGAAAAAAGAAACTACATTTATATGCTCCGGCTGAATTGAAGAAAGTCCTTAATTATTTGTGGAAAAATACAGGGATTGATTTGCTTTATGAAATTCAGTTTCATGCTCATTCAGGCGATGGATTGCAACTGATTGCTGATACAAAAAATATTCAGGTTTTTTCGTTCCCGCTGAAGCACAGCAAAGCCACCTGGGGATTTCGTTTTTCGGAGAAACAGCAGGTTCCCAATATTCGTAAAGAAATGATTGACCGTTATGAGCTTGGTTTTTCCGATATCCGTAAAATTAAATCAGGTCAGGGTATATATCTTTCCGATGGAAGCTTTGCCGACTATACAATATTTACGTTACCTGCGATAGCTCCGCGCACTTATATGTATTGCAGCGACACAGAATATATCGAAGACCTGATTAATATTACCGGACCTGCCGATGTGCTGTATCACGAAGCTACATTTTCATCCGACGCTCAGGAGCTGGCACGTGCAACAGGTCATTCTACCAGTATTCAGGCGGCGCATACAGCAATGAATCTGGGAGCAAAAGCATTGATTATCGGTCATTTTTCTACCCGCTATCCAAGCGTAGAATTCTTGAAAACCGAAGCCCAGACAATATTCTCAGAGGTGTTTCTAGCCTATGATGGTGCAAAATTCACTATCGACAGACATTCGTTATTATTATCCGAAATAAAATAAAAAAGCCCCGCAAGCAGGGCTTTTAAGATTATTTTTTTGTTAGAATTCCCAGGTATCCCCTGAATTTAATAAATCATCAACACATTTAATGTTGCTGTTTTCTTTGGCATATTCGATCTGTTCAACCACGAGGTCGTCGTATGTTGGGAAACTGGCAGCCCTGATAACACCCAAAGCAATAGGGTAAACCGGTGGTTTTAGTTTGGCAAGCATCAAATGAATTCCCGGGTCTTTCTGGTGCATGTCGTGTACCAGAATATCTTTTTCGGTAATTCCATTTTTACCAAGGCTTACCACTTCGAGACCCATGCGACCTAAAACTATACCCTTGTCATTATTTTTACCGAAAATCATAGGCTTACCATGCTCCAACATCAGCTGATGATCGTCTTTTAACTCGCGAGAGGTTATCATTTTATGTGCATCATCATTGAAGATAATGCAATTCTGCATGATTTCAACCAGCGAAGTTCCATCATGGCGAGCTGCCTCAAACATCACCTCGGTCATATGTTTTGGGTTTGTATCAATCGTACGGGCAAAGAATGTGCCCTGAGCTCCCATTACTAGTTCTCCCGGATTGAAAGGCTGTTCAATGGTTCCTTGTGGCGATGTTTTAGTTTTCGCTCCCATCGGCGAGGTAGGAGAGTATTGACCTTTTGTGAGACCATAAATCTGATTGTTGAACAACATGATGTTTACATCGAGATTACGGCGGATGATATGGATAAAGTGGTTTCCGCCAATGGCCATCGAATCGCCGTCACCGGTAGCAATCCATACGCTGAGGTGGGGGTTGGCAATTTTAACACCGGTGGCAATCACATTGGCACGTCCGTGTATGCCATGAAAACCGAAAGTGTTTACATAATATGGAAAGCGTGATGAACACCCGATACCCGAAACAATACAAAAGTTTTCTTTTTTATAGCCTATGGCCGGAAAAACTTTTTCGATGGAGTTTAATATGGCATGGGCACCGCAACCGGGACACCATTTTACCATTTGATCGCTGACGAAGTCCTCTTTAGTTAATGGAACTTCTGATCTGTCTATAGTATAATTGTCTTCGAAACTCATTTTGACCTCCTTACATGATTTTGGTGAGATGTTCTTTTAACTCCTGAATGGTAAATGGTAATCCCTGCATTTTATTGTATTGCAGGTAAGTGTTTTCGGGATGTTTCATCCTGAGGTAGTTTGCAAATTGGCCGGAGTTGAGCTCGCACACCACAATTTTCTTAAATTTACTAAGAATTTCAGCTGTATTTTTCGGCATTGGGCAGATGTAATTGAAATGAGCGTGAGCTATTTTTTTGCCTTCGGCACAAAGTTCTTTTACTGCCGAAAATACTTCGCCATAGGTTCCACCCCAACTTACCACCAGTGTGTCGGCTTTTTCGTCGCCCGAAATAGTTTGTTTCGGAAGGTGTTCGGCAACTTTTTCAACTTTTTCAGCGCGCAATGCAATCATCTGTTCGTGATTGTGGGGATCAGTTGAAACAATACCTGCACCGTTAGTTTTTTCAAGACCACCAATGCGGTGACGAAGTCCTTCGGTTCCTGGAATTGCCCAGCCCCTAACCAAATCTTCGTTACGAACATAAGGTTTGAAGTTTTCGTCGTTAGCGGCTACAATGGGCGGATTAATCGGAGGTAATTCCGACATTTTGGGTATCCTGAATATTTCGGAGCCTTGTCCCATCTGGCCGTCGGTAAGCAGAATGACAGGGGTCATGTGTTCCATCGAATATTTGGCGGCCTCGTAGGCTTTGTAAAAGCAATCGGCAGGACTTGATGCAGCAAATACAAGAAGCGGGGCTTCACCGTTACGGCCAAATAATGCCATATACAGGTCGGTTTGTTCCGATTTGGTAGGCATTCCGGTTGATGGTCCTGCACGCTGCACATTCACTACGATCAGGGGTAGCTCGGTAATTACTGCCAATCCTAAAGCTTCAGTTTTCAACGATAATCCAGGGCCCGATGTGGTGGTGCAAGCCATGGCTCCGGCAAACGATGCGCCGATGGCAGAGCAAATTCCGCCAATTTCGTCTTCTGCCTGAAATACACGGGCTCCCAAAGATTTGTGCTTGGCAAGCTCCATCAAAATTTCGGTAGCAGGTGTAATGGGGTATGAACCGAGGAATATCTTGCGTCCTGATTTTTCGGAAGCGGCGAGTAACCCCCATGCGGTAGCTTCATTGCCTGTGATAATTCTATACTTGCCTTTTTCGAGATCGGCTTTTGGTGTGTGAATACGACTTAGTTGCAATTCGCTGCTTTCGGCGAATATATATCCGGCTTTCAGCGCTGCTTTGTTAGCAAGTGCCAGCGTGGGTTTTGCCTTGAATTTTTTGTTGATTACATAAAATGATTTTTCAATATCGTAATCGCAAATGTAGGTTACCATTCCAAGAGCAAACATGTTTTTTGTTCTCTCAGCGCTTTTATTGTCAATTTCCAAATGACTGCATGAGTCTTTGGCAATTGAGGTCATGGGAGCTTTGATTACAGTATAACTGCTCAAACTGCCATCGTCAATCGGGTTAACCGAATAACCAGCTTTTTCGAGCGACCTTGGATTGATACTGTCAGTATCAATTATTATGGTAGCGCCTTTTTTGGTGAATTTCAGGTGTGCTGCCAGCGAAGCCGGATTCATGCAAACCAATATGTCGCACTGGTCACCCGAAGTGTTTACGCTTTTACCTTTGTTTACCTGGAAACCCGATACTCCTGCAACGGTGTTGTGCGGAGGACGAATCTCGGCAGGATAATAAGGGAATGTGGATAAATTGTTCCCGGTGAGCGCCGAAATATCAGCAAACATGGTTCCGGCAAGTTGCATGCCATCGCCTGAATCCCCGGCAAATTTCACCACAATCGATTCTACATCCAGAACTTTGTGATTCTTAGCCATTTTATTTTTTATTATGATTAAATCTCAACAAAATTAGTTACTTTAATAAAACTGCCGTGTACATAGTGTTTTTTTTATCAAATCTTAATGGGGTTGTAATTAGCAGTAAATCAGTGTAATGTGTTAAATGTGCTTATAAAACATACATAAGGCATCGAGAAAAACTGACTTTTGTCAGACTGTAATGCGAGTATTTTTTAACGATTCCAACAAAAGGGAATTATTCGCTGTCGGTATAAGTATCGGCTTCGGTGGCACGGTCGAGGTCAACATTATAGGCAAAGCCCATCCGTTTGGCCGTACGCACTTTCGACTTGTTGATTTTCTCTTTCATGGTACCCACACTGATGATTTTTACTTCTTCGTAAGGGGGAACAAGCAGGTCGAATTTCAATGCATATGCAATTGCCGATTCAATCAGTTGTTTCATGTTATCGTAGTTTACCTCATTTTTACCAAATGCAGGATAATAGAATCCCAGTTCCCTTCTACCTTCCACGAAAAAACTACCCTCCATGTTTATGAACATTCTCCCAATGAGATAACCCATGTCGTCGAAACGCTGATATTTGAACGAATCGGCAAGGAAATTAAAGATGCTCACCATCCCGGAATAGGTTTTTATGGGCTCGTTTTTGGCTTCCGGATTTCTCCAGATGGGATGACCGTAGTCAAATTCAAAAATATTGGAATGCATATTAAAAACCAACAGGTCGCCGGCTACCTTCAACTCAGCTTCAAAAACACCCCTGTCGTGGTACTCGAGTAGCACACGTTCATCTGCATCCTGCAAATCTTTATTGTAGTCTTCAACTATTTCCAAAAGAATTTGCTTGATAATACCAAAAGCAGCTTTTGTCTGGTCGTAAACTATTTGCTTTGTTACTGATTTTTCCTTGAGGGTGGAAACAATTTGTTGTTTCATCGATTGATTGTTGTTCATCGGGCTAATTTTTTAATAGGCTTTTGCGAATAAAACTCTGCCTTTCGAAGGTTTTCCTGTAACCATGCATTTGCCGGGGCCATCAGGGTATTCAAGAGGAATGCATCTGAGTGTTGCCTTGGTTTCTTCCTGTATCTTAAGTTCGGTTTCGGTTGTACCATCCCAGTGTGCCCAAACAAAGCCCGGATTTTTATCCATGATCTCCTTAAATTCTTCGTATGTTTCGGCCTTATAGGTATTGGCTTCCCTGAAGTCGCTGGCCTTGCGGTAAATGTTCTCTTGAATAGTGGCCATGAGATTTGCCACATGTTCCACAATTTCAGCCTGATTAATGTTGTATTTCTCAAGGGTATCGCGACGCGCTATTTCGCAGGTTCCCTGCTCCATGTCTTTAGGACCGATAGCGATGCGGACAGGAATACCCTTCATTTCGTACTCGGCAAATTTAAACCCGGGTCTGAGGTTGTCGCGGTCGTCATACTTTACCGAAATCCCGGCTTCGCGAAGCGATTGTACAGTTTCGCGTGCACGAATATTGATTTGCTCAAGTTGTTCAAAATTTTTATAAATGGGAACAATTACAACCTGTATCGGAGCCAGTTTTGGAGGCAGAACCAATCCGTTATCATCGGAATGAGCCATCACAAGAGCTCCCATTAATCGGGTTGAAACACCCCATGAAGTTGCCCAAACATATTCTTCCTTATTCTCGCGGTTAAGAAATTTTACGTCGAAAGCGCGGGCAAAATTCTGACCAAGGAAATGAGACGTGCCTGATTGCAATGCCCTGCCATCCTGCATCATAGCTTCAATTGCATAGGTCTCGATTGCACCGGCAAATCTTTCGTTATCCGATTTGGTTCCAATATGTACCGGTACTGCCAGCCAATTTTTTGCAAAGTCGGCATACACGTTAATCATCTTATTGGTTTCCTCAATGGCTTCAGCTTCGGTTGCATGCGCCGTGTGTCCTTCCTGCCACAAGAATTCGGCAGTGCGCAAAAAAAGCCGGGTTCGCATTTCCCAGCGTACCACATTTGCCCACTGATTTACCAAAATGGGGAGATCACGATACGACTGTACCCAATTACGGTAGGTGTTCCAGATTATTGTTTCTGAAGTCGGTCTGATAATTAGCTCTTCTTCTAATTTGGCTTCCGGATCTACTTCGATTTGTCCCGAGGAAGTGTTTTTCAAACGATAGTGTGTAACAACAGCACATTCTTTTGCAAAGCCTTCAACATGTTTTGCTTCCTTCGAGAAAAACGATTTCGGAATGAATAGAGGGAAATAGGCATTTTGATGACCTGTGTCCTTGAACATTTTATCAAGCACTGAAACCATTTTTTCCCAAATGGAATATCCATAGGGTTTAATTACCATGCAGCCTCGTACTGCTGAGTTTTCAGCCAGATCGGCCTTCAAAACCAATTCATTATACCACTGAGAATAATTTTCGGCTCTCGATGTTAGTTCTTTTGCCATTTTTGGTACAAATTTTGCTACAATTTAAGAAAAAATTTATCACGATGAAACCACGTGCCAAAACTATAAAAAATAAATGTACCATGAAAACACATCTGCTATTATCGGGACTTGTGCTGTTGTTTTTCGCTTCTTCATGCACAACCACATTCAACACCATGGTTGGTGGGGAATACGACGACGTTTATATGTCGAAAAGCGATGATAATAAACCAACTGCCAATACTGATAAAGTAAGCGACGATAAAGCGGTGTACGAAACGGTTTATCAGGAAGAGTTTGGTACTGAGCAAGCCACGGAGCAGCCAGCCGAGCAGGTGCCAACCGACAACTACTATGTCACCGAAGGCAATCAGGGAACTGAGTATTACAGCGTTGGAAACTACGACGGTTATTCTGATACTTACGCCTACGATGATGGAAGTACCATCATTAATAACTACTATTATTATGACGACTATTACGACAGCTACTATTACAGGCTGCGCCCGTACTACACCTACTACTACGACCCATTCTATTACGACTGGTACTGGGGCTATTCCTGGGGCTGGTCATGGAGCTGGGGTTGGGGTAGTTACTACTCCTATTATCCTTATTACTGCTGGGGAGGTTACAATTCGTGGTACAGTCCTTATTGGAACGGTTACAATAATGGGTATTGGAATGGTTACCATGATGGTTATCATGATGGTAGTCACGATGGTTATGCCTGGAACGATTGGAGCGATTATGGAAGTAATGATTACTACGGACACCGCGGTAATAGTGGCGGAAATGGTTCAAACGGAACTCCAAGAATTCCCGATTCAAATGACCCGATAAATGTAGGTAACGATACGTATAATAACCCCAATAACGCAACGAATCTTGGGCGGGAAACTTCCCCGGAAACCAACCCTGCCAACAGCGATCCTACTCCGGTTACCAAACCCGTGAGATTGGGTGAACACACCGGAAATCCTCCCGATACCAAAGATCCGGGCCAGACTCCGGTTACCAGACCCACCGAAAAACTTCCCTATAGTAAACCCGAAGGTGGAACATCGCGTGAAAACCCATCAAATTCAGGCATTTCGAAACCTGATAATAATAATCAGTTATCAAAACCGGAAAATAACACAAAACCGGTTCGCTCCGAAAACCCATCAAATTCAGGCATTTCGAAACCTGATAATAATTCGGTAACCCGACCCGATAATAACAGTAAACCTGAAAATAATACGGGTCCGGCGCGATCCGGAAATCCCAACTCAGGTCAGAATCCTACCGGTGTGAGTCGTCCGGAAACAAAACCTGCCGGGCAAAATCCTTCGGATGTAAATCGTGGCGAGAGCAAACCTTCGAATTCGTCACCACAAAACAGACCGGAAACTCAGCCATCGCGCAATAATACGTACACTTCTCCCAGTCGAACAAATACCGATGTAACAAAGCCAGCCGGTAATTCCCGCACCGAAACCCCACCGACCAGAGTAAACGAACCGCCGAGGACCAACAACTCAGGCTCATACAATCGTACACCTTCGTCGGGAAGCAGTTCATCAGGAAGTTACAACCGTACACCTTCAAATAATAATAATTCAGGATCTTATAACAGAACACCTTCGTCTTCATCGGGAAGTAACCGATCGTCAGGTAGCAGTAGCAGCAGCTCGGGAACATATAACCGTAGTTCGTCTGGCAGTAGTAGCTCAGGTTCATACAATCGCTCCTCGGGAAGTTCCTCTTCGGGTTCTTCACGTAGTTCATCCGGTAGTTCCTCCGGAAGTTCCTCGGGAAGCCGATCGGGTGGTAGTAGCAGTGGCGGAAGTCATTCATCGGGTGGCCGTAGGTAATTTACATTCATCATTTTAAAAAACAAGTTATGAAAAGGATAATTTTTGCGAGCCTGGTACTGCTGATGGCAGCACCTGCTCTTTTTGCACAAAACGAAGTTGATGCATTGCGCTATTCATGGCAGATTCCCGGAGGTACCGCCAGAACTACAGCTATGGGTGGAGCCTTTGGGGCTTTGGGTGGCGACATTACCAGTATGGGAACCAACCCTGCCGGATTGGGCGTATACCAGCAATCTGATTTTTCGTTTACCCCATCTTTTGAATTTATCAATTCAGGCAGTAAATTTCTCAATAACAACAGCGATGATTTTGACTATAATTTTAACGTGAACAGCTTTGGTTACGTTGGCACATCTAAGTTTAATAAAGAAGGTCAGGGTTTGAAAAACCTGAATTTTGGTTTTGGCTACACCCGGCTGAACAATTATCATCAAAATATTCTGATTAATGGCGATAACCCGTACAATTCTATGACAGACTGGTTCGCTGAAAGGGCCTGTGGAAATCATTATTCTCAATTACAGTATAACGATAATTTCTACTCCTCGCTTGCATGGGAAACCTATCTGATTAATCAGGTTTCGCTTACTGATACAATGAATTATGTAGGTATCATGAATGGAAAATACGGGCAGAATCAAACCCATACTATTTCGAGAGATGGTTATCAGGGTGAATATGACATTTCGCTGGCTGCCAATTTCAACCACATGGTGTATTTTGGAGCTAGCTTTGGTATTCAGCCGGTTCGTTTCGAACAAAGTATTTTTCATACCGAAGCCGATATTAATGATTCGATACCTGATTTTAATTCTTTCACTTTTCAGGAACACCTGTACACACGCGGAAGTGGTATTAACTTTAAATTCGGTGTGCTCGTGCGACCTGTGGAATGGGTTCGTATTGGTGGTGCCATTCATTCTCCTACCTTCTACAATCTTTCTGACGAATATTCTTCCGAAATTTCTTCAAAGTTCGTGACACCTGAATATAGTCAGACCTGGTATTCGAATCAGGGATATTACGATTATCAATTAACAACCCCATTTAAAGCCATTGCAAATGTTGCTTTTATTATCGGAAAAGTTGCCCTGGTTAGTATCGACTACGACTACACCAATTATTCTTTAGCCCGACTCCGCGCGTATGATTATACCTTTGTTGACGAAAATAATTCGGTGAAAACTGAATATCAGGGGGCACATAATCTGAAAGCTGGAGTTGAGTATCGTCTGGGCTACGTAAGCTTTAGAGCAGGTGCTGCATATTTTGGAAGTCCTTATAAACCGGGTCATATCAACGAGGATGCTTATCAGATGATGTATACCGGTGGTATTGGATTCCGTGGTAAATCGTTTTATTTTGATATTGCCTATGCCCGTATTGGTGGTATCGAAAACTACTATATGTACGAAGGTGTGGTTACCAGCCCTGTTGCTGAAATCACCAAAGCAAACAATAGGATTGTTACAACCTTAGGTTTTAAGTTCTAGACAAATTCTTAAAAACCGACAAAGGCCGTGTTGAATCAATACGGCTTTTGTTTTTTTATCATGACTGAACATTATTTTTGTGCCCTGAATATATCGATATAAACGGGAAGATGGTCGGAGTAGCCTCCAATGTATTTGTAGCCGGCGTAAGTTCTATACGGTTTTTTCCCGGTGTTCTTCATGTCGTTTTCGAGTAAAAAATCTCCCTCAAAAATATGGGCATCCTCAACACTGGTGTATAAACCCGAGCTTTTGTCGAGCAGTGCTCCCGATACAACTATTTGATCGAGAACACCCCAGTGACCTTCGTGTTTATGCGAACCCTTGTGCAAGGTTTCCTGAAGGTAATACGATAAGTTATAAAGCTTTTTATCAGAGATTTCGGTGTACTGGTTTTCGGCCCGGAGACTTTCGGTTAAGCTTTTATCGGTTGGATGATCGTTCAGGTCGCCGGCAATAACAATGTTAGAGCCTGGGCTGCTCTTCATAATAGAGTCGGTAATATTGCGTACCTGCTTTGCACAATACATCCGCTTCTCTTCAGTTTCCATCTGCCCACCCCAACGCGATGGCCAGTGATTAATAAAAAAATGGATTGTGTCATCGCTTCGGGTCACTCCTTTTATATATAGTATGTCGCGTGTGCCTCCCGAATTACTTTCAGGAAAAGTAATTTTAATGGGATAATTTGTTATCGGGGTAAACTTCGATTTCCGGTAAAGAAATGCAACATCAATGCCTCTGGGGTCGGGCGATTCATAATGAATTATTTTATAGTCAGCTTTGTAAAGTGGTGTTTTCTCAATTAACTGTTCTATTACAAACCGATTTTCGATTTCACAGATACCTACGGCATCAGGTAATTCCCATTCTCCAATGGCTACCATAACCTGATATATTTGATTAAGTTTCGTCTGGTAGCGGTTGTAGTTCCAGTATTTTGCTTTATCGGGCAGGAATTCATCGTCGTTTTTCAGTGAGTCGTCATAAATGTCGAATAGGTTTTCGACGTTATAGCACATAAAACGAAAATATCTTTCATCGTGCGTATTTGCAGCTTTCCTGTCCGAAGCTCCTTGCTTCGAAGTACCGGTACAGCCAAGTACCAGCAACATTACCCCGGCAATTGTTATAATGCTTGTTCTATTCATCATTCTATTCGTTCAAACGCTCCCAGATCAGGCCCGGTATCCGACATGCGGTTTACATTGTTCAGGTCGAAAGGCAGGCTGATAGAAATACCGGGGTCTCCGGCATCTTTTGCAGGCGACAAGGTGTCCAGCTGATAATCGTACGGGCTGATTGTTTCCTTAAATTTTGGATTTTCGTTGAGTATCGTATTTCTGAAATATACTGGATTGCTTACGTTGAAATCAACTGCGGCTTTTATCAGACAATTGTCGAAATAGAATGAGGCAGTAGTTTCAGTTGTCAGGTCAAGATTTATTTCTTCCTCTTTGTTCCCATAAATGATACAATTGCCAAAATATGCTTTGGTAAGTGGTCTTGTATAAAGCTGAGATCCGCTGAAAAAATAGTTGTTCAAGACCAACTGTGAAGTTTGCCGGTTCCCTGACCAATAGTTGGCCAATGTACAATGATAAAATGAGTAATTTCCTCCATACAAACAAGCAACGGTATATTGTCCGCAATTAGCAAACACGCAATTGTAGGCTTCTACATGAGTTCCGATAGAATATAATCCTGCCACATTCATGTTTTCGATGGCTGTGTTTCGTAATATCAGACAGGGCACACCGGGTGTCACCACGGTATCGACCCGGATTCCTATTACCCCATTCTTTATCACCGCATTGTCTATTTCGTTGTGTTTACTTCCAGCCAGAAAATGAAGCCCACCCAGTAAATACCTGACGCCCAGTGTATCGATGTAGGCGCCCCATTGTCCCGAAATTTCTGAATAGCCTTCTTCGAGCCGGTCCCCCTGAAAAATGACCGGTTCTTCGGTGCTGCCCTGTACTTTTAATGTCCCTTGCACGAGCAGACTCGAATTTTTGTGAAAATGAAAGTGTGTACCTGCCTGAACAGTAAGCGTTACATTTTCATCAATCAGGGCTGAATTGTAAATTAAAACCGGTTTTGCTGAAGTAATCGTTGTATCGTTTCCGAAAATCTGCCCATCAATCAACAGGACATTTTGACCAAAAGCGATTAAATCAACGTCCTGTGTGTTTCCGTTCGAAATAAACACTACCGAATCCTGCTCTACCATGTCGTCTGTACCAGGATTGATGGTTACCTCAACAAAAATAAATGCAGAATCACCGGGAGCCAATAACATATCGCTGTAATCACGGGTTTGACGCCCGTCAATATTAAGCCTGTATTTTGACTGATTTCCACGTGCAAGAAATATCCGGTCTATGTTGATCGATTTATTTTTGTTTTGATTGTAAACCACAAAGTAATTGGTGGTAGATCCAACTCCTGTAAATATTGTATCGAACTGAACCGTATCGTCCGAAAACAGAAGTAAGTCTTCAGGATTTGTCGTGATATCATTTCTTTCGCACGATGCAGCCCAAGCCAGCGATAACACTGCAATTATTAGGATGTACGAGTTCTTTAAAATTTTCATTATAACCGGTAAACCATTCTATAACGTGACCCCGATAAAAATATTTTACTTTAGACTACCTCACTAAGTAAATAAGACCGGATTCTTCGTGCGGGTTATTATTGATGTCGGTGAATTTGCAATACCATTTATACACCCCGTTGGTAAGGATTTTATCACCTTTCATAACACTGCCCTGATCGGAGCCATCCCAAGCCATGCGGTATGGTTGTTCGGGGTAGAATTTTTCGGTTTCGAAAAGAATATTTCCCCAGCGGTCGTACACATACATGACAAAATCGTTGGGGTTTATACCGTGTCCGGTAACGTAGAACAAATCGTTGATGCCATCACCATTGGGAGAGAATGCTGTGGGCGCATAGAATGTAACTTCATCGTAAATGTGAATTCGTTTCATTGCAGTGTCCATACATTCGTAGCTGTTTCGGGCAATCATCACAATGTTGTACTCTCCCGGGGCAGGGTAAATATGGGCAGGATCGACATCAGTCCAAAGCGATGTTTCGCCATCGCCGAAGTACCAGAAGAAAAGGTTGGCATCGTCGGAGATATTGGTGAAGACCACCTGCGGGTCGAGGATAGACATTACTTCGGGAGTAGCAATAAACTCAGCCCTGGGTTTGGGCCAAATTCTGATCATATTGGTATTGGTGGCCGTGAGTTCACAACCCCATTCCGACCATACGGTAAGACTCACATCGTAGGTTCCGCTGAGCGTGTAGGTATGTGAAGGATTTTTTGCCACTGAGAAACCACCGTCTCCAAAGTCCCAGAGGTATGATTGTCCCACATCGGGAGAATCTTCGGTGAAGTTAACGGTAGCTGGCGGACATGCTCTGGGTACATCGGCAAAGAAAGCATTGAGCGGCAAAGGATGCACGGTAACAAACACCGAATCGGTAACGGCAGGAGTGCCACACATATCGGTAACCAGATATGCCAGATATCCCGAATGCGCCGGAGAGAACACATGGGGGTTATTCACAATTTGGGTATAACTGTAGTACACCGAGTATGGTCCACCGTTGCCGCCTACAATATCAAGTTCCACACTGACCGGTTCGCCGGGGCAGATAGAATCCGGGGTAACTTCCACGTTGAGAATGCTGAGAGGCGGGTGTACATTTACGGTAACGGTTTGTACATTGCCCACACACTGGTGGTTGTCGAGCACCTGCAGGGTATACGAAGTAGTGAGAACGGGGTTTACAGTAATATTTTCGCCAAAGTAGTGTGTTCCGTCCGAACCAGTCCAGGTAAAGGTGTAGAATCCGTCGCCACCGGTGGCATAGGCGTGATAGTTCACCGATTGTCCGATACAAATCCAGGTGCTGAAAATGGGAGTAACATACACGGCCGGAGGCTGATCAATAAAAATCTGATTCCGTGTGGTGCAGCCATGATCGTCGGTAACGGTTACGTAATAGGTTCCGCTGGCTGCGATAATGGTATCGTTGGTATCGCCGTTCGACCAGAGATAATTATACACGAGCTGGCTGTTGATGGTGTCGATGGGTACCCCGCCGAAAGCAGCTACTACAGCCATTCCGTCGGCAGAACCAAAGCAGTTGGTGCTGTATGAATGGGTTTGCGACCACAGCGTATCGGGTTGCGTTATTTGATAGGTGAGCGAATCTTTACAACCGAAATTGTCGGTAACAGTAACCGAATAATCGCCTGCACACAAACCGGTATTAATGGGGTTATTGGGTGACTCCCAGTCAATCAGGAATGGGTCCACACCTCCGGTAATGTTGAGTTCGGCCCGTCCGTCGCAGCTGTTGAAGCAGTTGGCATTTGTGGTTTGAATAGCCAGCGAGATTTCGGGACTGACGGTAATAGTTACGGTTTTTGATGTGGTGGTGCAGCCATGTGCATCGGTAATCGAAACGCTGTAGGTAGTTGTTGCCGTGGGTGACACAATCCGGTTAGCCGCATTCAGTGTTGGCAAATCGTCCCAGTGGTACGTGTAGGGTTGGGTACCACCGAACACAGTTACCGTGAGGGGTGTATTATCACCGGAGCAAATGCTTGCCGGAGTACCAATGTTGAAGTTGATGGGATTGGGTTCCGATATCTGAATGCCATCGACAAAAGCGGTGCATGCATTTTGGTCTGTTACGGTAACGGCATAAGTGCCCGCAGCCAGACCTCCGATACTGTCAGTAACCGGCGGGATGGTCCACTCATAGGTAAAAGGCGGGGTACCTCCGCTGGCATTGGTTGCAATGGCACCATCCTGCATGCCGAAGCATGAAATGTCGTACACATCGGTATTGAGAATTATACCGGGGTGCACTGTCACATCAAAACTTTCGGTGGCCGTACAACCCGTGTTGTCGGTAACGGTAACCGAGTAATTTCCGGTGGTATTGATGTTGATGTTGCTGCCATTTGAACCACCTGGCCCCCAAAGGTATGTGTAGGGCGGAATGCCCTCGGTAACCACCACCACAGCCGAGGTGGCTGTTCCGGCACAAATTTCGGGAATGTAATCAACATGGAACACGAGATTGTGGAATACAATATTGGTTGAAGCGGTTCCGGTGCAACCTGCCGAAGTAACAGTAACTGTATACGTGCCCTGAGTTGTAATGTTTATTGCTTGTGTGTTCTGTGCGGGTGTTGTGTTCCATGCGTAAGTGCAGGTGGCAGGGTCAACGCCGGCCGCATTGGCTGTGGCAGTAACAGGTCCCTGACATACGTTTCCGCTGAGGTCAATACTAACAGTAATACCGCCTACCGAAATAGTTGTGGATGCTGTTTCCTGACAGGTACCGTAAGTAACCGTAACTGTATAGTTACCGGCAGTCAGGTTTGTTGCAGTCTGGGTGTTTTGCACCGGAGTCGTGTTCCAGGCAAATGTACAATCGGCAGGGAGTGCTCCGGTTACAGTAGCGGTTGCATCAAATGGACCGGCACACGGATCCCCCGTTACGCTGATGCTTGCACTGATGTTTCCCCCATCGGTAATGGTGAAGTTAATTACGGTATCGCTGCATGCAGCACCATCAGAAACGGTTACGCTGTAATTGCCGGCAGGAATATCTGTCACGGATGAAGTGTTACCAAGACCCCCGCTCCAGTTGAAAGTCGGATTTCCTGTGCATGATTCAATAACTGTGATTGCTGCAGAACCACCTTCGCCGCAAACCGCGTTTGTACTCGAAAACGAAACCGTCAGGTTCTGATCGATGTTTGGCGCCGAAAAACCGTAAATGCACAATGAGTTTCCCTGAAGCATGCTGAAACCATCCATAGCCAGAATGTAATCACCCGGAGGAAGGTTTTCGGAAAAAGTAACGGTTCCTGTACCATTGGCACAACCCCAGTAAGTGCCTGAGTTATTGGGAGGATCGCTGATGGGACTTCCTCCAATTCCATTGCAATTAGTGCCATTCCAGCTATATACAGCAAATTGAATTTCGGGATCTTCGCCAAGCCCTCCCGGATTAGCCCAGCATTCACCGTTTTCGGCTGTTATCGTATAGGGTTGCGGGTCGCCGGGATTCACCGTGAAACTGTAAAATATGCTGTTGTCTGTTGTATTCCAACCGCAGTCCTCGGGGGCAGCAATATCTCCCCCTGTTGATAATATATTACAACCACCTGATGATAACGGCACAGGAGTTTCACAATCATCTTCAGGGAAGTCGGTAAGCACCGAAGCGGCAATGAAAATATTCTGATTCAGATTACTTTCATCCCAAACCCTTACATACAAGGTTTCACCCGGTACCAAACCACTGATTTCTTCGAAGCGGATTTCTCCGTTCTGAAAAAAGCCTCCTGTTGATTCGAAGCAGTCAAGTAATATCAAGCTATTGCAATTTGTTCCTCTATAGATTGCCATTGCCGGTGCTGAGGCATTGGGAAATGGTACAGTATTGCTCGAGTTGAACGCATGAAATGCCAACGTGTTTACTCCGGTAGGAACAACCATGGTGTACCATAAATCGCGGGTAGTTGCGCCAAAACTTCCACAGGTAGGTGCAGGTGTGGTCGAGGAATGTGTTCCTGAACCCAGATTAATTGTTTGAAGGGTCATCTGACCGCAGGTTGAGTAATTGTCAAAAGGCATGTTTACTGCATTCGAACACTCATCCTGCGCAAGTGCTACACCCGCAATTATCATACTGAATGACAATGCCAGAATTTTAATTGAATTTACCATACGATTCAATTCTTGTTATCGATGTGTTGAGCAAAAATAGTAATATATTACGAGAAATAAAAAACATTGTATTGATGAATCATTCTTAAGACTTGATTTTTTTAAAAACGTTGCGTCATAAACAATAAAAAAAGCCGGAATACCGGCTTTTTTTATTGTAATATTGATTCTATTTTTCCCTCATCAGGTGGAACGGTCCCTGCAGGTCGTATTCCACTTCGTCGATGCCCTTGGCCTTGATGATGTAGAAATACACGCCCGGAGCGGCTTCGCTGCCACTGCTCAGTTTGC
>Ga0209606_1001891_pt1 | contig 24607 bp, 20 predicted proteins | sample AD_UKC057_MetaG_FD_184412 | JGI IMG/M metagenome (GOLD analysis project Ga0209606, IMG submission 184412) | Active sludge microbial communities of municipal wastewater-treating anaerobic digesters from USA - AD_UKC057_MetaG (SPAdes) (version 2) | ecosystem: Engineered > Bioreactor > Anaerobic >...
TGAGGCCCCTGCATGTTGACCCAGCGCACGCCGGGGACCGGGGTAGCGCCGCCGAGGTTGAGTCCCTCCGGCGCCTTGCCGTCCGGCACGTTGCCCAGACGGTGCACGAGGCCGATCCGGTGCACATGAGGGATGCTCTCCGCGCCCGCGGCATCGAACACGTCTCCGTCGCCGGTGGCGTCGATGACCACTTTGGCCCGGACCGCCATGCAACCGGCTTTGCTTTCGAAAAGCACGCCCGTGATGGCGTCGCCGTCCATGATGGCGTTGGTGACCCAACTGTGGAGGACAATATCGACCCCCTCTTCGCGGAGCATCTTGGCCAGAATGTACTTGGCGGCTTCGGGGTCTGTCGTGGCGTCGTGCGGACCGTCAGGAGTGTAGTTGATCGCGCCGTATTTGAGACTGTTTATGCGGCCGAGGATTTCATCGCCGATGCCCTGGACCATCTTCTTGCGCTTGCCGCCGCCGGGGATGTGTGTGCACAGCACGATGAGTACGAGGCCGGCGGTCCACAAACCGCCAAAACAGCCGTAGCGTTCGACAAGGGTGACGTTGACCCCGGCTCGCCGTGCGGCGAGCGCCGAAACAACGCCGGCGGTGCCGCCCCCCACAACCAGCACATCCGTGTCGCGGAACACGGGAATCTCGCGGCGAGGCTGGACCACTTTGCCGTCTTCAAGGAATGCCGCGCCTCCCCGGGCGCTCGCGGTGATTTTGCCGACAACCATGCTGCCTTCGTGAATGGGTTGGGAAGATGCGCGGCCGAATCCGGCGGCGGCAAGCGATGTAAGCCCCAATGCCCTGATGAAATCGCGGCGGTTAAGGTGTTTCATGAAGCAACTCCTATCCTGATGCCCGTGAGACAACCACGATGCCAGAACGGCTGCAAGAATGCCAGAGATGTCGCGTGACGGGCATAGGCCGGCGCCGCATTCCCGCGAACGGTCTGAAACACTCGGTCAGAGTCCATGCAGCGCGTCTTCAGACCATGTGTCAGGCGCACGCGGCGCAGCCTGAGAAGAACGCGACACCCGCCCGCCGGATGTTGCGCACGCTGTAACCGCCTTCCTGGACGACCAGCAGCGGCAGGCCGGCCCGGGCGAGGCGTTTCCCCATCGTACGAAACGCTTCGGCGCGCAATAGCAGGTTTCCCGTCGGATCACCTTTCATGGTGTCGAATCCGAGGCTGATGACGAGGATCTCCGGCTTTTTCCGGCCGATTTCGTCGAGGGACCTGTTGAAAATCCGCAGGTATGCCTCGTTTTCGATACGCGGCGGGAGCGGGAAATTCCTGTTGAAACCGAGGCCTTTGCCGGCGCCCGTTTCGTCGGCGAAACCCGTGAAATAGGGGTAGGCGTAGTCGGGGTGGCCATGAATCGAGACGGTAAACACGTCGTCGCGGTCGTAGAAGATGTCCTGGGTGCCGTTTCCGTGATGGAAATCGATGTCGAGGATGGCCGTCCTGGCCTGTGCGCTGAGATGCTGAGCGGCGATGGCTGCGTTGTTAAAATAGCAGAACCCGCCAAAGAACCGCCTTCCAGCGTGGTGTCCGGGTGGCCGGCAAACGGCATAGGCGAGGCGTCTGCCCGCGAGGATTTCGCCGGCGGCGGTGAGTGCGGCGTCGGCGGCGTCGCGGGCGGCAATATACGCGTTGCGGTATAGAGGCGTATCCGCATCCAGACAGTAGTAACCGGCCTGCACGAGCAATCGTTTGGGTCGCCGTTCCGGGGTGCGCAGAGGGAACGTATCGGGATAGACGGGGCGCCCTTCCTTGATCTTGCCGCACACCTCGCGCAGGTATTCGAGGAATTCGGCATCGTGTACGGCAGCCAGCGGCGCGCGGCCGTGCGGTTTCAGCGGTACGGCCGCGAATAGCCCCGTCTGATCCAGCGAGTCGCATAGGGCCTGGACGCGGATCGGATGCTCGAAATAGCCGCGTTCTTTCACGTGATGAATCTCGTGGCGGGGCGGACGCACCATGGCGAAGGCGTCTGAGAGCTTTCCGGCCTGGACCTCGGCAGGGCGGCCGAGGCTCCTCTGGAGCCGGACCGGCCGGAACCTGACGGGGTCGTCTTGGAAGGAACTCACTACGCGGCGCACATACTCGCGGTCCGCGACATGGCCAAAGCGGCGGGTCAGAATCAGTTCGACGGCTTGGCGGGCTTCGCTGCGCGACAAGGGTTCGTGTCGTCCCAGACCGTCGAACAGAAGGAGCGCGGAACTGGGCGGGCTGCCTACAGGCAGGTGGTACTGGGTGCCGTCGACTACGCGTACGCCGTACCGTTCGTAAAACCGTATGCGTTGGCGGTTTTCGGTTAACGCTGCGGGGTCTCGCGTGAGTTCGGGTTCATCGGGCTCGACCTCCAGGTAGAGTCCGCGTGCTCCGAGGTTGGAGCAGTATTCGCGAACGGTCTCGTACAGCGCTCCTCCGATGCCGCGGCTGCGCACTCCCGGCCGGGTGGCCACGAAATCCAGGAACGCGCTCTTGACTTCGGAAAAGTAGAGGACGAGCGCGAAGGCGTCTACCCGTCCCAGAGCCCCTTCGGCTACCAGGAGGCCCGAGCGGAACCCGTGCTCCGTGGGATGGTGCAGGAGAGACGGCAGCTTGTCGGCATACTCCGCCAGGCCGGGAAAGGTCTCGCGGAAAATGTGTTGCACCTGCTCGACCCGGTCGTGGGAGAGGAAAAAGGCGTTGCCGTGAATGGCCCGGATTCGAAACATGGGCGAAGGCCTCCGAAATTCGCTCCCGTACACATCCCATGGAGGGAACGATATGCGACATTATAGCGTGCCGCGTTCATGAGCCGGCACGGGCGCATGCTATTACGCCTCCGGAGGCTTGTACCGGCCGAATCGGAAGGCTTCGAATTCGGGAACGGCGCGTGCGTCCCACATGATCTGCTCGATGCGCGCCGCGATGTCCGGGTGCTCCCCCGCCACATTCCTGGATTCAGAGAGGTCATTTTCAAGATCGTAGAGTTCCAGGGCGGCGCCGGGGTTCTTTTGGAGGTCCGTTTTGATGCCCTTCCAGTTGCCCATGCGCACAGCCACCTGGCCGCCGTACCCGGCAAAGTCCCAGAACAGAAACTCGTGTTTGCGTTGCGCATCCGCATTTCCCGTGATTACCGGCAGAAAACTGATGCCGTCGGTATTCGGGGGAGGTTCGGCGCCGGCGAGTTCAGCGAGCGTGGCGGCGACGTCATAATGAGCGGCAACATGGTCCGTCACGGCCCCAGGCGCGATTCTGCCGGGCCACCACGCGATCATGGGCATGCGTATGCCGCCTTCATAGAGCGCCCCCTTGAGGCCGCGGAGGGGGCCGACGCTGTTGAAAAATTCGTAATCGACCTGCTCGATAAGGTGGGTCGTGCCGTTATCGGACGTGAAGAATACGAGCGTGTTGCCGTTGATTCCCAGTTCTTCGAGGAGGGCGAAGAGTCTGCCAACCTGTTTGTCCAGGAACGAGATCATGGCGGCGTAACAGGCCCTGGGCGTGGGATGCGGCTGGTAACTCTCGCCTTTGTACGGAGTTTCCTCCCATTTGCCTTTGTATTGCGTGAGTTCCTCTTCGGGAACCTGCAGTGCGAGGTGCGGGATCACCGTGGGGTAATAGAGGAAGAACGGTTCGTCCTTGTGGTCGCGCACGAACTGCAGCATCTCGTCCGCGATGCGTTGCGGCGCGTAGTGTTTGCCCGTCGGGCCGTTGGTATTGCCCTCGAGCGGCTCGCGTTCGGCCTGATTCACGAGGAAACTAGGGTACAGGTTGTGCGCGTGACTCTGGCAGTTGTAACCGTAAAACCGGTCGAACCCCTGGGTAAGCGGATCGCCGCTCGAACCGGGTGCGCCCAATCCCCATTTGCCAAAGCAGCCGGTCGCGTAGCCCCGGCCCTTGAGCAGTTCCGCGAAGGTCACCTCGTTCGCGGGAAGGGGCAATTGCCCGGCGAACGAGTCGCCGCGTCCCATCGCATGGTTGTTGCGCACATAAGCATGGCCACCGTGTTTTCCGGTGAGCAATACGCAGCGCGACGGCGCGCAGACGGCCGAGCCGGCGTAGTACTGCGTGAATCGCATGCCCTGCGCGGCCATGCGGTCGATGTTGGGCGTCTTGATCTTCTCCTGCCCGTAGCAACCGAGTTCTTTCCAACCGAGATCGTCGGCCATGATGAATACGATGTTGGGCAGAACTCCCGGGGACTCCGCGGACCGGGCTGACCGCCCCAGCAGCGAGCCGACCGCACACCCCGCAGCCGTCATTTTGAGAAACTGACGCCGGTTGAGTCCGTTGTCGTACATAATAGCCTCCTGACAATGGCCTTCCAACTTCTACATGGTGTTCAACGCAGTTCGCAGCGCGGCGCGGTTTCCGGCGCTGCCACTCTCTGGACCGCGGATCTCGTGCTCTCTTCGCCGCTATGCTCGGCAATCTTCGCGATGAGCCCTTCGATGAATCTCTGATCAAAAGACACACCCTTGAACGGCGTCTTATCGGGCACGCCTTTCCTGGCCTTATCCTTGGGCGCCTTTTTGCCGGGCTGCTTCTTGTTTGACCGTTCAGACACGGATCTCGTCCCTCATATCTGACGTTTTAGACCGCGAAACGTGTTCCGCCAGGGGACACGTCGCGACCGCCCCCTCTATGATGCCGCAGCCGCGGCTATCTTGCCCGAGCGCACCGCCTGGATCAAGCCAGAAATGAAGATGCGCCCGCCTCACTGGGGAACGGTCTCCTCGCGAATCATCATGCCGTTCTTTACGACCACGGAAGTGTTGTCGAGGATGTTGTCCTTGATGATGATGGGTTTGCGGGCTTCGGTCTGGTCATCGACTTCGATGGCCACATTCTGAAGGACGTTTCCGGTCACCACGATATTGCCGGCAGTGAGTTTAAGGAGGAGAGGCGCGTCCGGATTGCTCGTGTAGATGCAGTTGCCCGTGACGGTCGTGTCGAAGCCGCGCAGGTCCATGGCATGTGTGCACTTTCCGCCCTCATCGACCATGACGATGTTGTCGTTGATGACGTGCCGGTGCGAGTCGGCCCATGTCCGGAAGGCGATATCGATATCGCCGGTTTCGCGCACGTGCACGATGTTTCCGGCCATGATGATATTGTTTCCGCGGTCAGAACCAACGGCGACGTGGGTGCGCCCGGTGATTTCGAAGTAATTGCCGCGAATCTCGCCCGGGCCGGTCAGGATTTCGACGATGTCGGAGGTGGCGTTGCCGAGCCGGTTGTTGATGACCTTCATGCCGGGACCCTCGAGCATGATGCCCAGCCGTTGCGCATCGAACACCACGCAATTCTCGACCGTAATGTGGTGGGTGTCTTCGACCGCGCTGGAGTCGCCGGGCCGGTTGCGATAGGCCTTGATGCCGCAGAACTCGAACCGGTCATGCGATATGTTCGGGTCGCCCTCGGCTTTGGGGTTGCCGTCGCGGTTGGCATCGACGCACACGTCGCGGATGGTCACATGGCCGACGCCTGACCCGATAATCCGGATGACATTCGTTTCCTGCTCAGGCGCCTGGATCAGCTTTGTAGCAACCCCTTCTCCCTGGAGCGTCACGTTGCTTCGGCGAATCAGGACGCCGCCCAACTCACCCTCGACACGCCGTATATCGTAGGTCCCCGCTGCCAGAAAGACAGTGCCGCCCGCTTCCGGCAGCGACTCGATGGCCGCGTTGATCTCCTCCTGGTCCCCCGTGCCGTCGCAAAGAAACTGGGCCGTTGCACGGACCGCAGGGCAAGCGTCACCTGCCGCGACGATCACCTCAAGGGGCCGCGGCTTCTGCTCTTCTGCTTGACCCACGGCCAGGGCCGCGAGTGCCATCACGAACACCGGTGCTCTCATGGCGGTGCCCTTTCTCCGTTGGTTGTCCATGCGCGGAGCTAATGTAGGAGGCCGAAGCCACAGGGTCAAGTTCTTCTTGTATTCGTGCCGTACGAACTGGTGGCGCGAAGGTCCGGATGGCGGAATCCTGGAACCGGGACAGAACCGGCTCGTCCCCCTTCGCCGGACTCGCTTGGGTCAGTCCCTCAGGACAGTGTCTCCGAGGGAGAAGTGGGATTCTCACGCGGCGGCGGGGCACCTGGTCTGCATGTGTCGACGCCGCGGATTACCGGGCAGCCATGAGCTTGCGGCTTCGGCGTCCGCTGCGGATGCCGCGCCGTCTGTTCTTGAATGCTCCCTGTTTGTCCGAGCCGAACAGCGAGACGACGGGAACGGCGCCTTCCCAATCCTCGCGGGGAAGGTTCTTGCCGAGTGCGGTCTCGATCTCGTTCAGGGCCATGAATTCGTCGGGGCAGACGAAGGTAATGGCGTCTCCGGAAGCATTGGCGCGGGCGGTCCGGCCGATGCGGTGGATGTAGTCGTCCGAGCTGTTGGGGATGTCGAAATTGACAACATGGCTGATGCCCTCGACGTCCAACCCCCGCGCGGCCACGTCCGTCGCGACGAGGATCTTGTAGCGTCCGTTGCGAAACCCTTCGATGGCCTGGTCACGCTGGCTTTGTGTGCGGCCGCCGTGGATGGCTTTCACTTTGAAGCCGGCCTTTTGAAGGGCTCGTGCGGTACGGTCGGTGCGGTGTTTGGTCCGCAGGAATACCAGGGCGGACTCTACGTTGGGTTCGCTCAAGATCTTCGACAAGAGGCCGAGCTTGCGTCCGTGCTCGACGGTATAGATGCCCTGGCGGACGGCGTCCGCGGGTCTTGCTGGGGCCCCCACTTGGATGCGGGCGGGGTTGCGGAGCATTTCAGCCGCGAGGCGCTCGATGGGTTTGGGGAAAGTGGCCGAGAACATGAGCGTCTGGCGGTTCTTGGGCAATACGCCAAGGATGCGTTTGATGTCGGGCAGGAACCCCATGTCGAGCATGCGGTCCGCTTCGTCCAGGACGAGGACGGAGAGGTTGTCGAACCGGGTGTTTCGGCGGCCGAGGTGGTCGATGAGACGGCCCGGCGTAGCCACGATGATGGGGCAGCCCTGGCGCAGCGCTTTGGTCTGGGCATCGAAACCGACGCCTCCAAACACGCAGGCGGCGCGCATACCCATGGCTCGTGCCAGCGGCTCGAGCACGGAATGGATCTGCTGGGCCAGTTCGCGGGTGGGGGTGAGCACAAGCATGCCGGTGCCCGGCGTCTTGCCGATGGCCAGACGCGCCAGGGCGGGCAATACGAACGCCAGCGTCTTGCCGGTGCCTGTCTGGGCGATGCCGACCAGGTCGCGCCCGTCCCGGGCGATGGGAATGGCCTGGGCTTGAACCGGTGTCGGTTCAGTGATGTGTTGCTCCTTCAGTATGCGAAGGCAGCGGGGGTCGATGTTCAATTCTTCGAAATTCACAGTGATGTTCCTTCTTCCTTGCCGGTCTGCACCGTTTCAAGGAGTATTCTGCTTTATCAGCACCGGCAAAGTGGGAAGCATCACGCACGTGGGATCCGACTCTGAGGTGAGCATAGTGTAGGAGGGATCGTAAAGGTCAACTGCACCTACTACCATATAAGCAGGCTCTGATTTGTCGTAAGTATACGCGGTAACCTGCTGAAAAGCAACTATCTATCGTGGGCGTTCTGGGCGTTCGGCAGCGCGCGCGACGTTATTGCCATTGGCTCAGGCGTTTGGTTTTGCGCAGGAACCGGCTCGAGAAGGCGCGGGCACGGGCTTTAAGCAGGAAAGCGCGGCCCTCGGGGTTGCGGGTGTAGATGAGGTTGCCCTTGGCGACGCGGCGGTTCCAGCGACGGTGGAAGATGGACGCGCGATCCTTGTTCATGCCCAGAATGATTGGGACGGCGTGGTAGTCCTTCTTGAGCCCCCTGCGCCGGGTAATGAGGTAGCGGGGGTTTTCGATGGGCCCGAGGATCTCGTTGAGGGCATCGGAGAACACGGACTGTTCGTAATAGGTTGCGCCGGCGAGATAGATCTGCCACTCGCCCTCTTGTTCCCGGGTGATGACTTTGAGGTGCCGCCGCTCGGTCTCGATACAATCTGTTTCGCACAGCGCATCGAGCAAAGCGACGCCGATCTGTTTGATGCTGCCATCCACGGGCAGGTGGCGGAGCGAAGTCAGGAGCGCGCGCAACGTCTTGGGCAGGGCCCAAACGAAAGCACCCAGGAACAGGAGCAGGACGGCTATCCCGCCCCCCTCGCTCCGACCCTCCACAAAAGCCCGCGCAGGCCCTTCGAGAACATAGGCGGCGGTGGCAAATGCCGCGCCCGCCTGCACCACGAGCCATTTGAGGGTGTTGGCGAAGTGGACCAGCCGGAACGAAGGCGGCTGCGGGGTCTGCAGTGTGGGAACGACGCGCTGCTGCTCGCCCCGCTCGATGGCTTCCTTCCAGCGCACCTGGAGATTGTCGCGGTCCTTTTCGAGGCGATGAGCCATTTCCTCGTTGTTCGCCTCAATCCCGAACTGGACCATGGTGGTGGCCAAGAAACGGGACGAGCCGGGAAGTCCCAGGCGTTCGATGCCCGCTTCGATGACGGATTTCTGGCAATGCAAGCCGGCGAACGTCTGGAAACGTTCTGCTAACGATGCGTAATCGGAGATGCCGGAAACCAAGCTGGGCGCAATGGCCGCGAGATGCCAGATGCTGGCCGTTTTGCCGGCATCCGTGGGGTCCACGCGGATGGCCCGCCCGCGCATCTGGTTGGTCATGACAAACGCCCCGATTGCGGTGGCGAGGATCAGGGAGTTGACGGAGGGGCAGTCCCATCCTTCGCCAAGCAGGGCGCGGGTGCCGGCCAGCACATGAATGGTTCCGTTTTGTAGAAGCGCCGTGAACGCGCTGGTCAAGTCGTTCAGTTTGCCGGCAACCTCCACGAAATCGCCCGCGAAAGCCATGTCGCGGAACCGTGCATCGGGGGCGTATTGGGCCAAAACCGGTTCCAGCGACCGGTGGGCGACGGCGATGCGGCCGGTGAGCAGAGCCAGGCGGGGACGGTCATGGAATTGAGCGGCTTGTACGAGTTCACAGAACACTGGCCATGCCCCCAAGGTGTCGCTCGCGGTTTCCATGTTCACGGCGCTCTCGTAACGGATGAAATCCGTAAGGATGACCTGGCGCAGGGCATCGCCGCGGATGCGCCGCTCCAATTGGTAGATTTCGGCGCAGCCAGCGACCTTCTCGGACGCGGTGGCGAGGCAACGTTTGACCGGGCGCGATTCGTTCAAGCGCACTTCGCGGCGGTAAAGCAGTTCGGCCGCCCGCAGCGCGCGCGCGAGCTCTTTCTGGTAGGACTGCTGCTCTTCGTTCAGAACGAAACTTGTGTGAAAGAGAAACCCTTCGACCAGAACGTTCCACCAGTGACGGTTCATGTCCGGAAGGTCGTGCGGCGAGGTGTCCAGCGCTGTGAGACAGTGTTTCGGCAACGGTTTGTTTTGCAGTTTCCGGAATGCGAGCAACGCTGCCAGCAGCTCGACGTCGTCGAGCATGACGTCAATGCCGGTGTTCTCGCCGGTCATCCAGGGATGATTGAGAACGGGCTCAACGAACAGCGGCTCCGCCAGGAGGCTCCGGATGGTCTCCTCGACGGAGGCATCGTAGGCGGCCACACGCTCGCGATTGCTCCCCCCGAGCCGGACCAGCCACACGTAGTCCTGATGCGGACACAGGTTGTTGGCGCGGACGAGTTCCGGGACGGAGATCTCCTCGTCGATGGGACCGCACAGCTCCTGGTAACGGCGCCATTCGACGCCGGCAGCGCCGTAGGGAGGCGTGGCGGTCAGGCAGATGAGATACACGTCGTCAATTTCGCCCACGATGTCCTGGAGCGCTTTCCACCATTCGGAATGGAGATGATGCGCTTCGTCGAGGATAAGGGTTCCAAACCCGGCTTTCTTGATGCGTTCGGCGGTGCGCTTGACCTCGCTTTTGTCGGGCGCGCCGGTTTTCGCTTCTTCGTCCTCGTCTTCCCCGGCGATATCCTCGCGGTAACTGGTGTGCAGCGCCTGATAGGTGATGGACGTCAGGAACGCGGGTTTGTCGAGATCCCGGCTGACCCACGGGATATCGGGTGGCGCATCATCAGGGAGGAAATCGCCCAGCCGCAGGAGCCACTGGTCGCGGATGGTGCGCGTGGGCGAGAGAATGAGGCACGGGCGGCCGATGCCGCGAAAAACCTCGAGTCCGAGGGTGGTCTTGCCCGCGCCCGGCGCCGCGACCAGATGCAGGCGCCGGTCGTCGAGATGGCGCTCCACCGCCTGGAGCACCCGCGCCTGATACCCACGCCAGGGAAACCTCAGGGAAAGCGTGTCGAATTCCGCGGGGTGGTTCTCTGCGGCACTTCTTGGCACTGCCATTGTAGACCTCTACCGCTCCGCGGCATTGTATGGGTTGCCCATTCCGTCGATGCGTTCGAAGATCTCTTCTTTGTCCGTGTCGGTGATTCTGCCATACCTGTGAGGCCGGCGGTAGGCGTTGCCCCAGATGGTCTTCGCCCGTTTCTCACGGATAGCGTCGAGGTCGAAGGGTGCGAGATAGAGACCTTCGGATGCGCCCGCGTGCACGACGACCTCGCCCGCCGCGTCGTACGCCACCGATTGACCGTTCATGTGGGGCGCCGGGTAGTTAGTCATAGCGACTCCCACGGCGTTTTCGACCGCACGGATGCGGAACTGCTGGAGGCGCATGTCGTCAAGTTTGCAGCAGTTGGGCGTGAGGATGATCTCGGCCCCGTTGAGCATGAGGATGCGCGCACTTTCCGGGCTTTCGCGGTCGAAGCAGATCATCGCGCCGATCTTGACGGGACCGTTTTCGGTGTCAAGTTCGGCTACAGGCCAGTCGTCACCGGGGGTGCAGTTGCGTTCCATGGGTTTAAAGTCACTGGTGTGGACTTTCGCGTAGGTCAGGACCTGTTTGCCGTGGCGGTCGAACAGAGACAGCGTGTTGCGGGGTGGCCCGTCCCATTTCTCGAGGTAAGTCACACCAATGGCGATTTCGAGTTCCTTAGCGAGATCGGCGAAGTGCCGCACCCATGCACTGTCCCGGCCGATGGCCTGGGCTTGCCATTGCGCGATGGTCTCTGGTTCCGTGCCGTCGGGACGCGTATAGCCAATGCTCCAGATCTCCGGCATGAGGGCCAGGTCTGCCCCCATTTCAGCGGCTTTCTGGCAGAAGAAGCTCGCTTTCTTCAGGTTCTTCTCCTGGTCGTTTCCGTGGGACTCCATTTGAAGCAGAGCCACAGTGAATTTGCCCGGAGACAGCTCCAAGTCCTCGGGCTGAGCAAGAGGAGCAACGACCAGCATGCTTATTATAATCAACAGGATAGGCCGCGTGATGAGGCTCACGGTCTTTCTCCTCAAGGCGCGATAACGCCCGATACTCCGAAAATTGGCCGTAGTCGCGTGCTAGTCCTCCGATGATTTCATGATGGCGATGGACAGGACGATAATGGGCAGGCTGTGCAGCAGGATGCTGAGCGGGCTAGTAATGTTGTAGACGAGCATCATGCTCTGGCTGCCGCCCATCCCCACGACAGGAAGGAATCGCACCAGATACTGGATGAAGTTGAGACCAATGCCCATGCATGCCAGTATGAGTGCCAGTCGTGCAGCGGATTTCATCGCCATCCCCCTCTGTATTGTCGCGCGGATGCGCGCGAAGCGCCCTACCCTCAATCTCTCGAACACGAGGCCATTGTAACGAGGATGGGGAAGGCTGGCAAGAATGAGATGCGCCGGGTAAATAGAAAGCGATGGGCGGCCGGGGCCGCCCATCGCGAACGGGCCGGGTCTCTATGCTGAGTGAGCAGCCATTTCGGGGATGGCGATCCCGGCGGCCTGGTAGCGGCTCTGTGCGGCTTCCAACACAAGCCGGAGCAGGTCGGCATATTTCATGCCCCCGAATCCCGCCATGTAGTTGAGTTTCCCGTCCCAGCACCATCCCGGGTTGGGATTGACCTCGAGGAGCTTGATGCGGCCCTGCGCGTCGGCGCGGAAATCGAATCGGGCGTAATCGCGGCATTCAAGGCGCTCGAACAGCGCGAGGGAGTAATCGTTCAAAGAACGTTTGGTGGTTTCGCCGATGTCGGCCTCGTGGTAATGGATCTCGTTCCAGTAGGGCGATTCGGGGATCCATTTGGATTCATAGCCGAGAATCGGAGGCAGTCCCTCGGGCAGACCGCTGTAATCGACTTCGAGGACCGGCAGGACAGTGAAATCGAAGCCGGGATTGCCGATGATGCCCACGCTGTATTCGGGACCGGTCAGGAATTCCTGGACCAGGACGGGCCGTCGCGGGAAGTTGCGGCGAAGGCCTTCGAGGTAGTCGATCAATTCTTCCTTGGTATGCACCACGGCGTCTTTGGTGATGCCCTGGCTGCTGTCGCCAAAATTGGGTTTGAGGAGCGCCGGGAACAGCGACGGCAGGGTAGCGGCCTGGTCGTCGGGGCTCGAATAGGTTTCGAGCGGCACGGGTACCTCGAGCGACTGCGCGATGGAGCGCACCAGTGCTTTGTTGTAGCACATGCCGAGGCATGCGGGGGCGCCGCCGGAATAGGGGATTCCAAACAGCTCAAGCAGCGCCGGCACGTGCAGTTCCTTGAACGGGTCGTTCTTGAACCCTTCGTCGCACAGGTTGAACACGAAGGGGGGCCGTTCCCTCTCGAGAGAGTCCAAAAGGCTTTCGTGGTCATCCCAGAACGAGAATCTGTATTCCTTGAGCGAGGCGAGCGCCTCTTTCATCCGGCGCACGGTCTCGATGTCTTCGGGGTTGAACTGGCCTTCCCGTTTGACGTCGTCGGGGAGGCGCGGATCGCCGAGGAGCACGGTTACGTCGCGGAAAAGAGGGCCTCTGCGCGTGACCCGAAAGCGGGGTCCGGGAGCCGTGGCGACGATGAAGAGGCGTTGAGCCATCATGCCGAGGTCCTGTTGGCGGTCGGAATCGGTCACGGGTGCGTCTACACGGTTGACGTCGATGAAACCGGCGGTGCGCAGGAGTTTCTTGAGGTCTTCGCAGGTGTAAAGCCGTTCGGCGTAGAACTGGTCAGCGATAACGCCGCGCTCGACATGCGTCACGACTTCGCGGGTGATGAGACGCACTTTGTCGCTCGCGAGGGCGCGTTCCCGGCAGACGAAGTGGTTCTGGTCGACCCATTCCCAGCTTCTGGGCTCGAAATGCGCGCGCATCCAGTCGCCGTCGGTCACGTCAAGCAGGACCTTGCCGCCGTCTCGGAGTACGCGCAGCACGGCGCGCAGCACGGCCAGGTCGTCTTCTTCGCGTTCGAAGTACCCGAACGAGTTGCCCATGATGAAGACGCAATCGAACGAGGACTCGGGGAGCCGGAACTTTCGCGCGTCGCCTTCTCGAAAGGTCACCTGAATCTTCTTGCGGTCGGCGCGGCGCCGGGCCAGGCGCACCAGGTGGCGCGAACGGTCGATGCCGGTCACACTCTTATAGCCGCGCCGTGCAAGTTCCATGCTGTGCCGGCCTTGACCGCAGCACAGGTCGAGAATGCGATCGTCGGGGTCGATGCCCGTGGCCGCGATGAGTTGATCCACGTCCTGGATGGTATTGGTTTCGTTCTCGACGACATCGCCGTCCGTCTTCAAGTAGAGGGCTTTGAATAGAGTTCGCCACCAATCGCTGGGAAGATGGCGTTCGAGGTCGGAGACAGGTCCAAGGGTGCGTGTGCCTTGTCCGTTTGAATTTGTGTGGTGGTTGTTGTTCATTTAGATGCTTCCTTAACCAATCAACGTGTTTTTGCCAGGTTTCTGTGGGCTTGGATGGATTCGGTACATGTCTCAGGCAGAGACGGAGACCGCCGGCCTAATGCGGCATCTCGGCGGTAGCGGAGAGATTGGTGAACTTCAACGACGAAAGTGTTCTATCGGCTCTCATGATCATCTTGACGATGGGCTCATGGAGAAAGCCGTTAAAGGCCTCACGGCTTTGTCCGTCAAGCGATGTGATGTCTCGGCCATCGTCGTTGCTGGCGCGGAATAACCAGCTCTTGCGGTAAACTCTCTTATCCCGCATCTCGGCTCCCCGGATTTCCGATGTGGCGATAAAACGTTGCAGGCCTTGAACCTGCACGTTCGCCCTGGTTCGAGTCATTTGCTTCTCCCTGGGCCCTGGCTTTCCAGAACGCAAAATATTATACACACATACTTTTTGTTTGTATCCACATTTTTTTGGAGGGAGCGGGAAGCGTCCCGGAACGCGGGAGACGCCGCGGCATTTCGACTAAATATTGTAGTCGGCTGCGCCCCGGGAAACAGACACTCTGCTTACCGTCATTCTGTCTCTGCCAGCGGATTTCCACGATCTGCCGGTCCATTCGTAGGTCACGGAGAAGCTGCTGGCGGCCAGCTGGGTTTCCCAATCGGAGTAGTGGATGCGAAGCCGCGTGGCGCCAAGGGGCTCAATCTCCATTCGGAACATGAAACCGTTCTTGAAACCTACCATCTCACCGTTTCGGAACATTTTAGATGCGGCCGGAATTTCATCCTCGGTGAGGTACACGGTGTATTTCTTTCGCAGGCGCGCCAGGACCTTCTCGGTCAATTGCGGCAGCGCGTTGTCTTTTGGGGAGATGAACATGCACCAGGAGAACTTCGTCCCCTTCACCCAATGAGTATGTTCAGGGGTGTTGTCGAGGACCTGCTTCGCCAGGCCGTCGAAATCGGATTCGTCCGGAGGGCGGACGGGTCCGCCATCGCTCGCGCACGACGCCAACAGCAGCAGAGCCGCGACGGTAATGGCATATCGCATGGGAGTAATCTCCTCGCGCCATAGGGCCAAAAGGTGACTTCCTCGCCGAAAAGCATACAACTACGAAACCATGGTAGTCTGGATGAAAGGCCCGTTCAAGGTAGCGGCATCGGGGCTGTTGGAATAAAAAAACGCCCGGCGAAGCAGGATTATCCGCCAGGCATACATGTCGCGATGGTGCCGGAGGGGGGACTCGAACCCCCACACCCTTGCGAGTACATGGCCCTGAACCATGCGTGTCTACCAATTCCACCACTCCGGCGGCGTGCTCTTTCTAATCAAGCCAAAACATGGTAGCGCACGCCGATGGGCCGGGTCAAATCAAACGTGCTGTTGCCAGCACAGAGGTACTAGGCATGCAGAGCGGCGGGCGTCCAAGGAGTCTGAGAGGACCCCGAGCAGGGGTCCAGTTTCGAGCCGGGGTTGGGGCTTTCTTGAGGGGTTCGTGGCGGGATCGTATGCTGTGTCGCGTCAGAAGAGCAAAGGAGGAAGTGCACGGTGAACAGAATCGGCGTTCTAGCGGCATTGTGCATGGTGTGGGCCGCGGGAGTCCGCGCGGCGGAACAGCCGCCGGGCCTTAGTGTCAGCAAGGAGGGTGTCCTTCTGAAAGACGGTCAACCGTACCGGGGAATCGGGGTCAATTATTTCAACGCATTTCTGCGCCGCGTGCAGAATCCTCAGGATACGAGTTACCGGGAGGGATTCAAGACGCTTTCCGGGAAGGGGATTCCGTTTGCCCGGTTTGCGGCGTGCGGTTTCTGGCCGGTCGAGTGGCGCCTGTACCGCGAAGACAAGGAAGCCTACCTGAAACTGCTGGACGATGTAGTGCGGACCGCCGAGGAGGCAGGGGTCGGTCTCATTCCCAGCATGTTCTGGTTCGATGCGTGCGTGCCCGATATCGTTGGGGAGCCGCGCAGCGCCTGGGGCGACCCCGAGAGCAAGACCATCGCGTTCATGCGCCAATACGTGGCGGATGTCGTGCCGCGCTACGTGGATTCTCCTGCCATTTGGGCGTGGGAGCTGGGCAATGAATACGATCTGGCGGCGGACCTTCCCAACGCGTCCACTCACCGCCCCTATGTGCTTCCCCGAATGGGCACGGCCAGTGAGCGCACCGAAAGAGACGACATGACCACCGAGATGCTCGTGTCGGCCTGCCGCGAATTCGCCAGAGCGGTCCGGCAATATGATTCACACCGGGCCATTACGACCGGCAACAGCCTTCCCCGGCCCGCGGCCCATCATATGCATACAGAGGGGACCTGGACGCACGACACGCGCGAGCAGCTTCAGCAGCGCCTGATTCTGACAAGTCCGGACCCGGTCAATCTGGTCTCGGTGCACGTGTATCCCTTCGACCGTGAGGCGCGCTTCGATGGGCAGCCGTCCTACGAGGAGATCCTGTCGCTCGCCCTGGCCGCCTGTAAGGGAGCGGGGAAGGCGCTGTTTGTAGGCGAATTCGGCGCGGCTGATGACGGAAAACACGGCGGGCCACAGGGGCCGGAACATGAGAATCGCGCCGTTTTCGACGCAATAGTGGCCAGCGGCGTGCCGCTCGCCGCCATCTGGGCCTATGACCTCGAGCAACAAAAGGATACGTTCAGCATTACGCCCGACAATGACCGCGCATATCTGCTGGACCTTGTCGCGGAGGCAAACAAGCGGATGAATCCGTGACGGGGAATCGGCGCCGCGCCCCATGCATGAGGGGCCATTGATGCCGCCGCACCCCCGGCGCTTCTCCGCAAGGAGTGTAGAAGCCGTGCGTATTCGGACGATTCTCACGCCTCCCGGCAATTTCTCCGAGTTCATCCGCGACATCGCGCAGGGTTTGACCCAACTGTACGGACCTGCCGCGGGGGATGCGTACCGGCGGATTGCGCCGAAGGCCGTGGAGGCCACGATGCGTTCGCCCGAGGTCCGCACCTATTGCGCCGAGGTGGACGGAGAGGCAGTGGGTATCGCGATGGCACTGTGCCAGAACGACAGGGGCCGGATACCATTTGTGCACGTATTGAAGCGCTTCTGGGGAACGGGTGTTGAAGACCGCCTCATCCGGGAGGCAGTAGAGCCCCTGCGCAGGGGCGGGGTGAGCGCAATCGCTTCGGAATGTATCCCGTTTTGTGACTTGGACTTACGTAAGACCTTCGAGGATTTGGGATTCCAGGTGTTTCCGCGTCAGCTGATGAGTGCCGACACGCAACTGCTTGCAAACATTGGGACGGGGGTGTCGCGTTCGGCCCCATGCGGTCCGTTGGACCTGCGGGGCGCCGCGGAGACGATCGCGGCGGCCTACGAAAACCATCCGGAACGTGAGCTGCATCCCGAAGTGCAAGACGCGCCCTCAGCGGAAGACTACATCCGCAGCACGCTGCAGGGCGCTTACGGCGCGTGCCATCCGGAGTACGTGCGGGTGCTGCGTGGGTACGGTCGCATCCTCGGTGTGATCGTGGGCTGCGAAGTAGCACCCGGCGCAGGCTTTGTGCTGCAGGTGGCCGTGCACCCCGATGCTCAGAAACACGGTCTGGGGAGCGTGCTCATTCAAGACCTTGCGACGTGCTATTTTAAAGCGGGCATGAGGAAAACAGGCTTGGGTGTTACGGTTTCGAATCCCGCGCGCAACCTGTATCTGCGTCTGGGATTCGAGCCGCTGCGCGACGTCGACGCGTTCGTATGGATTCGCCCCTGCCAGGCATAGCCGCCGATGTTGCCGGCGGGACTTGCCGGCGTGCTATAGTGTGATGAAGCGCAGCAGGCGCCGCATTATGGGAAGCGAAAGCCATGAGAAGAAACTTGCTTGCAACATTTGTTCTGAGCTTTGTATTCAGTGCGGCAGCCATTTCCGCGGACCTTCCTCCGGCGCTGTCGCACATGGAGGCGCTTGCCGGTGATGAGCAGCGTCTGGCGGCTGCGGTTCGCGACTTCGACCGCCAGCAGTGCCGCCTGGCCCAGTGGGATATGGACCTCGCCGAGGAATTGGCCATGGCGGGAGATAAGGACCTTGCACAGGAGACCATGGAACGGGCGAAAGATCGCCTGACCATGGTCCAGCAGGCTTACAATTACGTGCTGGAACGGTATCCCGATAACGGCCGCGCTCTGACGTATTATGCCGAGTTGCTTTACGACTACCAGGGGGACCACGCAAAGGCGATCATGCTGTGGAAAAAAGCGTCCGCGCTCTACCCCGAATTGAGCGAACCGTTAAACAATCTGGCGCTCCATTATTGCCATACGGGCGACTTATCGATGGGGCTGGCCTATTTCGATAAAGCGCTGAAACTCGAGCCCAACCACCCGGATTACCTCTTCAACCTGTGCCAGATCTACCTCACGCACTTTCCGGAGGTGGCAAAACGCAACAAGTGGAGTCTCAAGAAGGTCTACCGCACGGCCATGAAAATGTCGAAGAAGGCGGCTGAACTCAGCAATGAGTACGAATTGATTCAAGACTACGCCGTGAATTTCTTTGCTGCTCAGAATTTCCAATTGGAGGCCGACTGGCGGGAAGCCGCCCGTGCCTGGCAGTGGGCGCGGCAGAAAGCGCGCACGACCGACGAGGAATTCTATACGTGGCTCAACGAGGCGCGCGTCTGGATTGCGGATGGGAACAAAGCGAAGGCCCGTGAATGCCTTGATGCGGCACTCGCTATTCGCCCCGGAAACGACGTCGCCACGAACCTGCTGTCCAAACTATGATCCGCACTATCCTGGGAACCTGAGCACCATGACTCAAGAACGGCGAATCTCCCGTGTTCGTTATACCTTCTATGTGTTTATCATCTGCTGCTCGACAGTGATCTGTTATTTGGGCTTTTTCCGGGGCATGCGGTTTTTCGCGGTGCCTTCCGATTCCATGATACCCACCCTGTACCGGGGCGACTACCTGCTCACGCTGAACGCGCCGGAGTACCAGCGGGGCGACCTTGTCGTGTTGAAAGACCCGGCCCGTGACGGGGGCAACCTCGTCAAGCGGATCATCGGCGTGGGGGGGGACATGGTGGCCATTCAGGCCGGCGCGCTCTTTATCAATGGCAAGTACGCGTCTGAACCGTATACGAAAGAGCCCATGGTCTACGAAGTTTTTCCGCCGGTCACGGTGCCCCAGGGGCGCGTATTTGTTCTGGGCGATAACCGCAACGACAGCGAGGACAGTTCGTATTGGGCCAATGCGAAGGAAGACCCTGGAATTTCGCCCGAGCTTCGGGCCGATCCGACGGTTTCGGTGGACGATATTATCGGCAAGGTTCGTTATATCTATCTGCCCGTGTCGAGATGGGGCCCGGTGGCTTCCTATCCGTTGAGCGCCACGCTTGCGGAGCGGCGGGCCTCACAGAACGCCGCCCCGTAAGCCGCGCAAACGGGCGGCCTCCCTCGCGCTTGTGTCTGCCGCGCCAATATGTCAGGCTATATGTCGAGTCTGCGGCCGGCAGAGTGCGTCTCTCCGCCGCGGACGGGCAAGAACGCTAGACCAAGCACTTATGAGCGGCTTTTCCTACACATATGAGCAGCGCACGGGTCCGCCGGGCGGTCGCATTACTTGGGCGGTTCAACGGATTCTGTTGTTGACGTCGGCCGTGTTTGTGGTCCAGTTGCTCGTACACATCTTTGAGCCGTTGGCGGTAAGAACGTCACACCCGTATGCGGCGCCGGGGCTCGAGCTTCTTCACTGGTTTGCCTTCGACTCGTCCACTTTCCCGTGGAACGGGCTGATCTGGCAGCCCCTGACCTACATGTTTCTGCATGGCGGGCTACTTCATCTGTTTGGCAACATGCTGTGGCTGTACGTTTTCGGGCCCGATGTCGAACGTGTCCTGGGTACCCGGCAGTTCTTGCGGTTCTATCTGATTGTCGGCTCGCTGGCAGTGCTGGCGACGCTGATCATGGCGCCTTTCTGGGGCGGGGGGCCCGTGATTGGGGCGAGCGGCGCCACGATGGGCGTGCTGGTCGCGTTTGCCGTTGTGAACCCGGACCGCGAACTGATGTTGTTCCCGATTCCGATACGCCTCACGGCGCGGGCCCTGGTGTTGGTTGTCATCGCGCTCAACATCATGTCGACGCTTGGCGAGGGCGGCACATCGGTCGCGACGCATTTCGGCGGGTTGGCCGTTGGATACGGTTACATGAAGCTAATCCCCTGGTGGCGCACTTTTCGCCGGCGGCAGCGCCGCAAGGTCCAGAGTTCGGAGGACCCGATGGACGCCATCGGCCAGGCTGTGGACAATATCTTCAGCTACGAGAAGGAAAAGCGGCGCAGAAAATAGGCGCTCGAGGAGCGGAGGCACGTGTTCGGCTTCACCAGTCCCAGCGAGATGATCATCGTCGTTCTGATCATCGTGATCATGTGGGTCACGGGACTCTGGCCGGTTGTGATTCGCGGCATCCGGGAACTGCGTGGCGAGCGCGTGGACGAAGGCGCCTCTCAGAACCAGAACCGTTCGCGCCAGCAATCTAACGCGGCTCCTCCGAGCCGGGACTACGACCTCTGTTACAAAATGTTGGGGATATCGCCTTCGGCGCCATGGGAAGAGGTCGAGAAGGCCTACCGGCGCAAGGCAAAACTTCACCATCCCGATCATGGGGGAGATGAAGATACCATGCGGGCGCTCAACGAGGCGTACGCGCAATTGAAAGCCGTCAGAGGCCGGCGCTAGCAGCGGGGCGGTTCTAGTCTTCTTTGGACAGACGGGACCACGCATTTTCCCGTTCGGCGATCTCGAGCGAACGCTCGAAACGTTTCAGGGCCTGCTTATAGTCGCCGTAAATCGTGAATACTTTGTCAAGGTTGGTGATTTCAAAGACTTTGCGCACATCGCTCCTGAGTCCGCACAGGCGCAGATTTCCCCGCATGTTCTGAATGGTCTGGTTGACGCGCAGCAACTCGGTCAGGACGGCGCTGGACAGATATTCGACGTTTTCAAAATCGAGCATGAGGTTAACGCCGCTTAGTTTCTTGAGAAAGTTGAGTATTTCGTTGCCGAACTGGGTGACATTCACGGCATCCAGTACGCTCGCCGCGCCCACACGCCCCACCGTGATGTTGTCCACGATCTCAAAGGTGACCAAGGGAGCGTCGTTCATGTTGCGCCTCCTCTGCACAGGCCGTTCCGCCGCATTCGCATTTCCAGGCAATGTGTTCGCGGGTCATAGTTTACGCTATCCATGCAATGACGAATAAGACAAATGCCCCGGCCGTTCAATTCCGTGCACGGCGGCAATGTTATGTCATCGGGATCAAACCCGGTCCCTTCGTCGCATACGCGGATGCAGCAAATGTCTCCGGGCGCTTCACGCGTCATCTCGATGCGCACCTTGCGGGCGCCGTCCGACTGATTTCCGTGGGTAATGGCGTTTACAATGGCCTCCTCGAGACAAAGCCGGGCATAAAAGACTTGGCCGTCGTCAATCCAGCCGTCTTGAAGCAAAGCATTCAGTGCATCCTGTATCGCGTCTCCCAGCACGTCGAGCGTACTGGGGAATTCCGCACTGTGAAAGACCGCGTTTTCAGCCACGACGGATTATCCAGATTCTCACTCCGAATACTACGCCCTGTGTGCCAGCCGCTTCAGCATACCACACCAGGGTTATGAATCATAGAACGCCGAAGTGGGGCGCGGATAATCCTGCCCGTTCAGTCGAGGCAGGGGTCCACGAGGGTCTTCCGCCACGGCCCGTCGAGTTTCTGGGATGCGCGGAGTTCGCGCGCCACGAGCAGGGCTGGCTCAAACAGCAACGGCGCAATAACCTCGGAAACGCCCGGTTCAGTGACCAGCGCAAGGAAACAGCGCGGCCTTGCGGCGTCCAGGGCTGGATATCTGAGATATCCCCGGCAGGCAGGACGGGCACGCCGGTTGCGCATTCCGCCGCCAGGACATGGTACAGTGGCTCTCATCGCTTGGAACGCGCCATGACGCGAAGACCAAAACACCGGGGAAAGGATTGCATCCTGTGCGAGGCATCACCATCACATTGACTGCGGCGCTCTTGTTGCTTCAGGCTTTCGAGGCCATTGCGGGCGAGGAGCCGCCGGCGGCGCCGGTCTCAGGGGCAGAGCAACCCATGCCGTTGCGCCTTGGAGGTGTGGGCGGACTGTATCTGATGGCCTCTCCCGGCGAGCTCGTGGTGGAGATCGCGAAACAGGACAAGAACAGCCGCGATATCGAGACCCACCTGCGCGCCGTCTTATTCGGGCCCGGCCGCGAGGTGATTCAAGAAGCGTATATCCCCGATGACGGGCAAGCCGCGGGAAGCGGCCCGGGTCCCGTCCAGCGGATACGTTTGGAGACCGCCGTAGAAGCCGCGGGCGTGTACGGGGTCAACATCACCGTGACCGGTGACCCCTACGGAGACCACGCGTTCTGGGCGTTCACGACAAATTGCCCGCACTATCTGGTTGAGACCTCGCGCGGCCATCGCGACGCGCCTCACGAAGAGCCCATAGTCATCAACAACCCCGAGCGCGAAGGAGATGTTTGTTTTCTGCCGCGCGAGACCGCGTTTGCCATCGAGCTGAGCGCGCTGCCGGCGGATACCGCGCCGTTGACGTTGTACGACAGCAAGGAGGCTCTGCTGGCGGCGATCGCGGTATCCGGTGACGGCGCCGCAAGGCATGATGTCGCGGCGGCGGCGCGCGAGAATGTGCCCTGGCGTCTCCACTTCCCGAAATACAAGGCGGTGGTCCACATTGACGGGGTCACGCGGTGGGACTCGAGCGGCGCCAATCTCTCGCTGTGGACGCCCGAGGCTTCGTCGTGGTTCCCGTTTCATCAGAACCGCTGGCTGCTGACGCCCTATCACCGGATTGTGTATGCCAGACCCGGGCAATCGCAATTCCTCACGTTTCGCGTACACAACAATGCGGCCGAACAGCGCACCATCGCCCTGACACTCGAGCACGAGGCTCTCGCGGCAGGCGCGTTCGGCTTTTCAGACACGTCGGACACGAATGTGACGTTGGGACCAGGAAAAACGCGTGACATAAGACTCTTGTGCCATATGCCTGAGGAGGAGTCGGTGCGTACGTGCCGTCTTCGCGCGACCCCTCAGGACGGTTCCGGTTTCACGACTTACTCGAGTGTGACGCTGCGGCCGGGTGTTGCGCCCGCCACCGAACCGCTCACGATTCCCATCAAGCTCGAACCGTACCGTCACGAGAATGCCCAGTTCGGATACCTGCCCGAGTATCCCACGGAAAACGAGGTGTATTTCGACACCGGGAACCGGCCGTATGTCGTCACGGGCGGCACGCTATGGAGCGGCCGCGACGGGGAATGGAAGGCGTTGCCGTTGAAGGCCGCGGACGGAACCGCGATCGCGGCACGCATTTCGAAAGTGGCGTTTGACACGGCTGGGGGAGCGTACTTCATCGGCGAGACTCAAGGTCAGCCGGTCTATGTGCGGTTGCCGGCCGGGAACAGCGCGTTCGAGGCGTACCCGATTCCTGGCAATGGGTCATTCGATATCGAGCAGTTCTCGGGCCACAACACTCCGGCGGGGCCTCCTCCGTTCATTCGGACGGTTCGGACCGCGAAAGATCCGACCCTCATGTGGCGCAGCCTGAACGACATCGAGCTGTTTGTGCCGCGAGCCGAGAACGGCGCGCTCGCCGTAGGCGGCCCCGTGCCGGTTTCGAGGAAATGCATCGGTTTCTCCGCACATTCGGGCATACCCTCAACCATCGTGTCGCGCGGCTCCAAGGTGCACGTCGTCTGGGGCGAAGCGACCGACCCGGGGGAAGAAACGCCCGGCGTGCCCACGTACGCGGCCACCTATGACCGGGAGACAGGGGTCCTGCAAGAACCCGTGCTCATCGGCTACGGCCCCCCCGCTAACGACGTGCACAATTCCCCCTGCATCACCATGGACAGCCAAGGGTTCCTGCATGTGCTCGTAGGGACGCACGGGGCGACCTTCAAGTACGCGCGCTCGCTCAAGGCCAACGACGCGAGCGGGGGATGGACCGAGGCCGAGGATGTCGGCGCCGGGCTGCGACAGACTTATGTAGGTCTCGTCTGCGACGAAGAGGATACGTTGCACCTCGTGTTTCGCCTGTGGCGGACGGACCGGGACTACTTCCCGGCGGACAGCTACGCGACGCTCGCCCATATGAGCAAACGTGCCGGCGAAGCATGGTCTGAGCCGCGGGTGCTTGTCGCGCCGCCGTTCTCCGAATACAGCGTCTTCTACCACCGGCTCACTATCGACCGGCAGGGCGCGCTGTTCTTGTCCTACGATTACTGGTCCACGTTCTGGTTTTACCGCACGGACTATCGGGGCGACCGCCGCGCGCTTCTCACCTCTTCCGACGGCGTGACGTGGAAACTGGCGGGGAATGAAGACCTGATCCGCTGAAGGGCACGGCGCGCCTGGGCCCGCCAAGCCCCGGCTCGGCAAACAGGCAAACGTGCGCGCGGCACGGTCCTTCTTTGCAGTATCAGGCCTTCCAGCGCTCGGTGATCATGGGCTTTCGGAGATTCCATGGGTCGCGCAGGGAGCGATGCAGACGGCGCGATGCCTGGCGGTCGTCGATGATGTGTTCGTGTTTGGGGTCCCACCGGATCGGACGGTTGAGCCGGATGGCCTGGTCGCTGAGATGGCTGATGGCATCGGACCGGATGGCCGACTCGATCGGGTTGATGGTCTCTTCACGGGATTTGACGCAGTCGATAAAGTCGCGTTCCTGGCCCAAGGATACCTTGAGATGCACGTCGTCAGGCTTCAATTGAATGTCGGCCAGCTTCGGATCACTGGTGAACACGGCGGACCGGTCGACACTTACCCAGCCTTCGGTTCCGAAGAACGTGGTGCCGTGATCGACCCATTTGCGGTAGGCGCTCACCACCGGTTGCGCGACGCGGCTCCCCATGAACCGCATCGGCAGGCCATCCTCGTATTCGCAATGG
>Ga0209606_1001896_pt1 | contig 24563 bp, 33 predicted proteins | sample AD_UKC057_MetaG_FD_184412 | JGI IMG/M metagenome (GOLD analysis project Ga0209606, IMG submission 184412) | Active sludge microbial communities of municipal wastewater-treating anaerobic digesters from USA - AD_UKC057_MetaG (SPAdes) (version 2) | ecosystem: Engineered > Bioreactor > Anaerobic >...
CGGTACTAAGTAATACAGAAATGATGGGCCTATCTCCAGATCAGATAAAGGATATTATGGGAACTGCCATTGAAGCAAAGAAGTTCCCTCTTGAGGTGGCTAGAATAAATGCAGGTATAGATTACACGAAGGCATCTGCTGAGCATATGAAGGCGTTGAACGCTGAGACAGCGAGGAAGGCAGCTGTTGAGAAACGGAGAGAAGTCAACTTCACTACTGAGATGGATGAAGTTATAAAGGGTAATATTAAGTCTAAGTATATAACTCCTGAGGATGCTAGGATTCTTAAGGCTGTAGGACCTACTGAGGCTCCTAAGCTTATAGATAATCTTATCAACCTTAGTAAGGAGACTGGTAAGAAACTTACTATTCAGAAGGTTGGTGATGAGGTACTATTCCTTGATTCAAGTCCTGATGCGACGCCTGGTACTAGGATAGTAGATAGATACTCAGTAGGGTCTGATGATAAAGGTAAGCCAGAGAATTGGCATTATACTCAAGGTCTTAGTGTAGCATTCACTAATAATTATCAAACTCTGCTCGATGCTCATTATAAGAAGTTTGGTAATAGGGAAGAAGCGAAGAGGAAGCTTGATGAAACATTAGGTATGGTAAATCAAACTACTGACCCACAAAAGGCTGAGTCTGCTAAGTCTTACTTACTTAGTCTAATACCATCAGAAGCTAGAATAAAGATGCTTGAAGAGGCAGATGCTGTTGCGTCTTCTCTTAGATCTGGTACTGGATTAGCAGGTGCTTATAGAAAGTATACTCCTCAAGGAGCTGGCGAGACTCTTGGAATCTTAGGATACAGAAAGCCTGTTCCTAAGGAGAATCAGTTTATGCTAGAGGGGTTACCTAAGGGAGAACCTACTCCATTTGATTCTATACTTAATAGGTACTTCGAGCCTGGTGATATACCTATGGCTAAGGAAGCTATGAAGCGTGAGTCTAGTGGGAATCCTAGGGCTAAGAATATTAATAAGAATGGAACTGCTGACTATGGATTGTTCCAGATAAATGAAGTTAATGTTCCTGAACTTAGAAAAGCTGGAATTATAAATGAGGTTACAGATCTATACGACGCAGACACTAACATCGTCGCGGCTTCTTACTTGAAGAAGAAGTATGGTTGGAAGCCTTGGAAGTCTAGCCTAGGTAGCTTAGCTGAAGGGAAGACAGCTTCGATGAAGGTACCAGCAGGAACAACTGGTATGTATAAAGGAAAGAAAGTTCGCATGACTCCTGATGGGAAGGTAGAATATGTCAAATGAGATAAATCCATCTGAAGTACAGTGGGATACTCCTGAGATAAACCCTGACGAAGTACAGTGGGATAAGCCAGCTGAGCCACAGTCTCCTCCTGGATTCTTAGGAGCAGCTGTTGATGTTGGTAGGAACTTAGTTGCAGGTACTCTTGATACAGCTGCTACTCTTATGTCTACTGGTGTTGCTCCTACTATTACATCTAAAGAGACTATGTTCGAGAGAGGTATGAGGGCTGTAGATGAGCTTGCTAATACAGTTGCAGCGAAGCCAACTACGAATAAAGTGTACGACTGGGGAGTTGGTGCAGTTCGTTCTACTACTCAATCTATTGAGTCTACGGTACTTCCTGCTTTGGCTAGAGGAAAGGGAGCTTCTTTTAGAAGTAGAGTAATAGGTGGTGTAACAGCAAAGGGAGCTTTATTTGGAATTAAGGAATACTCAGACTTTATGCTTGATGCTAGAGATGAGTTTAAGAAGCGAGGATTATCTAACGAGGATATAGATTTAGCTCTGTCTAAAATAAGACCAAATGCTTTAGTATCAGGTGGAGCTGAAATTGGTGGTGAGTGGACTTCGGATATACTGACAGCTAAGATCTTCGGACTCCTAGGTGATGCTACAGTAAAACCAGCTGTAAAGGAATCACTCAAGCAGGTTGCTAAGAAATATTCTAAGAAGCTTGGAATCTCTATGCTTGGTGAAGTAGGTGGTGAGACTGGTACTACAGTCGCTCAACACTATGCAAGAGAAGGAGCTGGACTTCCAGTTGGTTCTCTTTCAGATGAGATAGAGAATACTATTGGAACAACTATCTTCCAAGTATTATACCAAGGTCCTATTGCGTCTGGAGTTAATAGAGCTAGAAGGATTGCTGTAAATAAGATTGCTTCTAAGAATGATGTTAGTAAAGAAGAAGCAGGAGCTATTCTTGAAGAGGCTATTCAAGAAAAGAAGGATACTGTAGCAGAGAAGCCAGCCACTGAGCAGCTAGACCTAACGAAAGCAGGAGAAGTAAATGAAGCTGCTGTTGCTGAGATGGAGACACTGGCGAAGGAAGCTGAGAAGGTAGAAGCAGAAGAGGCTGCTATTATTGAAGAAGCTGCTCCATTGATAAAAGCTACAAGACAAGCAGCTAAGTCAGCTGCAGTTACTGAAGCTGCTAGGAATCTTACTAGAGCTGAGAAGCTTGAGGAGAAGCGTGCGAGAGTTAGGGAGAAGGAAGCTGCGAAGGCTAAGCCAGCTGAGGTTGTAGAGACTCAAGAGGAGATGGATAAGAGGATAGAGGAAGATGTAGTAAGACAGGCTGCTGGTATCGTTGTTAAGTCCGAGTTAGATACAGAAACACCTACGGTGAAAATTTCACCAAAGGGTCAGACTCCATTGTCTAAAGCTAACGCCCTTGCCGTTCTTAAGCAGAAGGGTCTATCGGACGAAGATGCTGTTGTCTTCTACAATATGAGGTCTGCACTAGGAGACCTAGATAACGTAAGAACAGTCGAAGACTTCGACGCTTGGTATGATAAAGATACAGAACCTGAAGATTGGGCTTCTGCTTTGGGAGGAGAAGATGCCGAAGGGTTACGAGGAGTTGAAGAAGAAGTTCTTGGAAGAGGGACTGAGCCTATCGAGGGCGAAACGGAAGGCGGCAAGAATCTGGAACAGCCTGTACAGCAAGGGGAAAGTAAGCCAACCAGTCGGGAGAAGAGAAAGGCTAAGAGGCAGACGAGTAGGAAAGTAAAGGAGGTGAAGGAAAGTGGCGAAGGGAAAGTCGAAACCAAAGCAGAAAGAAAAGGACAAGAAGCAGCAGAAGAAGTAGAGAACGAAGGGGAAGCTCTTGAGGACGCTATCTATGAGTCAAGGAACGACGCCGAGCTTGCTCTTGGTAAGATAGACCAAGAAGTTGCTAAGGACTATGTTATCATAGGAGATAAGAATGAGTTTTATATCCAGCATAAAAGGCACCTTCCTACAGCTACTTCAGAGAAAGCTGTCGGCATTCCGACTAATCCTCTCTACAAGACAGCTGAGGAAACGGCTCAAGAGACGCTGCCTCAAGACGATTCCCTTGACTCGGGCTTAACGAGACTAGTACATGATATCAATAACTGGTTTCATACAAGTGAAGATGTAGACGAGCTACAGCAGTATGCAGATCTTGTCGTTAGGACTCTGAGTTCACTAGAGACTAATGCACGAGATTATCTCGAGATGTTCAACGGAGATGTTATAGCTTATGATAAGTGGGTTGATAAGTTGAATAGGCTCGCTGGGTATATCTCTGACATCAGTCGTGTGAAGCTAGGGAACAGAGTAGGAGCCCTTGAGACTAGTGACTTAGCAGCTGGTATTAGTGAGATACTCGGTGAGCAGACTAATGTCATGGATAGTATGCGTGGCTATAGTGAAGAGACTATGGACTTCATGGGAGCACAGAAGGCTTATGAGATGCTTGTGGAGATAGGTAGAAGAGTCTATAGTTATGCTACTGATAACTTCAAGACTTGGTCTAAAAAGATAAGAGCTTATATTCCATCTATATATAGTAAAGTTAAGGCTTCTTTAGAAGATGTATGGAATACTATCTCTAATGAGCATGGTTCTATTAACTTATCAGACTTAGGTATAACTAAACTTACGAAGATGTACAATCAGTGGCAACAGCGTAGAACTTGGCACCGAGACCGTGAGGAGCGCTACGTATCTAGCGACCAGAAGGACCATACTATTCACTACGTTAAAGACAAGGACATATCAGGAGCTTGGACTTGGTTCATGCACGCTATGATGCCAGCTCACAAAGGCTTCTCAGATTTGGCGAGGAGTATAGCAGTTCATATAGGACAAGCTAAGCTCTGGACTAATCATCAGATGGAGATTGAGCGGGAGTTTATAGAGAAGAATGTTGCTAGTAAGCTTGACAAGAAGCAGAGAAGAGACGCTCAGACACTTGGCTTGGCAGTCGAACGTTACTCACGTATCAAGAGGAAAGAGTTCGCTGACCTCAAGATGTCTCAAGCTGATATAGATATACAGACGAAAGCAGCTGTTGCAGCATATATTGCTGGATATCAAGAGGCTGACCAGACTACGAAGGACGTCTACCAGTTTGCTAGAGATGAATTCTTCGAGAAGATGAGGAAGAAGTATATAGACCATATGATTAGACAGGCTCATTACCGCTTGTCTGCTAAGTATAAGCCAGTTATAGATGGTATAGAAGCTGGCATCCCAGCTTCACAGGTTCTACAGCAGCTTGGCATAACTAAGGCAGGTGAGATAAGGAAAGCTCTTGCTGAGTATAAGACTTACAAAGAAGATATCAACAGCATTAAGAACTGGGGTACAGAAGACTATTGGACTCACATGATGACTGGAGATATTATAGTTACAGAGAAGACAGGAAAGAGTCGTAGTAAGGTTGGCATGGTTATAGCAGCTGCTCCAGATATAGATCTTGCAATGGAGAGAGCTAAGAAGTATATAGAAGAGAAGACAGCGCGAGGAGAAACTGTAGGAGATATAAGCATAAGAGAAGGCTTCGCTTATCAAGGTGATATGAAGACTATGCTCTCTAAGAGGAAGTATATCTTAGTAGCTAGCAGGCTAGATAAGGCAGTTGAGAAGGCACTCAAGGGTGGAGGGCAGACTTCTGGAGTAGGAGATGAGGCTAGGAGGATTCTCAGGAAGAATCTTAGAGATATCGTAGGCATCAAGCCTTCACTGGTCTTTGCAGCTCCAACGATGGAGACCAGGAACCTGCTAATGGGCGAGGATGATATAGTCGATGCAATGAGTATGTATGCCTATGCTATGCACAAGAAGATGGCGTTCGACCCTGTTATAGCGGAGCTACAAACGGCACAGGATAAGTTAGGAGGTAATGAGTATAGTCATCTGGAAGCTGTACTAGATGACGCTAAAGGAAAGTATTACCTAGAGGATAGAATTCTAGATGCCACGATTAGCACTCTTACAGGTGGAGCAATAGACGCTCATAGAGCAGCTTCGAAGACGATAGACAGACTTAGGAATGCTACAGTAATGGCTAAGCTTGGCTACCGTCCAGTCGCTGGCTTGTTGAACGGAGCTGATGGATATAGTAGGATAGCAATGCAACTAGGCGTCAAGTATCTTGGTCGAGCACAGAAGCTCTTGTCTAGTAATACTGCCGAGAAGAAGTTGGTAGATAAGTATAGTTGGGCACTTGGTGCTCGAGCTTTTGAACAAGGAGGCACGATAGCTGGTGGTGTTCGAGTTGGCTCGCACGTATTGAAAGGTGGTAAGCAACTTATCACTCCGCTTGGTATGTTCAACCTTATGGAACTTCCAGCTCGTCGTGCTAATTTCTTGGCAGCTTATCTCTATAGTCAAGATATGAGTCCTGGACTCTCGGAGAGGGAACACGCCGACTTTGCAACGCTTAGTGTCTGGACTCTGCAAGGAGCTAACTTGGTGAGCATGATGCCAAGGCTTATGCGTTCTCCTACTGGTAGGCTCCTTACTTTGTTCCAGCCGTTCGTAGCTAGAACAGTTGAGTGGATGATTATGAACGCTAGTAGTCCTGCTTTCTGGGCTAAGTTCCTAGGTTATACAGCAGCCGTTGCAGGTCCTCGAGGTCTTATAGCTATGGCAAAGACACTTCCTCTTATAGCTTTCGCAGCTTCAGCCATGGGAGGTGGAGACTGGTGGGATAAGTTGGAAGAGTACCTACAGAGGAAGTGGGGAGGCTATGCTTCTGGAGTGCCAGGTGGAGTTGCTGGAGTTGATGTAGTAGGTCCTGCAACAATACAGCTTCCTAGTGTTGAGAAAGACCTTCTCTCTCCTCTAGGTCCAGTCGTCTCCAGCGTTCATGAGTTGTATAATATAGCTATGGCTTTCAATCCTGCGGAGACTGTGGCTAATAGACCACAGATAGCTAAGGCTCACTTGAAGAAAGCTGTTCCTGCTATTAGGAACATCTGGGATGTTATAGACTCCTTCTACGACCAAGATGGCTTCGTGTATAATGAGAAGGGAGATCCTATATACAACCTAGATTCGAAGTATGATAAGGCGTTGGTAGCCTTCGGTGCTAAGCCAGTATCGAAGAGCTATATGGAGACACTTAGTAGAATAGAGACGAAGGCACAGGAGCTTGAGAGAAAGTATGTATCGCAGATACTAAGTGAGTACTCTAATGAAGTAAGAAGGCTAACGAACGGCGACTATAAGAATATAAGAGAAGACGACCCTAGGATAGAGAGTGCTTGGAATCGGATGCAAGAGAAGATCGCTGATTATAGAATAAGTCCTGAGTCCTTAGAATCTGCAGCTAGTAGATTCGCTAAGAAACCAGGCGTGCGACTCTTGCTTAGAACGAGACAGACGAGGCAAGCTGAGACGTTAGAGAAGTTAGAAGAAGCTGGGCCTATGTTTGGTGTAGACTTTCTACAATAACTGTGGTGATAATTTCACCGAAGGGTGGATGTTAATGCCTAATAACCACGATGTAATAAACTACGAGCCTGGAGAGACCACTTGGAGTATTAAGATTGGAACTGTAGTCGCAATAGTCTTAGCTGTACTTAGTATAGCTATCGGTGGTATGGCTACATGGACAGGATATATTTCAAGTAAGGTTGCTTCGCATGGAGAGGAGATAGCAGTGTTGAAAGCGAATACAGCTAATATACTTTCTACAATGTCAAGAATTGAATCTATTACAGATGATATAAGAAAAGACCAGCAACGTAGAGAGAGACTAGAATCTCACTCTAAATAAAAACAAGGAGGTAGTAAGATGAAATATGTACGGATTGTTTTAGCTTTGGTTTTTGTATGCTGTATTGGTGTTACTATGGCTGTGGCTTCGCCCTTTATAATCTGCGACCCGCAGACAGGTGTGCAGTATTATAAGGTGACTGGTGCAGGGTGGGTTCCAGTGACTAATGTCACAGCACAGCCAGATGGTTCTATCAAGATGGATATAGCCGCGGCAACTGTGGGAACAAGTAACCTTAACTTTGTAGCGTGTAAGACAACTACTGAATGGGGCGAGGTGTGCAGTACGGCTACCCCTTTCTCCTTCACGCGACCCACAAGTCCAGCCGTCCCTCAAAACTTAAGGTTAGAGAAGTAAAGAGCTGGAAGTTGCAGAAGGTAAAGGAGAAGAAATGAAACTTTGGCTTGGTGTACTAGTTTTACTATTACTGTCGGGATGTGCTACTTCTAGGGTGGCTACCTCCATTGGTGAGGATGTTGGATATAGCTTTAGCAAAGCCGCAGCAAAAGGTGAGGTTGCAGCCGATGAATCTATTAAAGCGTGGCCTTATGTATCTGGGCTTATTAGGGGGACACTTGGAGAAGACTATGACCATAAAGTATCCCCGTCCATCCAAGCGATTGTTGATAACCTCGATGAGTTGGCACAGCAGGATACTTTATCGGAAGAAGACAAAGGCAGGGTGATTGGAAACTACGTTAGACTTGAGTACTTTGCTATTGCGGAGCTGTGGGATAGGTACGGAATTTCTATATGGAAAGCAGTCAAGACTTTCTTGGCGAGATAAAAGAGAGGGGACTGTTTAGGTCCCCTTTTCTTATATACTATCTATCGCTTGTACAGCATTCCATATACCCTCGTGATACATACAGAAGAGGCTTAGGATTACTAAGTACGGTTCAGCTCCTTGTCCGAACTCCTTTACCTTGCTTATATAGAGTAGTACATCTTCTGGAGTCTGCTTCTCTATCTCACAGAACTTTCTAACCTTTCTAATCCATACTTCCACTTCCTTATCACTTGTGTAGAAAGAACACTCAGTCTCATGAGATAGACGGCAGAGTATAGTGTGAAGCATCGTAGCAGCGTTCTTCTCTGCTATTGTTGGCTCTATTACTATATCCTCCTCTCCAATACGACCGCTTTCAACTAGTGATAATAGTACCGTCTCCAATTGCTCCTTGCTGCAATTCTTTAAGTCCATTGTCTGCCCTCCTTGTTGGTTTTAGTAATGTTCTACCACCTACGTAGCCTACCGTGATACTCTTCATATCGTGTAGTGTCTTTATGACTACGTCCATTGTATAGGTATCTGCATCGTAGTGATACTTTCTTAGAACCTCATCGAGGTAAATCTCACCACGCTCAGCTATCAGTTGTATTACTCTATTCGTCAGGTCGATTATCTTACTTCTTCCAACCCCAGCGAAGACGTTCTTCATTCTCGTTTCTTCTTCCTCTAGTATTCCTATCGCCCTTATAAGGTCTATATCATCAAGGACCATACTGCTTGAGCGAGAAGCACTCATTACCATACATAGCTTAAGGATATGTATAGCCCTTCGTTCGAAGTAACCACCGAAGCGTAGGTCATCGAATGGAGGATGTCCGTCGCTCATTGAGTACCACTTAGTCCATTCCTCTAAGAACCTACTAGTGTATGAGAACTCTCCGTGGAGCATACTGATACGCTCAGCGTCTCGGTATAGCTTCTCACCAATTTCTACTTCCTCTTTCGTAAGGAATGGTTGTACAACTGTCTTCCCTTTCCTAGCTGCATAGACCATTATCATCCTAGCGGTGAGACCACCGCCTATGGCATCCTGCGGAAGCGTTGTCTGCAGTAGGCTTGGCGTTGTAGCTCCTATCAAGTTAACCCATATACCTGTAATATCGTCAGTACCGCTGTGTTTAGTACGATAAGTCCACTTATCTCGGCAGTCGAACCAGTCGCATAGATCTGCCATTAGCTGCATATTGTTGTAGCCTAGGAAGACAGTTAGTTCCTGGGAGAAGATAGTCAGGCTAGCGTGAATGTAGATTTCTCCTCCCTCTCCGTAGTGAGTATCGCTTGTGTTCTTTAGTTCCCTTATCAGTGCTTCCCTTGTTATTGCTTCGGAAGCCATTCTTATACCCATCTTACTAAGTATATTGTAAGCAGGCCCCATTGCAGTACCTTTCCTACAACCACTAGGACCAACTAGTACTATATATAAATTAGGGAAGACAGTCATCATTCCCCACGGTAGACTACACTTCCGTCTCAGACAGGCTGATATCGTCGAGATCGCTGTCCAGAGTCTGAAGTTGTCCGACGGTTCTGTATTTCTCGTATATGTCATGTAGCTGTTGAGCCAGTCCTGTAGCTCCCGAGATTGCTTTGGCATATTAGACCTCTACCCTGCTCCATATTTTCCCTCTCTTTATTAGAGATATAGTTACTTTATCTACATTATATAATCTAGCTAATTTATTACCTATACCATATACATTCTTTCTATACTTAAGCATCCATTTTATTACTTTTACAGCTTCTGTATTTAATTTCTTATTATTATTGTATAATTCTTTATTCATAGCATCATGAACATTATCTATATGACTTCCTTGTCTAAGGTGTTTAGGATTTACACATAGTTTATTATCACAAGAATGTAATACTAATAGTTTATTATCTATATTTCCATGTTCTATTATATATGATATTCTATGTGCTCTCTCAACTTTTCCTTTATAATAAAAGGCTCCATAACCACGTTGTCTTCCACCTCTCCATATCCAGCAATCATCTGGTCCTTTAACCTCAACAAACTTCCAAAAGTTATCATTCATTATAGTTCCTCCTGTAAAACAATGTCATCTAAATCCTCTTCTAAATGTTTACTAGTAACTATTTTAAGTTTATTGTATATATTAAGTAATTCTTTAGTTGTTTCTTCTATTCCTTTAACTTTCACCTCCTCCATATCCTTCAAATTAAATCCTGCCTTACAATCAACTGGTATAACGAAGCTGCCATCTTTCCACGGAACTGGCGTCTCTAGACTCCTCTTTATCTTTATCAAAATCGTAGCCATCTCCTCGAAGCTATGCTTCGTGTAGTCTATCTGAAAGATTATACTGTCGTGGACTTGGTTAAGGAGTTCGACAGATGCAAAATCTTGTTGATTGTAGTATATATAGTTAATACCCTCTTCGTTTATCTTATCTGCAATAACGCTCTGAGGAATGAAGTTGTACGCTTTCTTGAATAGTTCATCTCCCCATCTTCCGAGGAAGACTCTCTTTCTACCGTAGGGATTTACAAGAGCATGACCTTCGTTGGCTAATTTAGCACGAATCCAAGCGTGCATCTGCCGAACACCTGGGTAGATTTGGTGATAGCGGTCTACGAGTACTTTAGCTTGGTTCTCTGGTAGCTCATACTTGAGTGCGAAACTCTTGTAGCCAAGGTCATAATTGAGACCGTGGTTTCCTTTCTTACCCCAGTACCTATGTGTCTGGTCTCCGTTTCCTAGCGGACACATCACCTTCTCTTTATCCATCTGCTTTACTTCATCGTAAGGTATTCCGAAGAAGAAGCTAGCGGTCAGTGAGTGCACGTCTTTCTTTTGCTCGAAAGCTTCCATCATTAGAGGCTCAGGAGCTACGTAAGCGACGACACGGTTCTCACCTTGGGAGAGGTCGAACTCGAATATCATATAGCCTTCATCAGCACAGACGAATTTCTTGAAAGCCTTAGGCATATTCTGTACGTTCATGCCTACACCGAAGATATCCTCTGACGAGGACAGACGACCATTCTTCGTACCGATAGGATTCATTGCTGACCTTAGCCGATAGTCCTTATCAAGGTTTGCATCGAGGTATGTGTTCTTAAGCTTCGACCACTTCCGTATATCGAGGACGAGTTTAGCTTCCTTTACTCCCTTTCTAGCCAATCGTTTCATAGCGTCTACGTCTGTCGTTACATGACTAGAGCGAGTACGTTTGTTGTACTTAGTGTAAGGCTGGTGACCAAGCTTTGTGTAGAAATACTCGGCGACTTGCTTAGGACTGTTTATGTTTAGTGGAAATCCGCAGCACTCGTGGAGTTCATTATATATCTCGTTTATCTTCTCTAGAGCTTCAGCAGAGGCCTTCTTGAGGCCGTCTACATCCATACGAAAGCCACGGTCTTGCATATAGATTAGAGGCTCGATTAGCTTAACGTGCCGCCTGTACGTCTCCCAGTTCCCTTGCCTCTTTAGCTCAGCCTCAAGCTTAGGCCACGCCTCCCTGCAAATGATAGAGTCCTTAGCATTGTATAGCCAGAATCGGTCTATCGAACCGCCGTACTTGAACCACTTCTTACCGTCGTCCTTGTAGTACGGCTCATCTGTATAGATACTGGTGATAAAGTCTAGACCTTTAGGGAAGTCAGGGAAGAGGATTCCCATGGCTATCATTGTGTCCTCGTAGTTCTTAGCGATGATACGATACTTCCGATACATGAAGGTTAGGTCGAAGATATAGTTCTGACCAATCTTCTTGATGTTAGGGTTAGCTAGCTTCTCTCCTATCTTCCTTATAACGCTTAGCTCCTGGTTCGGGTCTAGGTAGTCCTTGCCGATGTCCGCTAGTGGGATAGAGATAGCATCGGTAGGAGTCTCAGCGAAGCTCATGCAACTGAGCTCCTCGTTTACTACCTCGATGTCGTTGCCTATGATGTCGCCGTCCTTAACTGTTTCAAGGTAACCATTTATCTGGTTGATACTAGGACGTACTACGATGTAGCGGGTCGGTAGCTTTATCTCTTTCGACTGACTCTCTCTTAGAATCTTACGAAGATCTATCCTTATATAGTAGTCGAAGAGTGGCTCGTCTATTGCAGCACGTGGGTGGATAGTAGGAATCACCTTCATACCAGGCCAGAAGTTTCCTTCGAGTATAGAGCCTCTCCTCTTAGTTATTGCTGTCAGTCCTGTTAGGGCGTAGAGAGGAACATTGCCCAGAGGTACAAAGACACAGGCGTCTGACATTCGCTGCAGCTCAATGCGAAGCATAGCTATGTACTCATTGTAGTCAGGCGATGTTATGACAGTTCCATTTCGCTTAACTTGAAACCACTCACTTATATCGTTGTCATCAACTTTCGGTCGCTCTTTTAGAACGTTAGTTAGATAAACGTCGTTGCGACTAATGCCCTCTGAGTGGAGAAGGTTAGTTAGCTTAATCCCAGCATTTCCTACAAAAGGTCGATGCTGTATTGATTCTGTTTTTCCAGGAGCCTCTCCTATTAGAACGATCTTAGCGTTCGGAGGGCCTTCCCCGAAGACTGTTGGCTTTATCATAGTCTCTCCTCTTAGTCTAATAGTTCCATACACTCCAACTTTATTCCCCAGAGCCATTTCTTCTGTTTCTCTGTTAGTTTATCTATCCTAACATCTGACATCTCTTCAAAGTCCTCTACAAAGTCAAGACACTTCTGATGATACTCAGATTTTCTGGCTCTTTTACGAAGTGCATTTATTTCATATGCAGTAAAGTTAGGGAACTCAGCCATGGTTTCTCCTATGGTGAAATTTTCACTGAAGTTACAGGTCGTATAGCATTACATCGTCCTTGAACTTCTCTATATCGAACATAGTCCCAGGGCACGTTTTGTTAGCGAAGTCTCTATGTCCGTAGATTCTAGAGACAGGTATGCCAAAGCGACTACAGAGCCACTTCACTAACTTAACTCCTTTCTTCCATTGCTGGTCTGGAACGGAGGCTTCGTCAAAGTTACCTACGAAGCAGATGCCTATTGCTTTGTTATTATGGTTCTTGCAATGTGCCCCTAGTTCCATTGGCAAGCGTCCCATTAGTATCTCATAAGAGCCAGCTGGGTCACCTTTATCTTCGATAAACTCTATACCGAAGTGATAGCCGATGTCCTTCCAGTTACATTCTTTAGTATGATATCGCCTGATGGCATTCCAGCTGACTGTGCCGCTATCTTTAGTTGCGCTGTGATGGAGGATTATCTCTGTAGGTATCATTGTCTACCTCCATAACTACTCCACTCTCCTACTTTACCAGTGCTAACTCTCACTATAAATGAATCCTTAAATTCTTTAGTCAATTCATAGCCAAACGCCTGCATCCCAAGGTTATTAGCAGCTAGGAGTGTGTTCCCGCTTCCGAGGAAAGGTACGAGGACTCTTGCATTTGGTAAGGTGAAGGTGCTGATAAGATCTTGTATCATTTCTATTGGTCGCTCAGTCGGGTGTATCTTATATTGTGGAGGGACTGGCTTATAGTCTAGGACATTACTGCGACCCTGCTTCACTATCCTCGCCTCACCCTTCCGTGCATAGAAGAACATTTCGTAGCTACTCGCTAGGTACATATCTGGGCGTCTAGTCTGCCCTGTTACCTTGTTCCATATGCCTACAATTCTGTTCGTTACGAAGCCTGTTTCTATGAGAAGCATATAGAGAGATTCGAACCAGGGTTCAGGTCCGAACCATAATATTAGCCAGCTGTTATCCTGCATTACACGGTAGCACTCGCCTAGGACCCTACGCATGAACGGTAGGTAGGTTGCCTGTTCTATCTCGTTGTACCCAGCTAGATTTAGGTCAATCCCCTCGCCAGAGTTCTTATTCTCCTTGAGGTCTATACTATACGGAGGATCTATCTCCACGAAGCCGATACTCTTATCAGGTACAGAGCGAATACCGTTGGTGAAGTTCTCGAGAATGAAACTGTTTATTAGTTGAGAGCGAAGTCGTTCCTCAGGAGTGTTAGCGTTCCTGTTCTTCACCTCGTTAGCAATGACTTCGTTAGAAGCAAGCGTCTTCATCTTCCTAAGAAGCTTAGCAGCCTCGTCAGCTGTCTTACATTCCTTCAGTATGGGTATCTGTTCCATAGCCTCGGCAAGAGCAAGGTCTTTCGTGACAAGCGTTCTATCGCTTCCCAAAAAGTTTGCTGTGTCTGTCTGACTCCAACCTTTCGCATCAGGAGACGTTGATGTCTTTCTACCATATATCTGGATCTGTAAGTCATGTATCCTTTTGGTAAGTTCAACTTTCTCATACCAGTCGAGGTCTTTCCTATGTACATTCTCAGCAAGCTCAATGCTTCGTATCTCGAGGTCTGATAGATCTTTGTCGTATATTCTGCACGGTACAGATTCGAAACCAGCTTCTGTAGCAGCCTTAAATCTTCTCCCTCCCGCCAAAAGAACATGTCCTTTCTCGCCATTAGTAATCTCCTGTCTCTTCATAACAGCCAATGGCTGTATGATTTCGTTATCTTTGAAACTCTGGATAAGCTCTTTCAAGTTACCGTAATCTTTACGGAAGCGTTCTCCGAATTCTATGTCAGCTATAGGTATAATTCCAAACTTTATCATTTCTTCTCTCCTGTTAGTTTAGCTATTAGTGATTGTCTATCAGCTGGTGACATAGCTTGTATAAGCAAGTCCACCGACATTTCCTTAACTGGCTTAGCTGACTTTGTTGTAGTTGGTTTCTTCTTTGCTTCTATTCTTGGCTTAAACTGCCGTCTACTGTTTCTTATGTTTATTATAGCTAGTAGTAAGTTTTCGTCGGTCAGGCTGTCTATGCAGCCGAGGTCTCTTAGGGTTGACATTATAGGTCTCCTTTCTTCAACCTATCAAGGACATTAAAGTCCTTACTGATGATAGCTGCTATCGCTATCTCTCCATGCTTCTCTACTACGTCTATCAGCGTATCTACGAGGACAGACATCACTGGGCGTAGAGAGCCCCATCTTATAAGTCTCTGTAGACTATCATGCTGCTCTTGTGTTATCTCGATTATAAGCCTCGGTCTATAGTCGTCTGATGTAGACATCTGTTCCTCCTACTATTTATTCTACCAATTCATACGTCTGTTCAAAGATATCTGGCTTACAAGGGTATATCTCACCTTGAATACCTTGGATAATAAAATCTCCTGGATTGGCTCGATGAGTTCCTTCTAATGTTTCAATTAGCATACCAAAAGGGTCGTTTGAGAAAGTAACAATACCTTTCTTAATTGCAGCAATAATCCACTCAGGGTCTTCTGTCTGGTCAGGTTCACCTGTCCATTTAAACGCTTCAATCACTACTGGTTTCTTTCGATATTTCATCGCTTCCTCCTTTTATCCCACAGGGCAGTTTCCCAAACCTAACTGCATTGTTGACGTGGCACCCAACACCCTCTGCTATCACGCCACCTGTGGGGGGTTCATTCCCAGCCATTGTCAGGCTACCACGCCACCCCCTGCCGTTTCCCACTACAGTGAAATTTTCACAAAAGGTGGAGGGCTTGTACTATACCCCATATATAGTATCTCCTTTTATTAGATTAGCCCTCCACCACTTTCTTCTACTTAAGCCGCTGGAACTGTGAACTTCTTAACTCTGTTCTGGCTACCGTACGTAGCATCCTCTTCCTCTACGAGAATGGCGTAGCCATAGGCACCTTCGAAGTCTGAGAAGTTCAACGGTCCTGATGTGCCGAGTCCAAAAGCAACACGGAAGTCTCTTATTGCACGGAGCCTTTGGTTCTTCGTTCTCTCAGGGTCGCTCTCAGTAGGGAGCATCATGACGTGAGTTATGAGTTTGGAGTCTGGGTCATCTGCTATTTCCATAAGAGCCATGAGGAATGAGCCAGTTCCCTTCTCAGGTTTCTGCTTCCGCATTTCCAAGGAGATGCCACGAACTCTCCATTCTCCTGCTACGACCGAATGTTGCTCAGGAACGTCGCTGAGGTCACCGAGGTCTATGAAACTTGTTTCTGCTCCTGTTTCTAAAGATGTTGCAAAGCCTTCGTCTGCCATTGTACTACCTCCTAATTAGTTTTTGTCTACCCTTGGGACTGAGTCCCATTAGGGAGTCTTTGGGACTATGTCCCTTGAAGCCATGGTATAGGTTTGTCTGCAAAGGGCAAGCCACTCTTCCTCAATAGCCCTCTTATATCTGGTTCCTCGAACGTATTGAACCTTCCCTTCATACCTAGTCGTGTCTTTGCCTTAGCTGAACCATCTGGTTGTGTCAGCAGGGCACGCTTTATCTCTCCCTTAGCGTCTTTGCTCGTTAGCAGGTAGTACAGTTCATCGAATAGCAGTGGTAAGCGAGTCTTCAACTGTCCTGTAACCATAGGGCCTATAAACTGTTTACCTGTTACTTCATCTTTACTTACGTCTGGATGTGCTGTTAGAATTACATCACAAGGGAGAGTAAAGAAATCTCGAATAGTGATTTCTAGGTAATTCATCTGTAGAACATAATCACTACTCTTACCTGCCCCTGCTTCTGGAATACCACCAGCACGTCCATTTTTACCTAAAACAAAACTCATTACTATCTGACTAAGTGTTGTTAGACTGTCTATGAAGTAGGTGCCGAAGATCTCGAACATACCTTCCTTCTTCAGCCGATGATACTCTTGGTCCCAGTTACGAAATGCTGAGGGACTCTTAGGGTCTTCTGCCTCGAAGCGATTATCGGCTATTAACCACCCTTCCTCTATAGAGTCCCTTAGTACCATTGTACCATTAGGGTCAAAGCTATGTACAAGCACTGGTTTTCTGCAAGTCTCAGCAAGAGTAGTTTTACCAGTTCCAATGTCTCCGTAGATTAAGGCATTGAAGCCTCTTTTCTCTGAGCTCTCCTTATACATCTGTCTGATGTCGTTGATGCTCTTTACTTTCTTTGCCAGTTGTTCGTCCAAGGGTTTCCTCCTTCTTATACTTCTCTTTAAGCCATGATAATCTTTTAGCTCTTAGTTGTCTATTAGTCTCAGCCTTACATAGTTTACAGGCTCTACGACCATTGTGAAGATATGTGTTATCTTCGTTATACTCATGTCCTTTAGGACAGTGAGTTTTGCTAGTGTTTTGATTTTTACCTCGTCCTTTCCTAGTCATGTCTATTAAGTTCTCTTGCTGAGTAGCTACCATTAGATGCCTAGGATTTACGCATAGTCTGTTATCACATAGATGTACTACTATCATATCATCTGGTATTTTACCAAATGTAAGTTCATATGATACCCTATGTGCACCTAACATACTACCACTAGTGTCTCTGAATCTTCCATAACCGTGTCCATTTGTAGCAGATAACCAGTTCCAACAATCATCTGGGCCTTTTATATCTGCTTTACTCCAAAACCTATCCATGTTCACCTCCTTAGTCTATAAAAGATTGTTGTTTTACTTCCTCTACTTTAGGTCTTATGGCAGTTATTCTACCATCTGTTATGATGTATTTAGCACTATCCTCTATTTGCTTCCTTGGATCCCAGTGCTCAACGATGTAGCCGAGTGGAGGCTGGTCTATATGCTGTAGAGGATTAGCCCAAGCGATACAGAAGTCATGGTACTGACAGCCGAAGTAGTCTGTGCAAGCAGTAGTGTTTTGCTTGAAACAGCTGAGAGTATGAGCGTCTTCTTCAGCCTGCATTAGCTTCTCTATATCCGTGAAGTAGCTCTCTACCCAGTCAACTATATTGACGTACCAAGCGTTGAGCATCTCGATATCCCTTCTGACTGGTACTCGTATGAACTCAGGTGGTTTCTTCTTGAAGAACGCTGTACCGTTTATATAGACTCCGTAGACTTGCTCTTGTGGGAAGATACTGTAAAGAGCATGGTTGTAAGCGTTCGGTTGGATAGCAAGTATCCACTTGTCAATGAACTGACGTCCAAGGGAAGATGCAGTCTTATGTTCAAGAGAGAAGATTCTCTCGTACTGGTCTTGCAGTATAGAGTCAATCTTGAAATGGATGTTGTACTCCGAGGTAAGTGGAACAGAGCCAGCTACTTCGGTGAACAGTACCTTGCAACCTACGTCTTCAATATTGTACTTCTGGACGTATGCTACTGCAGCCTTGATTGCATTCTGCAGATTCTTAGGGTCATTTTCTGCGTCCTCTTTCTCAGTCATTTCAAGCCAATAGACCTTCTCGAAGGCTTCGATAGCACCAGGCATATCCCTGTATCCTGTTATGAGAAGATGTTCCATCAAAGCGTGCCACGCTGAGCCGAAGGTTAGATGGTAGCTTTTCTGTTCCTTCCGCCAACCAAGGATATATCTGTAGAAGGCTCTTCTTGGACAAGCCATGTATTCTTCCAACTTACTACTGTCAAGTACGTCCCAGATGGGATTCTTTACTATCATTGGCATTCCTCCGTTAGGTGCTCAAGCACCTTATTCATCTCCACGTTTAGCTCGTTGTTGTAGGTGATAACGGTAGAGATTCCTGCATTCTGTATGACTCTCTGACACATATTACATGGTAGGTCGCTTAGGATTGCTTCGCTGTTCCTCTCTATACCTACGAGGTACATTATACTCCCGAGGCATCGCTCCCTTCCTGCATGGATGATAGCATTAACTTCAGCATGAACGGAACGGCAGAGTTCGTAATTCTGTCCCTTAGGAACATTTAGTTCCTCTCTAAGGCAAGTGGTACAGTTACTGACTCCTCGAGGAGTTCCTGTGTAGCCAGTTGCTACTATCTGGTCGTAGGCTACAATAATGGCTCCATAGTTACGACGGAGACAAGTGCCTCGCTTTGCTACAACATGGGCGAGTTCTAGATAGTATTGACGCTTAGTCGGTCTATCTTGCATTAGAGGCCTCCTCTAACTGTTGTGAAAATTTCACCAAAGCATCGTCGACAGCTTCCATTGGTGTCTTGGTCTCGGTGGAGAATAGACCACGAGTATTATCTGTTCTACCTATATAAGCTCTATATATTTCTTTCATATCACCAGAAGAATACTTATCCCTAACATACTCCATACTAATATGGGTATTTGGTACTGCAGACTCCAACTTCTTCATAGCCTTGTCTAGTTCTCTTTTCATCGTTTGTCTCCTTTACGTTTATAGTTTATCCACTATCCTCACGAAGACAGGGAATCGTGGAACTCTTTTACCTGTTGTCTGATGTTGATACTGTACCTCAGCCCACTTACCAACGAGCGATTCTCTTTCCTTCCATAGCTCTCTACGTTGGTCAGCTGTTAGACCACTTCCGACAGTGAAGACATTATTATCGCTGATACAGGCGATAGCTCCGAGTGTTCCTTTCTTCTGTCCTGTTATACTTACCTCTTCTATTGTATCTATTATACGGTAAAGGTCATTCTTCTTAGGCTTAAACTTCATCATGCTTGTCGAACGCTTCCGTTCGTAGTAAGCATCCTTATTCCTTAGAACGAATCCCTCGAATCCTTCCTTACAGAAGAGGTCGAAGTATAGCATTATATCGTCTAAGGACATAGTCTCGAAGTGTCGTATGTTTCTTACGTTTGGTAAGTGGATATTATCAAAGAGGACGTCTTTGAAGTTAAAGCGAGTAGATGTATCTCCATATGCTATAAGGTCGAAGACATGATACTCCATCGAAGTATAGTCATCATGAAGATTTACTGTTCGAGAGACTATGCTTTCTATAGTCTCAAAGGGAGTGCCATGGATATATAGCTCACCATCGAGCTCAAGCTTATCTATCTTGAGGCTCTCTAACTGAGCATTTATATGAGGCACACTTAGGATTTCATTCTCCTCTGAAGAGAGTAGCTTCACGTTGCCCTTACCTTCTACTATAGCACGGCACCTTATACCATCGAGCTTGGGCTGCAGTATATATGGTGCTCTCCACTTTTTCAAGCGACTCTCTTCGAAAGGTGAACACAGCATGATGCCTTGTCTACTCATTGACCACCTTCCTTTTCTCTTCTGTTGTCCATAGTAGTTCGTTTAGAGCAGTCTTATATCTGTTAAAAGTATCAGATGTAATACGAGCGTCAGCGATATACTCCCTCTTACACTTAGTACAAGTGAGTCTGAGGTACTTAACCATGAAAGTCTCGTTTCCACAGATACATCTGTAAAACATGAGAAGTCTCCTTACCATAATGTTATGGTTTTTAGTTAGTCAAAAAGAGAGGGACTCTTTCGAGCCCCATCTCTGCTCCGTGAACTGGAGGTCTGTTAGCCTGCGTTCTGGAGTTTTGCGAGGAAAGCTGCTTTGTCTTCCTGAGACATTGAGCTCCACTTTGCGAGGATAGCTGCTTGTGGGTCGATAGAACGAGTTCTCTGAACGCCTGGTTTCCATGCTGCGAGTTCTACTGCAATTTCGTCGTCTGTCTTTCCTGCCTCTAAGAGGCTTCTGACAACAGCCTGAGCCCTGATTGTCTGAGCGCTTACGTACGAGGAGAAAACGACATCTTCACCGAACTTCTCTTTTGCTTCGTCGAGGTTCGCGCCGAAGTCGTAGGACCCTGTCCACTCCCTGTCATTCGCCTTTGGTGCCTTTACGTTGATTTCTGTAGCCATACTGTTACCTCCCTTATTAGTTGTTATTCGTGACCCAGCTGGGTCTCGTTTCTGTGCCCATGATAGTATCTATCTTTATCTAGGGCATCATGAACATTGTCTATATGTGTACCTTGTCTAAGATGAGCAGGATTGCAACATAGTCTACTATCACAGCTATGTAAAACAAATAACTTATCATCTATATAACCATACGATAGTATATACGCCATTCTATGTGCTCCTATGTTCTTTCCATCTAATCCAAAGATACCATAGCCACTTATATTTGTTTTACCTTTCCAAAACCAGCAATCGTTAGGACCTTTTATGTCTACTTTAGACCAAAAGCCTATTGCTCGTTCGTTGTAACTATGTCTATTCCGTCCCATTAAAATCATTATATCACAAAACATCGTAGTTTTCAATACAAATTTTCAAAGTTATGTCGATTCCCTCCCATTATTTTGTCGAGCTTCTCTTCTCTCTTGTTTCTTCCTTTCTCTCATAGCAGCTACTTTCTCTGGATTCCTTCTAGCCCAGTCTCTCCAGGCTCTCCTCTTAGCCTCCTTTAGCTCGTCTGGAGGAGGATGAAAGAGAGAGGAGGTTTTATACTCCTCTCTCAGCTTAGCTATCTCCTCCTTCATATCTACTCTTTCTCGCTTATACTGAACATATCCGCACTTATAGCATGAGTGTTTATCGAGTGAGTTTTGTTCGCAGTGTGGACAGATAGTATACATGGCTCTTATCCTCGATTGTACTCTTTTATAGCGTCTTGAAGCTTTAGAACAAGGGTCTTTATTCTAGTCTCTTGAGAGTTAGATAGCTTGAGTGTATAAGGCTTGTCCTCCTTCGTAGAGAAGAGCTTCTTCACCTGAGCCTCAAGAGCCTGTATCTTCATGTCGTGTCCGTTGAGATAGCCGTCAGTTTGCTGTTGGTACTCTTCGATGTTTCTTTTATTGATAGTATTACTATCTATAACATCGAAGTATTCATTGCAGGTTTGTTTGAGCTTCGAGTACTCAGCTGCGTTCTCTTCTATCCTTGCTCTAAGCTCACCTATCGAGCAGAGAATATCTGAGATAGCTTTGCTGAACTTAGCGTCTATATCTACTACCTTGTTCCTGAGTAGGTCTCTCTTAGTAGCCCTAGGTAGCTCTGCTATAGCTTCTTTCTTATAAGGTCTTGTCATGATTTTCCTCCTCTCTTACTTCTCTTCTTCTATTGTCTATCTTCGTTAGCTCTTCCTCAAGGACTATAACAGCAGCTGCAGCGTAGACCATGATGTCCAGGAGCTCATTTATCTTGTCTATCTTCTTCGGAATCCTAAGAACCTCTCTCGCTTTCTTCCTTATCTGGAACACAGCAGCTGACTTGTCAGTTCCTCGAAGGTCATTGCATATCTGTTGATGTTCGAATAGCTGCCCTTCTTCAGCATGCCTTATCTTCCCTTTACCAATAGCGGCTCTGCGAAGAGCCAACTGGAAGATATCTTGCAGCTCGTTGTACCCTTGGTACGCAGTTAATACACGCTTCTCAGCTTCTTTATCCATTTTCTTCCTCCTCTGTTCCATAGAATTCATCTTGACACTCTTGACAGAGACCGCCTATCTTGTACTCTCTAACAGACTCTAGATCTCTGAATGAACTAATGTCTATCTGCTTATTACAGAAAGGACACTTCTTCATTTCCACATTCTCTACTGCTTTCTCAAAGCCCATAGCTTTCATTATATCCTTGTTCACGTTTGCACCTCCACTTCCCTGCTCTTCACCAAGACATTTCCTGAGCAGTTTATTACAGTACCATCTTTGAAGTGAAATGTCCATACGCTAGGCTCTTCCTGTGTTGGAAAGTAGAAACGCTCAATACTATCCACATTGTACGGCTCTCCATGTATCTCCACGTGAATCAAGACTGTCTTGCTAGGCATCATTTCCTCCTTCTCTTTAGTCCTAAATCAATTTCTACAAATTCTGTTAGATGACCATATAGGTTGCATTGGAACTTCCTTGGCTCTATTCCGTAAGTATATCTTGTATACCTACAGCAAGCACATTCTTCATCCTTAGCCTTTGGATAATCTATGCTATACTTACACAATACTGGATTCATCTCTAGCCTCCTCTACCATTTCTTCTCCATCTTCACCTTCACTATCTCCTCTTTCATCTTCTCCGTCTGCAGTAGCATCCCGTTTGGTGCTAAGACAATCAGCCCAAGGGAAGGCATCCTCACCATCGTCCTGTTGCTCCGTAGAACCTCCGAGGTCGTCAAATTCCTCTGGTAGACTCTTCCCATCTGGAACGCTGTCAAGATCATCAATACTGCTATTAGAAGTATCAGTCCGCAATCCTTTCGTGAAAATTTCACCACAGTTCTCCTCCTCTGGCTCATCGAGCCACTGTTTGAATTCTTCTTCGCTTAGTTGGTATAGTGATTTCTTGATGGGTGGGAACTTGATTGGGTCTAGTTTCTCAGGCGGTCTCTTCGCTAGTTCTCTCTTCTCTTTATTGTAGAGAGACCATGAGATAGATGCTATCTTGCAGTAATCTAGTAGCATCTCTTCGAGGGCTTCTCGCTCTAGTGCCTTGAGGTACTCTCGGCAAGATGAGCAGCTTGTTGTATAGTTCGTCACCTTAGTCAGAGCGTCTATGTTGTTGAAGTATACTACGTGCACGTTCCCTGCCTTATCAACGAAGGTTGTTGATTCTTTCTTCGAGAACAATACTGTTCTTATTTCCTTGTGATTGCACGTTATACACACAGTTGTAACCTCAACTGATATATAGTTTCTCACCGAGTGCGATATTGTCTCCTTCTTACCGACTGTCGTCTTCGACGGCACAATGTTAAGAAGAGAAGAGGCCTTCTCTTTGACGCCTGGCTTCGATAGAAGCTCACGTAGCATATCATTGAGTTGTTGTTCGGGAGTTTTGATTTCATCTGTCATATCTCCCCTCCTGCTGATTCTTAGCGGCACGATAGCAGATATAGCAGAGTTTAGCATCTGGCTTCTTAGCGACCAGATTCTTCTTAAGATTCTTACCACATACTGCACAACGCTTGTTACTCATCTCTCGATGAGTATAAGGCTTCCTAGCCATGGTTTATCCTCCTATTTTAATATAGTCTTCCTTATCATTTCTTTTATACTTCTGTCCTTTACCAGTACCAAGTCCTACTCCAAATAATACATGGCATGACTCACACATTAGTGTCCAAGAACCATAGATAGTCCTGCCATCAATAAGATAGAAAGGTTTCTTGAGTCCACAGACATCACAGTTGTAGTGACTGAAATGTGCTTTCTCTCCAATCTTCATAATATCACCTCCCTCTTGATGAGTCGTATGTTATCCATTTCAACTTCATGGGTAATTATACCACAAAAATACGTAGTTGTCAACCGTTTTACAGGTAAAATGACGTAGTCATTTCATTTTGCCTTCGGTGAAAATTTCACCGTAGTTAATCATGATACTTACGTTCTGGGTCTATTCTATCCTCTATACTCAGTAAGCTCTCCTCTGGATTCTTCTCTCGCTCAGCTGCTACCATAGCCCAGAACTGTTGAGAGTCTGCTATGTTTAAGCTAGTAGGATTCATAACATTATCTATATCTTCTTGAGTAACCAACGCTGGAGCATATTTCCTACCTATATTATTTGCCTGCTCAGTAATCTTAGCATCATCTTCGAAGGCGTTCTTTATAGTCCTTACTCGTCTATCAGTTGGCTCAAGCTGAGCTACTGTGTACCTGTTCACTTGTAGCCATTCATATGCCTCTTCTATTGTCTCTGGAATTGGTATACTATACTTACTCCAGAACATATCGGACGTTAGTTCTACCATCAGCCTACAGAGGTCTGACATACTGTCTACACTCGTCCCTAGATGTTCTATCCCGTTTATAATCTGTACTATCTTCCTTACATCTACCCAACCTTGTAGATTATAGTTCTTCTCGCCTGTGCCTCTCTGCCTTCTAATCCTAGTCCTCATAACTGCCTCCTATTAGTTATTTAAATACATTATACCATATAATAACATAGTTTTCAATATAAATCGACATAGTTATGTTTGCACCCTATAGAACGCACGAATGTATTGTGTATGCTATGTCCTATGTCACTATGTACCTCCCGCCCGTTCATATACCCATTCATTAGTACGAGTGTAGTGGTACAATCATAGTAGTTTTGTTTCTTTTTTTTTTT
>Ga0209606_1001900_pt1 | contig 24532 bp, 17 predicted proteins | sample AD_UKC057_MetaG_FD_184412 | JGI IMG/M metagenome (GOLD analysis project Ga0209606, IMG submission 184412) | Active sludge microbial communities of municipal wastewater-treating anaerobic digesters from USA - AD_UKC057_MetaG (SPAdes) (version 2) | ecosystem: Engineered > Bioreactor > Anaerobic >...
GTCCATCAGCGTCACCACCGTTCGCTTGTCCTTGAGTTCCAGGATCATGTCCAGGGCCTCGTTCGGTTGCCCGTGGTACGGCTGGCCGGAACTGATCAGCGGCTGGAGCAGGCGCGACAGCACTCGCGGGTCCTTCGCCGCCACCAGCGCCTGCAGGACGGTGCGGTACTCGTTGCGGTCGATGACCTGGCGGACGTCGGGCCCGTCCTGCCCGTGGTAGTAGTTCGGCCCGAGCAAGGCTGCGTCCATGGCGTTCATCCGCTCGACCAGCAGATCGCGAATGGCGGTATTGTTGCGGCGCGAACGGACGATGGTGTCCAGGGCGGCCTGGCGAATCTCCCAGTCCACCTGGCGGCAGGCCCAGGCGAGGACCAGTTCGGCGCCGGGGTGGTTCTGCTGGCCCAGGACGGAGACCGCTGACGCCGCCACGCGGTCGTCGCGGCTGAGCAATTGGTTGAAGGGCTTCGGGAACCGCCTGGCCAGGTCCAGCATGTAGCGACGCTGGGCGGGGCTGAAGCGGACCAGCAACTCAGCCTGCCGGGCGGCGGTGCCCAGGCCGGCGAACACCTCGGCGACGCGGGCCACCTGCTCGGGATCGTCCAGGTGGATGTGCTCGACCAGTTGGTTGAAGACTTCCTCGCCCATTGCGAGCAGGGCCTTCTGGGCGGCCTCGCGCCGGGCGGACTGCTGGTGGCCCAGGTCCTTGACGATGACCTGCACCCGCCGGGTCAGGGCTTCAGTGAACGGGTCGCCCGCCGGGGCGGGCGCAGTCGTGGGCCGAGTCGAGGCGGGTTGCGTGGTCGGTGCCTTGCCGGCCGGGGCAGTCGTCGGCGCCGCGGACAGGCCGTCGACACAGGCCACGCAGAGAGTTACGAACGCCGCCAGCATGTTGAGTCGCATCGCACAGATCCTTTCCGCCCCTCCCGGCTTAGACGCGGCCTGGCCACGCCGGTTCGTCATTGTAACACAACGCGGCGTTCGATGCTTGCGCGGCAAATGTCGCGAGCCGCCGCGTCGGGGGCGCGACAGCCTGGTCCGGCTGTCACTCTTCGTCCAGGCCTTCGTCGTCGGCTGGGTCGTACTCCTCGATGGTCAGGTCAGCAAATCGTGTCCTGCCCAGTCGCAGCACGGTCAAGCGGACGGTGTCTCGCCCGTCCTTGCGGGCCTGGGCGATCCGGTCGCGCATCTGGCGTGCCGAGGTCAGCGGCTTGTCGTCCAGGCGGGTGATGATCTCGAAGGGGAAGACCTTGGCCACCAGCGTGGGCGAGCCCTGTTCGACCTTGGCCAGCACCACGCCCGGCGCGTCGCGGGGCAGGTTCAGCGCGTAGCGGACCTCGTAGGTCATGTCCTTGACGGTCAGCCCGAGCTTGAGGTTCTTCCACCTCGCCGCGGACTCCAGGTCCGGCGGGGCTTTCTCGATGGCGTATTCGACAGTGCGGACCTGGTTGGTCTCGGCGCGGCAGAGGGTGATGGTGACCTTTCGCCCCACGCCCGCGGCGTCCAGCGCCCGCGTCAGGAAGTTCTCGCGCGTCTTCCAGGTGGGCATGAGGAAGCCCTCGCCCTCCTCGCCCTCCATGCCCATGCCGACGCCCCACCGCCCGCCGAAGTCTTCCTCCCCGTACCCGCGCATCGGCGCCAGGTCGATCGGGTAGGCCATCCCCTCGACCTGCAACCGCAGCAGGATGTCGCCCACCCCCACGCCGAGCCGGCCGGCCGGGCTGGCGTCGTAGACGGCATTGACCAGGAACCCCAGTTTGCCGTCCTTGGTCGCCTGCTCGACCTTGAGCTGTTCGGCCACGTCGGGCGTGATCGGGACGTACTCCACCCCGAACCACGCGCGGCGCTTGGACTGGCTGCGGGCCATCACCTGGATCTTGTCGTCGAGGTGCCTGGCCGGCGCGGTCAGAGCGTCGCGAACCTCCGACACGTGAAAGACCCGAAACTCCGCCGGGCGCAGGTAGCGGTTGGCCATCTGGAGCTGTCGCTCTTCCTCGTTCTCGATCCGTTCGGAGAGGTTCAGCCCGGCCAGCCGGCCCTGGAAGTCCACCAGCAGGGCGGACCCGGATATGTTGGAGGCCGGCTCGTCGTGGAAGGCCCCGCCGTAGCCGCGGCTCTTGCCGATCAGCCGGTTGGTCATCAGTCGCACGTGCGTCTGACCGAATCGCTTGCCGAGGACGGCCGTCCAGAACGGCTGCATCTGCGGCAGGTCTTGCCCCTTGGGGGCCAACTCGACGTGCGAGGGGAACGCGCCCTTCTCCAGGCGGACCAGGAAGGCCCCGAACTGCTTGTAGGCCCCCACGAACCGCAGCGTCCGGCGCTGGCCCGCCAGCTCGACGCTGATGCGGTCCACCTGGGCCGCCACCTTGCGGTCCAGAACCTGGGGGACCAGCAGATCACGCTCGCCCAGTGCCACGCCGTACAGCTTGATCTCCTGCCCGGCCGCCGTGCCCGCGCTCCGCAGGTACGGGTTGGCGGCGGACGGTTCGGCCGGCACGGCCGTCGAACTCTGCCGCAGCGTCAGGATGACCTCGTGGGCCGACGCGGTCAGGCGTTGCGACACGCCGGCCTCTAACTTGTCCAACTCGGAGAAGGAAATGGACTCGCCCTTGCGAATGTCCTCGTATCGCCAGGCGCACTGGGCCTGGTCGAGGTCCAGGAAGGTCGTCAGCGCGCAGCCTACGGGCCGGCCTGTGGCGTCGGCGAGGACGGCGGGCAAGCGATGACCCATGCCGAGATCGACGCGGGCGCCCGCCCCCCCGCCTCGATAACCGAAATAGAGGTTGTCGTCGCCCTTGGCGGCGAACCGCACCGCCGCCCCCAGCGGCACGACGCGGAGATGCCACTGATCGTCGCTGGGGTAGAGGTAAGCCTGGAGCAGGCGCGTCCGGACCCCCTCGGACTTGAACGGCACAAATGCGGGCGGTCGCAGGACCCGCGCGGCCGCGTCCGGGAGCTTCAGGATGATCCCGGGCGCCCGCAGCAACATGCGGTCCCGCACGGCGGGCCAGGTCTTCCCGGTCGCATCGCGCACCACCACGCGGTCGATGAACCGTTTTTCCGTGCCGTCGTCGATCATGAGCACGCGGCCCCGGTCGTCCAGGACCAGGGCGGGAAACTCCTCCGGACAGCGACGTGCGATGTACTCGTCGTAGATCCGCCGCACCCGCCAGTCCCTCTCGTGCGGGTCGGAGGCGTCGGACATGTCCTTCTTGTACCACACCTGGGCGACAGCGAAGCTGGTCCGCCCCGCCCGCAGGAGTTCCTGCACGGCCCGCTCGTCGTCCTCGTCCGTTTGAGGGGCGGCCCGAGACGCGGGGGCGGGCCTGGTCGCGGCCCTGGACGCCGCCGCAGGGGTCGCTACGTCGGCGGTGCGGGCTGCCGGGGCGTTCCACGTTAACGCGGCGAACACGATCGCAATGAGCAAGTGCCTCATAGGTGTCAGTCTTCCTGGAGATAGTCTTTGTGCCAGCTCAGCGTCTTCCAATGCTGGAAGGCTCCGCGCTTGATGGTCACCAGAACCCGTTTGTCGGTCCGGGCCTTGTCGCCGGTGAGGGCTTCGTAGGCCTTCTTCGCGTCGGCGATGGTCTTGACCGGGTGCGGGCCGATCTTGAGGATGATGTCGCCGGGGGCCAGCCCCGCGTCGGCGGCGTTGCCCTCTTCGCGGACGCCCTGGATGAACACGCCGCCGCCCGGCTGGAGGAAGTACAGTTCGGGGTTGGAGAACTTGGTGATTTCCTTGAGGGTCATGTTCCAGCGGCGGCAGTCCAGGTCTTCGCCCTCGAACTTGCCGCGGGCCACGGGCACCAGGGTCAGTTCCTGAATCGCTCGCCCGCCGACGTCGCCGGGCCGCGGGGCCGAGCCGTCCGCAAGCCTTGCCGGCTGGGAGGGTTGGGTGGCCGGGCCTTTGCCCCGGGCCACCAGGAACCGGCATGGGCGGTCGGTGGGCAGGTCGGCCAGGATCAGCCGGATGCGGGGCAGGTCCTCGACGTACAGCCCGTCCAGCGGCAGGGCGCCGACGGCCAGCAGGATGTCGCCCCCGCGGATACCGGCCTGGTCGGCGGGCGAGTCCTGGTCGACGCTCTGGACGAGCACGCCGCGCTGGGCGTCGGTGAAGGTGTTGGTGTTGAAGTCCCGCAGGGCCTGGAGTTGGAGGCCCACGTGGGCCCGGGCGACCTTGACCGGCCAGCGGTCCTCGCTGGTCTTGCCCGCCTGTTCGATCAGGCGGGCCACCACGTCCTCGACCACGTTGGAGGGAATGGCGAAGCCGATGCCGTCGGCCCAGGTGCCCAGCGTGTTGATGCCGATGATCTGTCCGCGGGTGTCCACCAGCGGTCCGCCGGAGTTGCCGGGGTTGATGGCGGCGTCGGTCTGCAGCCAGAGGTTGTACTGGTGGCTGGTTTCGAAACCGAGGTAGCGCTGGGTGTTGGAGATGATGCCCAGCGAGATGGACCGGGTGAAGCCGAAGGGCGAGCCCAGGGCCATCACGAACTGACCGGGCTGGACCTTGTCGCTGTCGCCGAAGCTCGCCACGGGCAGGGGCGGGTGACCCTCCGGAAGGCGGAGTTTCAGCAAGGCCAGGTCCGTCTCCGGGTCCAGCCCCACCACCGTCGCGGGAACTTGTTCGCGGTCGCCCAGCACACAGTTGATCTCGATGGCCTTCTCGGCGACGTGGTTGTTGGTGACCACGTAGCCGTCGCTCGAGATGATCACACCCGAACCGAACACCTCGGCCCGCGTGCGCTCGCCGCTCTGGAACATCTCCCGGATGGGTTTGACGAAGACCAGAGACGGGTAGACCTTGCCCTTGGCAGTGGCGATGATGCCCTGGAAGTCGATCTGCTGCGAACAACCGCCCAGCAAGCCGGCCAGGCCCGCCAGCGCCGCCCAAACCGCTGAATGCCTCATGGAGTCTCCTTGCCCCCGGGGTACCGGCCCGGCGTGGGAAGTAGGCCGTTCAGTGTAGCGATTGGAAAGCGCGGGGGGCAAGCAAAACGCGCCCTTTCGGGACACGTGAGCCTCGAGCGCGTTCTCCCGGCTTGAAAAAGCGACAGCCAGCCCGTACCTTTCTGACTTTCAGGAATACCGGATGCTGTTTAACTCGATGATCTTCGTCCTGTTCGCCGTGCTGTTCTTCGCGGCCTGGCCGTTCATGCGCCACCGACGCGGCACGCGGTGGGCGTACCTGACGGCCATGTCGCTGTTCTTCTACGGCTGGTGGGACTGGCGATTCCTGAGCCTGATCATCCTCAACGGGGCGGTGGACTACTACGCCGCGCTGGGCATGGAGCGATGGCCCGTCCGCCGCAAGCTCCTGCTGGTCGGCTCGCTGGCGGTCAACGTGGGCACGTTGGCGGTCTTCAAGTACCTGGACTTCGCCCTGTTCAACGTCAATTGGCTGCTAAGCTGCCTGGGCATCCAGGGTTCGTTGCCGGCCGCTGAGCTGATCCTGCCCGTGGGCATCAGCTTCTACACGTTCCAGGCGATGAGCTACACCATCGACGTGTACCGCGGCCGGCTGGCGCCCACCCACAACATCCTGCACTTCTTCGCCTTCCTGAGTCTGTTCCCGCAGTTGGTGGCCGGGCCGATCATCCGGGCGGCCACCCTGTTGCCCCAGTTGGAGGTCGACCGCCCGACCAGCGAAGGCGAGCGGTGGGAGGCGACCAAGCTGATCGCCATCGGCTTCTTCCGGAAGATGGTGGTGGCCGACACCATCGCCCCGGTCGTGCGGGAGGCCATCCAGGGCGCGCAGTCGGGCGAGTCGAGCCTGTACTGGTGGGCGATCATGCTGCTGTTCTCGTACCAGATCTACTGCGACTTCAGCGGCTACAGCGACATCGCCCGCGGGTTGGGGCGGCTGATGGGCTACGACTTCCCCGTCAACTTCAACCACCCGTACATCTCGGCCAGCTTCCGCGAGTTCTGGCAGCGGTGGCACATCTCGCTGAGCACCTGGTTCCGCGACTACGTGTACATCCCGCTGGGCGGCTCGAAGGTCGGCGCGGCCCGCAGCATGGTCAGCCTGTGGATCACCATGCTCGTCAGCGGCCTGTGGCACGGGGCCAACTGGACGTTCGTCGCGTGGGGCGCCTGTCACGCGGTCTACCTCACCGTCGAGCGCTTCACCCGCTGGCCCGAGCGGCTGGCCCGCGTGCCGCTGGTCGGGCGCCATCTGACGGTCCTGACGGTCTTCCTGCTGACGGTCGTATCCTGGGTGTTCTTCGTCAGCCGTTCCATGGGCCAGGCCCTCAGCATCCTGGGCTCGATGTTCAACTTCGCCAACCTGGGCCTGGCCGAGGCCCGAGAGGCCGTCAGCGGCGGGGCCTTGAACGTGGTGCTGATCATGATCCTGGCGGAATTGTGGTTCCACTTCCGCCTGGACCAGGCCCGCCTGCTGTCTCGCCTGGGGCCGCTGCCGGAGCGGATCGGGCGGCGGGTGCTGGCCCCGGTGGCAGTGGGCCTGCTGCTGTGTGCGGCTGTCTATCTCCGCGGGCCCGGCAGCGTCTTTATCTACTTCCAGTTCTGAGCCTTCGCATGACCTTGACGAATACGGACAAGCAGAACGAGAATCAGGCCGGCCCCGAGCCCGCCGACGAAGCCGCGCAGGCCGCAGCCGGCAGTGAGCGTTTCGGCCTGCTGGAGCGGTCGGTTGTGGCGTTCGCGACGGCGGCCCTGCTGATCGGAGCCGTCGCCCTCGTGCCGGACCCCTCCCGTCGCGGTTTGCTGGAGGATGAGTTCGAGCAACTGCGAAGCACCTGGAACGCCTGCGCGGACGTGGTGTTCCTGGGCGACTCGCGGGTGCTGTGCGGCGTCAGCCCGCAGGCCATGCGCGAGCGAATGGGCGACGTCCGCATCTACAATTTCGCGTTCGCGGGAACGGCCTTCAGCGAATCCATATTCGACCAGGCCAGCCGGGTGCTCGACCCTCGCGGCAAGCGGCCGACGCTGGTGCTGGGCATGACGCCGCTGACGTTGGCCAAGGGGCACGGCGCCCCCGACCCCCTGGCCGAGGCGCGGCACAAGGTCCAGACCGCCGGGCTGATCGAGCGATTCGCCGACCGCATGGCCCGGCCCTTCCAGCCGCGGTCCTTACGCACGTTCCGAGCCAGCCTGGGCTTCAAGAGCAAGCGGTCCAGCTACAAGGATTTCCACGAGGACGGCTGGATGGAGAGCGACTCTCAGCCCAACCGCCCGATGCGCGAGGTGGTCCGTTTCGGCGAGTGGTTCAAGGTTCGCATCCCCCCCTATGACGAGTCGCTGGCAATGCTGTTGCCCCGGGTCCGCCAGTGGCGCAAAGAGGGCATCCGGGTCTACGCCTTCCGCCCGCCGACCTGGGACGGGATGATCCAGTTGGAGAACAAGGAAGGGAAGTTCGACGAGGCCCGCGTCCGCCAGGCGTTTGTCGAGGCTGGCGGGGTCTGGCTGGACGTCAAGCAGGCCGCATACCCCACCTACGATGGCAGCCATCTCCGATATGACGGGGCCAGAGACTTCTCCCGCGATCTGGCCGATCTGATCCTGAAAGCCGAGCAATAAGGCTGGATGCTCGCGACTACCGCAGCGCCGTCGCCAGTTCGCCGATCGACCTTGCCACCACCTCCGGCCGCCCGCCGGCCACCGGCGGCCTGTGGGCGTGCATTTGCCCCGGCCGCACGATCTGGACCGTCCGCCACCCCAGGCGGTTGGGGGCCACGAAGTCCTTGGCCGGGTTGTCGGCCACGTAGGCGCAGGCCCGGTGCGGCAACTCCAGCAGCGAAGCCACCAGTTCGAAGCCCTGCAGCGATGGCTTCCACGCGGCCCGGCCCAGCTCTTCGGTGAACACCACCGCGTCGAAGAACCGCTCCAGCTTCGCCCCCGCCAGCTTCAGCCGCTGGGCGGGCAGGTAGCCGTCGCTCAACAGGCCCAACCGCACCCGCGCGTGCAGCAGGCCCAGCAGCGAGGCCATGCCGGCAACCGGCTGGACCGTCGGCGCGTGCCGGCGGTAGACCTGCACCAGATCGCCCACCTGACCGTTCAGGCCCAGGGCGAGCGCGGCGTTCAAGGCGTCGAACGCCCCCTCGGCTTGGCCGCGAAGGAACCGCTCCCACAGCCACGTCTCGAAGCGGTCGCTCCGCCCGGTCAGCACGCGGACGTGCTCGGCCACCGCCGCGTAGCCGCTACGGACGTACTCGCGCTCGGGCAACAGCGTGTCATCCAGGTCGAAGACAACGCCCAGGATGGGACCGGCTGAAGTCATCGGCTTTCTCCGGCTACCGGAAGGTCGGGGTGTGGAAGCCCGGCAGAGCGGCGGGGTCGTCCACCTGCACGTACGTCGCATCGTCGTAGCGAAGCATCAGCAGGCGGTCGGTGAACTCGCCAAGGCGGGCTGTCACCTCGAGGCCGAGCACCTCCTGCACGAGGTACAGCGGCAGATTGGCCCCCGCCCGGATCGACAGCAGACACCCCCCGCCGAAGCGGGGATTGATCTCGAAGAACCGCGGGGGGGACGACTCGTCCGCCCGCCGGCACTGGCAGCAGAACACGCCCCACAGCCCCTCGCACGCCGAGGCCAGGCGGATCGCGTCGTCGATCAGCCTCCGGTCTTTCCGCGTGACGCCCTTCTCCACCTCGCCGCTCCGCACCGCCAGCCGCTGACGCGGCACGACGCAGCGGACCTGACCGTCACGGCTGCGGTAGACGTCGATGGTGAACTCCTGGCCCTCGATCCACTCCTGAACGACCACGTCGCGCCCGAACCGCTCCAGGTGGGCGTCGAGCTGGACGCGGTCGCGAATGACCGCCGCCCCGATGCCCGCCGACCCGCGGGAGGGTTTGACGAAGCAGGGGAAGAACGCCCGGCGCTCGAAGGCCTCCAGGGTCAGCGAGGGCAGGCCCTCCAGTCCGGCCCGCTCGAGCAGCTTGCCCATGTGGGTCTTGTCACGGCAGAGGGCGATGGCGCTCGGCGAGCCGACCGCCGGTGTGGCCCCGACCGCCCGGAACTCCTCCGCGTGGGCTGCCAGCAGCGGGATGTCCAGGTCCGTCACCGGCACGATCACGCACGGGGCGTACCGGCGGGCGGTGTCCAGGATCGCCGGCAGGAAGCCGGGCTCTCTCACCAGCGGCAGGATGACCCCCTCGTCGGCCAGGTGATAGGTCGGACTTGCCTCCGTCGCCTCGACAGCCACCACGCGCCCCGCCACCCCCGCCTGCGCCAGCGCGCAGCGGAAGGCGTCGAGCAGGGCCACCCGCCGATTCGAGCAGGTGACCAGGATGTTCAGCTCCAGAGGCATCACTACTGATACATCGGCACGGGGAGCGGGGCAGTTGACCAGCAGCCGCCGGCGTCCCGCCCAGCCGACGCCTCCAGGACCGCCCAGGATCGCTCAGGCCGCGTTCGCCCGGAGAGTCCGACCCCCGGGACCGTCCCCGACCGGCCGACGCCTCCAAAGCCCGGCCCGCCCGGCGGTGCCTCCAAGACCGCACCCCTTCGGATCCCCCCTGCTGTCGGCGAGCCGCGAAAGTCAGGTGAAACCATGAAGGGCGCTTTAGGGCGCTTTTTCCCGGGGCGCCGCCCAGAAGACGGCGACCTCCGCCACCACAACCATCGACTGGGCCTGCTCTTGCCATCGCGCCCTTGGGCGTCTCCCCCGCGAACTGTCGCGCCCTTCCCGCGCCCTTGAGCGTCCGACCGCGACCTGCCCGCGCCCCTCGTGCGCCCGGTCGCGTCTTCCGCCCCCCGGAGGCCGCCCGGATGACGATTGACAATCCCGCAACGCCGTGATTGGATACGGCCATGAGTGAAAGCAAACCCGCCGAGTCGCACAAGCCTTCCGCGGACGGGCCCTGCCAGGAACACGTCACGATCCGCCCCGAGCAGCCGGCCGACGTCGACGCCATCGCACGCGTGACCGAAGCGGCCTTCCGCAACCACCCCATCAGCCGCCAGACGGAGCACTTCATCGTCCGCGAGATGCGGCGGACGGGGCGACGAGGCATATCTTGAATGACATGACGAAGTCGCTGACGAGGGTGTGCAGCCTGCTGCTGGCGGTCGGCCTGGCCGGGTCGGCGGCGGCGCTGGTGCAGCCGGCGCTGGCCGCTGGCGCCGCCGAGGCGGGCGCCCCCCGCCGGCGGCCGAACATCGTTCTCATCCTCGCCGACGACCTGGGCTTCTCGGACCTCGGCTGCTACGGGGGCGAAATTCAGACGCCGCACCTGGACCGCCTGGCGAAGGACGGGCTGCGGTTCTCGCAGTTCTACAACTGCGCCCTGTGCGGGCCGTCGCGGGCGGCGCTGATGACGGGCCTGTACCCGCACCAGGTGGGCATCACCAACTGGACCGGCCTGCTCAACAACCGCTGCGTCACGGTGTTCGAACTGCTCAAGCGCTCGGGCTACGCGACGGCCGCCGTCGGGCGGCTGGACATGGTGACGGCGGAGAAGTGGCACGACCCGGCGAACATCAGCAAGTACGTGGACCGCTATCTCGGCAGCACGGGCCACACCGGGCCGGGCAACTACTTCAAGGACGTGCGGAACACCGCGTTCTACCGCGACGGCAAGCCCTTCGCCCTGCCGGCCGACTGCTACAAGACCGACCTGATCACGGACTTCGCCGTCGAGTTCATCGCCCAGGCGGCGGGCAACGACAAGCCGTTCTTCCTGTACATGGCCCACTACGCCCCCCACTGGCCGCTGCATGCCAAACCCGCCGACATTGCCAAGTATCGCGAGCTGTACCGACGGCTCGGCTGGGACCAGACGAGGCAGGAGCGGCATCGGCGGCTGGTGGAGTCGGGGCTCCTGCCGGCGGGCTGTCGCCTGGCGCCGCGAGACCCGCGCGTCCCGGCGTGGGCCGACGAGAAGCACAAGGACTGGCAAACGGAACGGATGGCCGTCTACGCCGCCCAGGTGGACTGCCTCGACCAGAGCGTCGGCCGCGTCGTGGACGCCCTGCGCCGCTCCGGGGCCGACAAGAACACGCTGGTGCTGTTCCTGTCCGACAACGGCGCTTCGGACCAGCCGATGAACGCCCAACTCGACAAGGGCGACCTGACCTGGCGCGTGGACGGCGTGCGGATGCGGATCGGCAATCGGCCTGACATCCGGCCCGGCCCCGCCGACACGTTCGTCACGGCCGGGCCGCACTGGGCATGCGTCTCGAACGCTCCGTTCCGCCAACACAAGGCGACCAACCACGAGGGCGGCATCGCCTCGCCGCTGATCGCGTACTGGCCCGGCGTGGTCGCCGCGGACAACAGCGTCTCGGCTGAGACGGCCCATATCATGGACATCGCGGCTACATGCCTGGACGTCGCGGGCGCAGCCTACCCACCAACCTTCGAGGGCAGGAATGTCCAGCCGCTTGCCGGGCGGAGCCTCCTGGCGATCCTCAAGGGCGGCAGGCGGAAGCCTCATCCGTCGCTGTGCTGGGCGACGTCCGGCGCCCGGGCCGCGCGGGTCGGGTCGTGGAAGCTTGTCTCGCCCAAGGGCGGCCCGTGGGAGCTGTACGACCTCGCGACTGACCGGACGGAGTTGAACGATCTTGCCTCTTCACAGGGCGATCGCGTGCGGGAGTTGAGCGGCATCTTCGACGCGTGGAACCGCAAGAAGCCATAGCGGAAGCCGCCTGCCTGGCCAGAGATCCAGCCCAACTCCGCACGTGACGCCGGTGGCGCTTGGGGCATGCGGTCTCCGGCGTGTGACAGGCGGAACCCGTCACCGTCGACCGGGCGGCCGAGGACATCCAGAAGAGTCAAGGTGAGCCGAAATGTCCCCCCTTCCCCCGAACCCCCCGCCCCCCCCGGGTCCTGCCGCTCAGTGGAGCCGAATCAAGTTTGGCTCATGGCCCAACACCGGGGAAGGCCTGGCGGATCTTGAATGAATGAACCAGCCTCGGCTATGTACGCGACGGAGTAGAAACCCCATTAGAGCGTCTGGCGGCGGTCGGCAGCGTGCAGTCTTATGGGAAATGTCGGTTCAGAGACCGGAAGTTCTCTGCCGCCGGGGTCATCCAGACTCTCAAGCAGTACGGCTTCGTCAAGGGCAGCTACACGCAGGTCATTGTCACTTGGGGCTGGGCAGCGGAGGCAAAGGCTCAGGCGGCCCAGAGACAGGCGAGGCGAGCGGTGGTGATTCGTTGCTTGCCATGGAGGCCATTGCCAACCTATCTTGTATGCAGGCGGCCGATCGGGCCGACGCGGACGACCCGCAAGGAGATCGCAATGCACATGTCTCGGATGCGATGGCTTTGGTTGTGGGTGAGCCTGGTGCTGGTGCTGTCGGCCGGGGCGCGGGCGGCTGAGCCCGCGGGCGCGATGCCGGAGAACCTGGCCCCCCGGGCGAAGGTGTCGGCCAGCAGCCACTTCGACGAGCAGTACACGCCCCAGCAGGCCGCCAGCGGCGCGTTGCCTGCGGAGTACCAGAGCCCCAGCGGCGACTGGGCGGTCAAGGGCACGCAGGACGGCTGGTTCGAATTGCGGTGGGACAAGCCGGTGCAGGCGGCGCAGATCGTCTACTTTGCCCGCACGACCAGTCCGCTGCTGGAGAGCTTCAAGGACTACGCGATCTATGCGGACGGACAGGACAAGCCGATCGCGACCGGCCGGCTGGAGCGGCGTCGCGGCCCGCAGCGGATTGATTTGCCGTCGCGGCAGGTGACGCGGCTTCGGATCGAGTTTCTGTCGTCCTGGCCGGACTCGCCGAACCCCGGGGCGGCCGAGATCGCGGTGTTTCCGTCGCCGTTGAGCGCGGCGCAGATGGCGGGGCTGCTGATCCCGCAGGAGGAGAAGACGCCGGCGGCGATGGCCCTTCGCAACAATCTGATCGAGGGCAAGTTCGGCTTTCGCGAGATGCTGCTGGTCAAGCGCCGCCCGCTGGACATTTCCCACGTGTACGTCTACCACGTGGAGGGCTGGCGCCCGGGCGGCGGGCTGTACGTGTACCGGCCGGGGGCCGACGGCGGGGAGCTGAAGTGCATCTTCGACGCGGGCAAGGGGATGATCACGACGGCCGACCTGTCGTACGACGGGCGGGAGGTGGTCTTCGCCATGCGGAGCGGCGGGCACGAGGCGTCCAACCCGATGGGCCACATCGAGGACATCTCGCGCTATGAGGACGAGACGTGGAACTACCAGATCTTCCGGATCAACATCGACGGCACGGGCCTGACCCAGCTCACGCACGGGCGGCAGAACAACCTGGACCCGTGCTGGCTGCCTGACGGCGGGGTCGCGTTCATCTCCGACCGCAAGCCGGCCTACGCGTACTGCTGGGTCACGACCTCGCCGGTGCTATACCGGATGGAGCGTGACGGCTCGCGGCAGGTGCGGCTGTCGGCCAACTACCTGATGGACTTCACGCCCTCGGTGCTGAATGACGGGCGGATCGTGTACACGCGGTGGGAATACGTGGACCGCCCGGCCTGCCCGATCCAGAGCCTGTGGGCGATCAACCCCAACGGGACGGGCCTGGCGGGGTATTACGGCAACCGCGTGCTCTCGCCGGGGACGTTCATGGACGCCCAGCCGATCCCGGGCACGGCCAACAGCGTGATCTGCACCGCGACCAATCACAACGGTCCCTGCCGGGGGGCGATCGTGGCGATCGACCCGTCCAAGGGGGCCAACTCGCCGCAGGCCGTGCGCAACCTCACGCCGGAGGTGAACATCTACTCCCACCGCGTGGGCGGCGGGCCGTACGGCAACGGCATGCTCGACACTGGCGTCCGCGGGCAGTACGAGAAGCCCTTCTGCATCGACGCTCAGACGTTCCTGGTCTCCAAGGGCGGGACGGTGCAGATCCGCGACTTCGACGCCAACGCGGCCAGCCTGCTGCATCCGCAGGAGGGGTACGGCTTCTACTCTCCCCAGCCGATCCGCGCGCAGGACCCGCCGCCGCCGCTGGCGCCTCACGAGGCCCGCCTGCCGCCGGACGGCAGCGTCTCGGGCGGGTGGGCCAGCGTGATCCTCCGCGACGTGTACATGGGTCTTGGGCCGACGGTGAAGCGCGGCGAGATCAAGCAGATCGCCGTCGTCCAGGAGGTGGAGAAGAGCACACATTCGCCGTTCGTGAACAAGCGCCCGGACGGCCCGGGCAACCGGGCCGTGCCGTGCTTCGGCTTCCAGTTCCCGCTGGTCTCGTGCGGGGCGACGTACGCGCCGAAGAAGGTGTGGGGCTTCGCCGACGTCGCGCCGGACGGCAGCGCGGCCTTCCGCGTGCCCTCGGAGGTGCCGATCTATTTCCTGGCCTTGGACGGCGAGGGGCGGGCGGTGCAGCGGATGCGGACCTTCACGCACCTGATGCCCGACGAGGTGCAGGTGTGCGTCGGCTGCCACGCCGACCGCAACATGGTGCTGCCCGGGACGACGTCGTTCCGGCACCAGCCGGTCATGCCGCAGGAGCTGCGCCCGCCGGCCTGGGGCGTCAAGGGGTTCAGCTACCAGGAGGTCGTGCAGGACGTGCTGGACCGCCACTGCGTCAAGTGCCACAACGAGCGGACGCATCCCAAGGGCGTGGACCTCAGCGGCGACATGACCGACTTCTTCTGCGTCTCGTACGACGTGCTCTGTCGCACCGGCACGCAGGCCCAGGACCGCTGGAGGCACAACGGCAGCCCCTCCGGCACGCCCTACGACAAGGCCCGCGGACAAAGTCCGTGGGTGGAGTGGATCTGGACGATCAACGGCTCGGAGATGAACATCCTGGAGATCGCCCCGCGGCGATGGGGCAGCCCGGCCTCCAAACTCGCCCGCATCGTCGCCGGCGACCACAAGGATGCCGACGGCAAGCCGCGGGCGAACGTTCCCGGTGAGGACCGCCGCCGCGTCTACCTGTGGATGGACCTGAACATCCCGTACTACGGTACCAGCTCGTCCAATCACAAGGCGGCACTGGGCAGCCGGCGGATGATGCCGGCGGAACTGGATGCGGTGCTCCAGGACGTCTCCGCCCGGCGATGCGGCGAGTGCCACAAGGGCGGCATCCCGAGGACGTTCTACACCCGCATCACCAACCCGCAGCACAACGCTTTCCTGCTGGCTCCGCTGGCCAAGCAGGCCGGCGGGACCCAGCAGTGCGGGCGGGCGGTGTTCGCCAACACGGAGGACCCGGACTACCAGAAGATCCTCCGGACGTTCCAGCCGATCCACGACCTGCTGGGCAAACGCCCGCGGGCGGATATGCCCGGGTTCACGGTCATGAGTGAAACGCCATAGCCCGAAAGAAGAAGAGAAGTATCAACAGAGGAACTTCCAATTGTCCATGTTCAAGGAAACGACTCAATGACCAACGGGAACCCCCCACCCTCCCCGTGTCCTGCCGCTCAGTGGAGCCCAATCAAATTCCCTGCCAAGTAATCAGGCGTCGCAGGAGCACTCCTCGACCTCGCAGTCGCAACACGGCAGCGGCGGCCAGATGAGGGTGCGAGAGTCGACGGGGAAGGCCGCTGTGGGCTGCTGCCTGGCCCATTCCACCACTTCGGTGTTGAGGTTGTCGTCCTGGTCGCTGTACTGATGCCAGGCCCAGAGATTGAAACACCCCCGCACCAGGTCCACGACGCTTTGACCGGCGCGGATGGGCAGGTAGATTCGCGACCCGTGGAAGTTGGGATGCCAGGGTTCCTCGTGGGGCCCGAGGTATTCGAGTACCTCGTGACTGTCGGCCCGGGTGAGGTAGTCGTCGTTCAGACGGATGCGGATGTTGAGACCGTAGGCGGGGACGATCTTCCCGTCGCGCCGGGCCAGGCCCTGGGCCAGCATGCTGACCAGGAACTCCCGGCTGGGGAAGCGCTGAGGAGTGATCAACTCCAACAGTGGATTCTGGGATACCAACTGGAGCATCTGAAGATGCTCCCCCTCCAGGAAGATCCTTGCCTCTTGATCCGTCATAAAAGGCGACTCCAATCGACCGGTCGGTTAAACTCCTGCCGGACGGCCAACCAGAAGGCGCCCGGACGAATCAACCAGCCGCTTCTCACACTTTGAGCCAGACGGGAGCCGACGCCTCGATCACTCGCGTCAACTCGCCTATCAAAGTATACCTGACCCGTGCAGACGAGCCATCTCTTTCGCCTTGACGACTGGCCGATTTCTTGACAGTTTTGTACAATACTGTCAAACTGTCACATACTGCATGATATAATCTATCACATTGCATTTACTGTAGCGGCTTATGACCCGGTTTCCACAGGTAAGCGGATTCAGACCTGTTGGAGCCGACAATATCGCCGGAGGCTGGAGATTCTGATGCGCCGCGCCCGGCCGGCGATAGAGCAAGGCGGCACGTCCGCCAGGAGCGCGTTATGGCTCGACGCATGAGAAGGTCCGCCGACATCCAGCAGAAGTACGCTCAGGCCACCGCCAGCCCCTACCGGCGTCGTCGCCTCAAGGAGATGAGGGGCGGCATGGACTTCATGGAGATCCTCGCGCTGGTCTGCAAGTACTTCTGCCAGGGCCACACCGCTCCCGAGATCAAGGAGATCATGCACGATCGCCACAAGATCGACATGCCCCGCGAGGAGCCTTATCAGCTCGTGGCCCACGCCGCGGCCCGCGGGTGGCTGCGATTTGTCGCGCCCCACGAGTACGCCCTCCGCGAACGGATCAAGCGCCAGTGCTCGGCCTGGTTGCAGGACGTCGACGTCGTCCACACGTCCGTCTTCGAGGACGTGGCCATGCACGGGGCCGAGATGCTCATGGAACTCGTCCAGCGTCACCACCTGCCCCCCTATTCCAAGGACGTGGTGCACATCGGTTTCGCCGGCGGGCACGCCATGCGCATGACCGCCCAGGCCTTTGCCCGCATCCTGGGCCAGACTACCGACAACCTGCCCAAGGCCGTCGTCTTCCACGCGCTGGTGGCCGGCTTCGACGTGCAGGACCCCACCACCGATCCCAACGCGTTCTTTACCTATTTCGTGAGCGACCCGGCCATTCAGATCCACACGGGGTTCGTCGGGCTGCACGCCCCGGCCGTCGTCCACACCCGCCAGTTCGCCGAGTTGCAGGACCTCGACGGCATCCGGGAGACCTACGCCAGCAGCATGGACCTGGACATCATCGTCACCTCCGGAAGCTGCTGGAGCGACCCGCACAGCATGCTCCGCAAGTACATGAGCCGCTCGGAGAAGTCCTTCGCCACGCTCCAGCGGGCCGGGTGCATCGGCGACATGCTCTGGCGACCCATCAGCGCCGACGGGCCCATCTCCGACGAGACCGAGATCCGGGCCATGACCCTGCTGGAACTGACCGACTTGCCCAAGTTCATCCAGCAGGGCAAGCACGTGCTGCTGGTGCTGGGCCCGTGCATGGGCTGCAATCAGCCCAAGACCCGCACCCTGGAGGCCGTCACCACCATGCAGCCGCACCTGATCACCCACCTGGTGCTCGACAGCCGGACGGCCCGAGGCCTGTTCAAGACGGAGTAAGCATGGAGCCCTCGCTCGCCTTCTTCGTGATCGTCCTGATCGTTTGGGTGTTCTCCGTGTGCGTGCACGAGTTCGCACACGCGGCCGTGGCGTACTGGGGCGGCGACCACGGGGTGGCGCAGCGGGGCTATCTCACGCTCAACCCATTGCGGTACACCGACCCGCTGTTCAGCCTGCTGCTGCCGGTGGTGTTCCTGGTGCTGGGCGGGATCGGCCTGCCGGGCGGCGCGGTGTACATCGACGACCGCGCCCTGCGCAGCCCCCGGTGGCGCAGCGCGGTTTCGCTGGCCGGCCCGCTCGGCAGCGCCGTGCTCCTGCTGGCCCTGGCCGCCCCGTTCGCCCTGAAGCTGATTCCCCCCAGCGACAAGAGCCTCGTCGCCTGCCTGCTGGCGTTCCTGGCCGGGCTCCAGGCGACGGCGGTGCTGTTCAACCTCCTGCCCATCCCGCCGCTGGACGGGTTCGGCATCATCGCGCCGTTCCTGCCGGTTGAACTGCACTACCGCATCCTCCGCCTTGGGCACTGGCCTTTCTTCATCCTCATCGTGGTGTTGATGCAGTCGGCGGAGGCGGCCGGGCGGTTCTGGGACGTGATCTTCCGCATCCTCGAGGCCCTGCATATCCCGCCTCACCTGTTCGTCGCGGGCTTTCGACACTTCCGGTTCTGGCAATAGCGCAAGACGCCAAGGGATTGCAGCAAGAGCCGTTAAGCCTGTTCCTTGCAGTTTCGGAATGAATTCCGAAAACGCAGGATCGCCGCCGATCCGGACCGACGCTCTTCTTGTTACCGGCCTGCCGGAGTGGATCCAGACGATTCGCGGCTAACGCGGCTTGCTTTTGTTCGTGCCCGCCCGCATCATGGGGAAGAACTCTGGAGAGCTATCATGCGCAGTCTGTTTGCGGTCGTTCTGTGCGTTGCGTCCTTCGCTGCCCTTTCTCCCGCCGCCGACCCGCCGGCTGCGTCGCGCCCCGCGCTGGCGGTCCACAACGACTTCGAGGGCGGCTCGGCCAAGGTCCTTTCCATCGACCAGGATGCGGGCGTGGTCCGCGTCCAGCCGGGCGGCGACCCGAAGCTCGGCTGGCCCTGCTGGTGGTCGTTCAAGCTCACGGGCATCGACCGCGCGCGGACGCTGACGATCGTGATCGACGCCTCGGGCCTGAAGGACCACGCCGGCAAGCCGTTCGACCCGAGTTGGGCCCTGCCCGCGCGGGCCGCCTGGAGCCGCGACGGACGCACCTGGCGGCAGACCGCCGACGGCAAGGCGGGCAAGGGAAGCATGACCTACACCGTCGAGGTGGAGGCGGGCGAGGCCCACTTTGCCTGGGCCGAGCCGTTCACCGGCACGACGGCGGCGGAGTTCATCCGCCAGGTCGCCGCCCGCTGCAAGGACGCCCAGCCATTCGTGCTCTGCCGCACGCCCGGCGGGCGCGACGTGCCCGCGGTGCGGTTCGGCCAGCCGGCCCCGGGCAAGCTCGGCGTGTGGGTCCAGGCCCGTCAGCACGCCTGGGAGTGCGGATCGAGCCACGTGGCCGCCGGGCTGGTCCACTGGCTGGCCGGCGACGACGAGCGGGCGGCGGCGCTCCGCCGCCGGACGTGCATCACCGTCGTGCCGGTGATGGACGTGGACAACGTCGCCGTCGGCGCCGGGGGCAAGAACCAGCCCCCCCACGACCACAACCGCGACTGGAGCGACAAGCCGCTCTACGCCTCCGTGGCAGCCGCCCAGAAGGAGATCCTCTCGCTCATCCGCCAGGGCGGGCTGGAGGTCTGCCTGGACCTGCACAACCCCGGCAAGAACGACCGCGAGCCGTTCTTCTTCCTGCCCCCGCGCGAGCAGTGCAGCGACGCCAACTGGGCCGACTACCAGCGGTTCCTCGCCGGCCTGCGGCAGGAGATGGTCGGCCCGCTGACCTACAAGGGCCGCACGCGCGAGAGCGGGCCCAAGTACGATCCGAAGATGTGGCGATTCATGGGCGCCTCCTGGATGCGCCAGGCGACGGACGGGCATACGGTCGCCATGACGCTCGAGACGCCCTGGTCGCTGAGCGAATGCTCCACCGATAACCTCCGGCGCGTCGGGCGAGAGCTGGGACTGGCCATCGAGCTCTACCTCCGAGACCGCCGGTGCGCCGCGCAGCCGGCCTGGGAGAAGGACACCATGCAGATCCTGTTCATCGGTAACAGCTACACATACGTCAATGACCTGCCGCGGATGCTCTCGACCCTGGCGGCGGCCGGGCCAAGAAAGCTCCGCATCCAGACCGACAGGCAGGTCGAGGGCGGGCAGTCGCTGATGGGGCACTGGAACAAGGGCCAGGCCGTCGAGAAGATCCGCAAGGGCGGCTGGGATTTCGTCGTGCTGCAAGACCAGTCGCTGACGCCGGCGATGCGACCGCAGCTCACGAAGGAGTACGCTCCCAAGCTCGACGCCGAGATCCGCAAGGTCGGCGCCACGACGGTCTTCTACATGACCTGGGCCCGCAAGAAGGACCCGCCCATGATCGACAAGCTCAGCCGCACCTATACGGAAGTCGCCCGCGAATTGGGCGCAGCCGTCGCCCCGGTAGGCCTGGCGTGGAAGGCCGCGATCGAGCAGCGAGCGGACCTGGAGCTGTTCGCGGCCGACGGCTCGCATCCCTCGCCGGCCGGCACGTACCTGGCCGCCTGCGTCTTCTACGCCACGCTGACCGGAGAGGACCCGACCAAGCTGCCGCCCGGGGCGGTTAAAGCCGTGCCGGCGGAGACGGCACGCTTCCTCCAGACGATCGCCCGCGACACGGTCACCGCCCAAGCCGCAGCCCCCTCCGGTCTTGACAGCCCACCAGCCCCGCAGCCGCGAAAATGAGTAGTTTGAGAAGGAGATCAAGAACCGCCGGGCGCGAACCACTCGGGCCGATGCTCGAACTCCGGGACATCAAGTTCGAAGTCATCAGCGATGAGGTAGTCCTCGCCGTCGATCAACAGCAGCACCGGGGTCGCCCGGGGCGTCGGTTCTCGCGAGATTAGAAGCTGGATGCCCATTTCGGTCAGGATACCGCGAACGGTCTCGAAGAGAGTGCGGGGAAACGTCCCCAGGCAGAACGGCGGACTGTGCGTCTGCAGCGGGTCGAGGTAGCGGTAGAGCGCCTTCCGCGTCAAGCCCGGCAGATCGGCCGTCAACACCCGCTTGGCCACCTCCGCCCTGGAACACTCGCTGTTGCATTCGATCGTTCCAGTGTCCTCGTACGACCACAGGAGCGGATGGGATTCGAAGAACTCCCAGTCGGTCACGTCCTTGGTCTGACTGACGCGGCACTCGCGGAGGTTCAGCGGGAATACCGTCACGTCGCGATAGGCCGATTCGTCATGCCGAAACCCCCACGGCGTACCTTGCTCGACGGCCTGAACGAACAGGGGATGCTCCCACCAGGGGTACAAGCTCACCACATACCGCGGGGCAAGGTCCTCAAACCCGAGCCGGCAGGAAACAAACTGGGCGTCGATGTGGGTGAAGCGTTCTCGGACGGCTCTGAAGTTGACGCGTGCCATGGCCATGATGCTAGTCAATTCCTGCCGCGCGGGCAACGGAATTGCCCGACTAGTTGACGCCGCTCGTCCCGTCCGGTCTAATCTCGGCCATGAGCCAGACCACAGGCACCGACACGGGCAAGAAGCTCCGGCTGGGCGTGCTGCTCTCGGGCGGCGGGCGGACCATGCTGAACATCCAGGACGAGATCGCCGCCGGGCGCCTGGACGCGGAGATCCGCATCGTCATCGCGTCGCGTCCCTGCAAGGGGCTGGACCGCGCGATCCAGGCCGGCCTGCGGGCCGAGCTGGTCGCCTTCAAGCAGATGGCAAACCCGGAGGAGTACTCGCGACGCATCACCGGACTGCTCGACGAGGCGGGCGTGGACCTGGTGGTGCTGGCCGGGTTCCTCTCGCTGTGGCAGATCCCCCCGCAGTACGAGATGAAGGTCATGAACATCCACCCCGCCCTGCTGCCCAGCTTCGGCGGGCAGGGCATGTGGGGCCACCACGTTCACGAGGCGGTGCTCGCGCGCGGCTGCAAGGTCAGCGGCTGCACCGTGCACTTCGTGACCAACGAGTACGACAAGGGGCCGATCGTCGTCCAGAAGTGCGTGAGCGTGCTGGAGGGCGACACGCCGGACTCGCTGGCCGACCGCGTCTTCGAGCAGGAGTGCCTGGCGTATCCGGAGGCAATCCGCCTGTTCGCGGCGGGGCGTCTGCGCGTGGAGGGCAACGTCGCGCACGTGCTGTAGGCTTGCGGGGGGGGCCGGCGTCAGGCCTCGTCGTAGCCGAGCTGGTGGACCAGGTCCCGGTAGCTCTGGCGGGCCAGGCGGGTGAGGGCGTGGTGCATGCGCACCGCCAGCAGGCGGCGGGAGTGGACGACCCGGTCGCTCTCGGCGCGGTCGATAATCTCCAGGGCCTTGGCGGCCGCCTCCGCGTCGCCCGAGTGCGCCCGCGACACGAGGCGTCGCAGATTGTCGCGGTTGACGTGGAAGGCGATGCGGACCGACCGCAGCGCCTCGGCCCGTTCGGGCCGAAGCAGGTGGGGACGCTGCGAGGCGAGCAGCGACTCCAGCACGGGGCGGTCCTGGCCGGCCCGCGCGACGAGCCGCCGGGCTCGCTCGAACTCCCGGGGGCAGCGGATTTCGGCCCGCAGGTCTTCCATCGCTTCGCAGCCCAGCAGGCCCAGGCAGTACTCCGCGTCGTAGCGGATTCGCAACTCGCTGGCCATCGCGAAACACCCGTAGAACATGTGGTCGATGACCTCGTCGGCCAGCTCGCGCGTCGGGCCAAACACCCGCTTCATCGCCAGGCGCCGGCGCTGGAGGATGTCCTCGCGGGCGCCGGGGAACTGGGCGACCCACCGCGCGTCTTCCTCGCCGGGCCACATCAGCACCTGGGCGTTGAACAGGTCGGTGTCGTAGCGGGCGTTGAGGGCCTGGATGGCCGAGCCCACGCGATAGCCCACCGAGCGCGTGACGAACAGGAACCACAACCGCTGGGCGGCCAGGCGAGGCTTGTAGCGGAGCATCGCCAGCCCGTGCAGGCCGGCCTCCGCCCGCGCCGCCAGCAGCACCGTGCTGCCCTCGAACTGCTCGGCCAGTTTCGTGTCGCTGGGGTCCAGGCACGCCCCGTCGCGCCAGTCCTCCAGATAGCGCAGGTCCAGGTCGTACTCGTCCATCTGGCGGACCTGCGGCAGCAGGGCGTCCAGGGCCTCGATGGCCCGCTCGACGAACGCCGGCTGGGCCCGCGCCAGCACCGCCTCGATCGCCTCGCCGGGCTCATACGCGAAGTCCTTGAACAGCGCCCGCCCGTCGGCGGCCCGCACCCGCATCTCGTGCACGAACACCTGCTCCCACAGGAAGGCCAGGTGATCGCGGACAAGGCTCTTGCGGTGGTCCTCCATCAGGTCCATGTCGTTGGCCTGGGCCAGCGTGGCCATCCGGGCGGAGAGGATCGCCGGCAGGAGTCTCAACAGCCCGCCGCCCAGCAGCGCCGCCAGCCCCACGCACAGCGGCAGCAGCACCGCCTGACGGAGCGTCAGACCGGGCAGGCTGAACCCCTTGGCCGTCACGCCCACCGCCCCGATGCCCGCGGTGAACAGCGTGTATCGCAGGCTGCGGCGGTAGATCAACGTTCCCACGTGGTACATGATGTCCAGCGGCGAGATCATCCGGCTGAGGTTGCGCAGCATCACCCGCCAACTCACGGCCGGGTTGGCCAGAGCCGGTTTGCCCGCCGGGTCGCTCCCCTGATCCGCCATGACACGTCCTGGATCGCTCACGTTTGCACCGGGCGTAGCCTACACGTTCGCCGACAGGGGGGCAATTGAATTGACAAGCGGGGGCGGACAATTCACAATCCGCGTGCTCGGCCACGCGTCAACGAAAGGACCCATTCTATGGCCCAGGACATGGAGCAACTGTACCAGCAACGGCTCAAGCGGTACGTCACGGCGATGCGAAACGGCAAACCTGACATGGTACCCATCCGGCCGTTCGTGGCGGAGTTCACCGCCAAGTACGCCGGCTACACCTGCCAGCAGGTCTGCCAGGATTACGAGATCGCCTTCGACGCCGCCCGCAAGTGCGCCGCGGCCTTCGACTGGGACGCGGTGGTGGCCAACATGGTCTACGGGTGGATGGGCTTCGCCCAGGCCCTGGACCTCAAGTACTACGCCGTCCCCGGCGTCCACGTCGCCCCGACCAACGCCTTCCAGTATCGCGAGCCCAGCGAAGAGGACGCCTGGATGCAGCCGGAGGACTACGACGAGTTCGCCTCCGACCTGATGGGCTATCTGTGGAACAAATGGCTGCCCCGCGTGGCCAAGGAGGTCAACGGCCCCGACGGCCCGGCGACCTACCGCAACAACGTGGCCCTGGTCAAGAGCGGCATGGGGATGCTGAATTACTTCCACGCGTTCGGCACGCAGGCCGCCCGCCTGCGCAAGGAGAGCGGGACGGTGTCGGCGATCTCGGGCATCCTCAAGGCCCCGTTCGACATCCTGGCCGACAAGTTCCGCGGGTACATCGGGCTGACGATGGACCTGTTCGAGAGGCCCGAGAAGGTCAAGAAGGCGTGCGAGGCGCTCATGCCGCACCTGCTGTGGATGGCCCTGTCGGGCGCCGACCCGGACAAGAACGTGCCCATCGCCATCTGGATGCACCGCGGGTGCGTGCCGTTCGTCAACCACGACCAGTTCCGCGACCTGTACTGGGCGACGCTCAAGCCGATCATCGAGGAGATCTGGCGCCGCGGGCACCAGACGCTCTTCTACGCCGAGGGCAAGTGGGGCGCCCACCTCCAGAGCTTCCGCGAGTTGCCCGCGGGCAGCATCATCTACCACTGCGACCAGGACGACATCTTCCAGGTCCACCGCGAGTTGCACGACAAGTTCGCCATCAGCGGCGGCGGCGTGCCCAATTACATGCTCCAGATCGGCAAGCCCCAGCAGATCCGGGAGTACGTCAAGAAGGTCATCGAGGGCGTCGCCAAAGACGGCGGATACATCATGGACGCTTCCGCCATCGTCCAGGACGACGCCAAGACCGAGAACATCCAGGCCATGACCGATGCGGCCAGGGAGTACGGGCAGTACTGACCGCCCCTGCCGCCAGGCAGCC